>ERZ1034882.516-NODE-516-length-18496-cov-12.578331_pt1 | contig 18496 bp, 18 predicted proteins | sample MGYA00520606_ERZ1034882 | MGnify/ENA primary metagenome ERZ1034882 (study PRJEB33766, sample SAMN09781726) | gut metagenome | biome: gut microbiome | host: Homo sapiens | place: Madagascar | study: EMG produced TPA metagenomics assembly of the PRJNA485056 data...
TTTTTAAAAAGCAAATTTCACGACTTCCCGCAACCATCATGACATGCGCCAAGCATTCATCCAAACATGTGTAATCTTTTATTCAGAAATAAAAGAAAGACCCTCCGCCCCAGATTCTTCATCTGGGACGAAAGGTCATGAAATACTTTCCGCGGTACCACCCAAGTTGCTCCTTGCGAAGCCTCTCACGTACGTTAAAGGGTACGAACCTTGCAGCTTTCACTGCCAGCTCAGGAAGTGGAAAGATTTCTCCTGCTTACCGGTTCACACCAGCCACCGGCTCTCTGAAAAGATTCAAAATCGTAGTTTCCGTCATCGCTTCTTACTTATCTTCTGCTATTATAGCCTCTTGTATACCAAAAAGCAAGCGGATTTTAGTGCATTGGCTGAAGCGGGTACTTGTCGGTTAATTTCTTGATGATTGCACGTGCCTCATCGACTGCTGCCTCACCGTTCTTGATGAGCATAGCGATTGCCTCTGCAACCTGATCGAAATCATCTTCCTTTAAGCCTCTTGAAGTAGCGGCCGGTGTCCCGAGACGGATTCCGCTTGTTACGAATGGCTTCTGTGGATCGTTCGGGATCGTATTCTTGTTCGCAGTAATGTGTGCACTGTCAAGAAGCTTCTCAACGACTTTACCGGTAAGCTCGTATGGTGTTAAGTCAACAAGCATCAGATGGTTGTCCGTTCCACCAGATACGATCTTGATGTCACGCGCCTGTAATCCCTTGCAGAGTGCCTGTGCGTTCTTCACGATCTGTGTCTGGTATTCCTTGAACTCAGGCTTTAATGCTTCCTCGAAGCATACAGCCTTAGCTGCGATCACATGCATCAGCGGTCCTCCCTGCGTTCCCGGGAAGATTGCCTTATTGAAATTGTATTTTTTATTTACTTCCTCGCTGCAGAGAATCATTCCTCCACGCGGGCCACGAAGTGTCTTGTGTGTTGTGGTTGTCACGACATCCGCATATGGGATTGGGCTTGGATGAAGTCCTGCTGCAACCAGTCCTGCGATATGTGCCATATCGACCATAAGGACTGCACCGACTTCGTCCGCGATCTCACGGAATTTCTTGAAGTCGATCGTGCGGGCATAAGCCGATGCTCCGGCGATGATCATCTTCGGCTTGCACTCCAAAGCGATCTCTCTTACCTTATCGTAATCGATAAATCCCTCGTCATTGACTCCGTAAGGAACTACGTTAAAATAGGTTCCGGAGAAATTAACCGGTGATCCGTGCGTCAAGTGTCCGCCGTGGTCAAGGTTCATGCCCATGATGGTGTCGCCCGGTTTTAAGATTGCAAACTGTACTGCCATATTTGCCTGTGCGCCGGAATGCGGCTGTACGTTGACATACTCACATCCGAAAAGTTTCTTTGCACGCTCGCGTGCCAGTTCTTCTACGACATCTACGCACTCGCACCCGCCATAATAACGCTTTCCCGGATAACCTTCTGCGTACTTGTTCGTCAGAATACTTCCCATAGCGGACATAACCGCCGGGCTTACCCAGTTCTCTGATGCGATCAGCTCAATGTGGCTGTTCTGTCTGTCAAATTCTGCCTGAATGGCTGCTGCGATCTCAGGATCTACTGCCTGAATATCTTCCATTGTGTACATAATTCTACTCCTTTGCGTTATATTGATTGGGCGCGATACGCCTGTTACAACGATTGTAGCAGATTGTCTGCTTTGTTGCAATAACGTAATACAGTGATTTCAATTGTTTTTCAACACTTATCTAGGTGACACTCCGCCGCCCACCTAACAGATTTAGGGACTGTTGGTCTTTTACCCTGTTTATTATCACTCCGTCTTTTATTCTTATTAAAAATAATTCTTTCTGATATGATTTCTTTTTTATGTTTCTCCCTTTTAGGAATAGTGTTCCCATTACTTAAAACTCTAAGTAAAATGCATATTTACACATGGGTTTATTGAATCTGAACTTACCTAACGTTTATTCAACCTGGAATTGTTCTGCTTAGTTTGGCAACTCGCTTTCTTCAACGGGAACTGCCTCTAAGTCAGTGTTGCTCCAATAAGAGCTAATATCTGCACTTGTAAAGTATTCAAAATTATCTGTGGAAGATTTCAGATTGCCTGTCTTTACTCCATAGCAGCCATAAATCAGTTCATAACTTGTTCCATCAGAAAGGTTAAATCTAAAACTGGTTATCTCTGCTCCAGCGGTTTCCTCTACTTCTTTGAGTTCCAAGGATAGCCCCTCAAACATATCATACAAGTTCTTTATGGTTTCTTCGGCAACAATGACCTTCTTTTCTGCTGACACAGGCGCTCCAACAAAGTGATACATTTCTATATTTTCAACATCACCTACCTCAAAAGGCAAATCAATATTGATTGTCTTGTTGTTGCACCCAACCAAGCCAAGCACACAAACCACTGCTAAAACTAATGCTATCAACTTTTTCATACAATCAACCTCCTTTGGAAATTCTCTGCCATGCATAAGATATTGTCCCCCATATGTATGATATACCTTCATTCATGTCCTCCACTTTGTTCGGTCTTTATGCTTTGCATAATTAAAGTGCTACTTATTGTATCAATTCCAGAATCTGTTCTTCACTCCACAATTCATTGGCAAAAATCGAAATATCCTCTTTATGTTTTCTTATAATTCTTACCGGTTCAAAAGTATTATCATACACATGCACAATATCGCAAAGAGACAACAATTCCCTTATATTCGCCCACTTTATCAAAATATTGCGTAATCGTGCTTTTCCCTGATCCATTTGGTCCTGCCAACACAAGAACCATCGGCCTTCTAATTGACATACTTCTTTTCTCCATCCGCATATTCTACATAAGCTCGTTTCGTTTTAGGATCATACTTTGCAATCGGTTTTTTGCAAACTTTTGCCTTATCCAAAGCAGATCTAACTGCTGCTTTTGCGCGATTATCCATTTCAATATCACTTTCACTAAAAAAAGGCTTCTTCTGTATAGAAGTTGCATCTGTAACTACATTAACAGATATGTTTCCAACTTTTTTTACCTTTGTTACCATAGTCATAATCCTCTCTCTAACTGTTAATATCTAACCTTCTGTTTATATTATACTCCACCAATTCATTTATGAAAACTCCTAAGAAACATATCTTCTCCTACATTTCCGCATTTTTTCAAACTGCATTTTATACTATTTTCGCATTTTTCATTATAAATATAGAAAAAAGAGCAAACTTTACATCTGCTCTTTCGCTTTATGATCAAAATTACTTTAAATACTCCGCAAGCACATACACACGCTCTCTTGTCAGATTAGCGCCTGTCGTGTTCTCTGCCAGCGGCTGACCGGATCCGCCTTCCCATTCGCTGCCGGCATCCTTAACCTGCTTGTCTTTCTCCTGTACCCAAGCACGCTCCTCTTTTGTAAGTGCCTCCATTGCGTCGGCATCCAGCTTATTCTTAATGCGTTTCCAGATTGAGTTTAACTCATCATCCCACAAAGCATATAATTCTGAGGAAAGCTGATTCATATCTCCCTGCGAGAGAGAACCGTCTTCCAGCTGATCATTGATGACCTGCGCTTTGTTCTCCAATTCTCTTAATTCTGCATCAATCGTCGTCTCTGCATCGGACGCCTGCTCCGTTGTTGGTTCCGTATCTGGATTCTGAGAACTTTCTTCAACCGTGCTATGATCCTTTGTGGTATTTTTCGTTCCACATCCTGCCAGAGAAGCTACTCCAAGCGTAAGCGTCACTCCTAATGCGATCCATCTTTTCCGTTCTCTCATATTCCCCTCTCTCCCTGCGCATATTTCTATCATAATCTTCTAATTTCATTCTATATTTTTCATCGATTCACTTCAATGATTTCGCGAAATACTAAGGAAATCATAAGAAACACACATCTACACAAAGTGCAGACACTGGATCAAAAGTACCCATGCCAATCCATAATATGTTACAACTGCCACCAGATCATTCACGGTTGTGATCAGCGGCCCGGAAGCAACCGCCGGATCCACCTTAATCTTGTGGAAGAACAGCGGAACCATTGTTCCGACAAGGCTCGAAATGATCATCGCCACAAGCAGCGATATCCCGACGCAGCCGGACACCATGAAGGCCTGATAGATGGTATAACCTTTGAATACTTTAATATATACGCCAAGACAAAGGAGTGCAAGCACGCCAAGCAAAAGCCCGTTGCTGAATCCAACCTTCATCTCCTTGACAACAAGACTCAGCTTATCTTTTCCCGCCAGATCCTCGTCCATAAGCACGCGGATTGTGACTGCGAGTGACTGTGTTCCGACATTTCCGGCCATATCCAGAATCAGGGACTGGAAGCAGATCACGATCGGAAGCGCTGCGACAACGCCCTCAAACGCTCCGACAACCGTCGATACACCCATTCCGAGAAAAAGCAGTACGATCAGCCATGGCATACGCTTTTTCATGCTTTCGAGCGTGGTCTCCTTCAAATCCTCTTCCGCGGTCAAACCGGCTAATTTCGCATAGTCCTCTCCCATCTCATCATCGACTGCCTCGATCACATCCTGCGCAGTCAGAATACCGATCAGTTCCCGCTTACTGTTCAATACCGGGAGGGAATCCTCCGCATAATCCTTGATCTTCTCGATGCTATCCGCAATCTTCTCATGATCCAGCAGATACGGATAAGAATAACTGATCAGATCATCCAGTTCATCATGTTCTCTTGCAACAATCAGATCCTTGAGGTCGATTGCTCCACAGAATGTATCCGAAGCATCCACGACGTAGATTGTAGAAATATTGTCGTTCTCACCCGCCTGGCGGACAAGTTCTCTCATCGCCTGCCGAATACTTAAATTCTTGGATATACAGACAAAATTCGTTGTGATGAGACTTCCGATTTCATCCTCATCATAGGAATGAATCAGCTGAATATCTGCCTTGACGTCTTCATCGAGAATCGGGCGCAGCTTCGCCTTAACACTCTCGTCAATGTCTTCTAAGAGATCTACCGCATCATCCGAATCCATCTCATTGATGACTTCTGCCAGCTTGTCAATCCCCAGTTCCTCGATATAAGCCTGTGGCTCCTCAATATAAGAAAAGATATTGGATATCCATTCTGCTCCAAGCGTATCATATAACGCCTTTCGTTCCTCCCTTGTCAGGAAAGCAAAGCTTTGCGCGATATCCTTCTCGTGATAATCACTCAGCTTCTCGATCAGCTGCTCTCTTCCAAGACCGCTTCGGATGATAGATACAATATCTTCTGTAAACTTTGGTTCTTTTAATACTTCTTTTCTCATAATAAGCCTCCATTCTCCCTAAAAAAGGGCATAAAAAATCCACCGTAGCCAAATGCTACACAAACACATACGGTTGTGACATCCCTGACGGTGGATCGGCTTATATGGATAAAAGGCGCATCTACAGACACTTACAATAATCCCAGTCTATTCCACCGTTATATGTACTTCGACTATGACTATCACAACTGTCCATATCATTCGCCTCCTTCTTATTTTTTAATTTTCGCTTACTGCGCCACTATCGTAGCACTTTCACCCGAAAATGTAAATCCATTTTTCTTAATTTTTACATCCTCCATATCACGATTGCAAGCACAACCTGTACCGCGAGAATAAGTGGCATTCCCACCACAAAATACCAGTGCTTTGTCTTATGCCGGAACAGATACATCCCCGCCCAGGTTCCGACGCTTCCGCCTAAGATACTCACTAGAAAAAGCGTTTTTTCCGGAATGCGCCAGGCGTTGTGCTTCGCTTTCCACTTGTCTGCGCCCATCACAACGAGTCCCAGTACATTCATAATGCAAAAATAGATCAGCGCCTTTGTCCAACTGTCGAAAATCATCTTATTTCACCTTCTCGTTTTCCATACGCCAGTCGATACATCTCTGCAGATACTCAACGTATGCCTCATTCTTGCACATACCCTTGCCCTTGACATCGGAGATCTTCGCAACATCCATTCCGTTGCAGAAGGTCGTCTTCATGACAATGTTAAGCGGCTCCACATCAGTATCGTTGGAAATGTATGTTCCGATTCCGAACGCAACCTTCGCCTTGCCCTTAAAGTGTCTCTCGATCATGGTTGCTTTCTCAAAGTCAAGCGAATCACTGAACAACAGTGTCTTGGTCATCGGGTCGATACCGAACGCCTTATAATGTGCGATCATTTTCTCGCCCCACTCGATCGGATCGCCGCTGTCGTGGCGGACTCCGCTGAAAAGAGTCGCATAGGTCAGTTTAAAGTCTCTCAAGAAACAGTCGGTCGTGATTGCATCGGTTAATGCGATACCATTTAAGACGCCATACTCCTTGACCCATGCATCCAAAGCGTACCAGTTGGAGTATGCCGGATTGTGCTTGTGGTTACCCTGTCCGACACACATGATCCACTCATGCGCCATCGTTCCAACCGGTGCAAGTTTTAATTCCTTCGCAAGCATCACGTTACTCGTTCCGACGAATGTGGACTTACCATTGTAATTTGCTGATGCTAAAGCCTGTATCGCAAGCTTCTGTGCCTCCAGCGACAAGCGTCTTCTAAGACCAAACTCACTAAAAGCAGAAAGTTCAAATTCATCGGTCTCAAGACGCTTTACCTTCTCATCCAGTCGTTTCTTAAACGATGTGAAAAGAGTGTCGTAATCATACGCCATACGAAAATACACTTCGTTGACGATCGCAAGTGTTGGAATCTCATACATGGAAGTGTTTAACCACGTACCGAATGTCTCGATGGAAAGTCCACACTCTGCATCCTCCGTGATGGAGAAGTCCTCATAACGTGGCTTCCATAAACGCAGGAAATCCACATAGCTTCCCTTCATCCAGGTAATGTTGTGAAGATATTCCAGTTCTTCCTCTGTGAACTGCAGCGAGCAGTACGCCTTAATCTGCGCCTTGATCTCCTCTACCATCTCATGTGTAAAATGCACATCTGTATTTCTACACTTGAATGTCCATGTTGTCTTATAATCCGAGTACTGATGGTAGATAGCCTGTCCCATCGAAAACTTATATGCGTCTGTATCAAGCAGACTGGTGATAATCGGATGTAATTTCATAGTTTTTCCCACTTTCTATTTATTTCGCCTGGTTTGCGTCTTCATTCTATTTCCCTATTCTATCCATTTCTATGCCTTTTATCAAGAGGCAATAAATGAGGGCTGCGGAAAATCCACAGCCCCCATGTCTTAATTAAATTATTTATTTCTTCTTGACGAGACGGTTCTTACCAAGATGCAGCTTCATAACATACCACAGTGAGGTAGCGATGAAGATGGATGAGTAAGTACCACTGATCAGACCAACCATAAGAGGTAATGAGAACTCACGGATGGAAGATACACCGAAGATGAACAGTAACAGTACCATTACGATAGTTGTAACGGATGTGTTGATTGTTCTTGACAGTGTCTGTGTCAGTGAGCGGTTCGCAACCTCTGCAAGTGTCTCAGGGTTCGTCTTCTTCATTCCATGCATGTTCTCACGGATACGGTCAAATACAACGATGGTATCGTTGATCGAGTAACCGACGATTGTAAGCATACATGCGATAAATGTATTACCAACAGAAATACGGATCAAAGCGTATGCTGTCAGCATAACCAGTACGTCGTGGATCAAAGCAATGATCGCACTGCCTGCGAAACGCAGATCCTTGAAACGGAACCAGATGTACAGAAGCATACAGATACATGCTACAACAACAGCCAAGATTGCATTCTTACGCATCTCACCACTGACAGTAGCTCCGATACTCTGTGTCTCAATCGTAGAGTCATCAACACTGAATTTGTCAACGAGCATGTTACCAACTTCCTCACGCTGATCCTGTGTTAATGTCTTTGTCTTAATCGTAACAACGTTGCTTCCCTTAACGGTACTTGCCTGGATTGCATTATCATGAATAACAGCGGCAACCTCAGGAACAACGGTCTTCTCAACTTCTTCAACCGTGTAATCCTTACCAAAGTCCGCAGAGATGGAAGTACCGCCCATAAACTCAAGGCTGAAATTCAATGCATGCTGTCCTGATGCACCGTATCCGATCATTCCAACAAAACCGGCCACGATCACAACAAGTGAAATAATAAAGAATACTACACGGTTTTTCATAAAATCGATTGTCTGACGAGTTCTGGCACGACCATAAAATTTCTCGTCACGGCAGCCAACTGCATAGAATGCAAGATTAAGAAGTCTTGATATAATAAGTGCTGTAAACAGCGATACAAGAATGGAAATCATTAAGGTATAAGCAAAGCCCTTAACCGTTCCCGATCCAAGCCACATCAATACAAGTGCAGCAATAAAGGTTGTAACGTTACCATCGATAATAGCTGACAGTGCTTTCTTGTAGCCTTCCTTGATCGAAGTAAGAACAGACTTACCTCCCGCGATTTCTTCTCTGATACGGGAGATGATAATAACATTCGCATCCACCGCCATACCGATACCAAGGATAACACCGGCAATACCAGGAAGCGTCAGTGTAATTTCAAACAGATATACAAATGCAACAACGATCGTTGTGTAAATTCCAAGACCGATTGATGCAACCACACCGGACAAACCATAGCAGATGATCATATAAAGCATTACAAGGATCAGACCGATGACTGCAGCCTTCACGCTGGATGATAATGCCTGTCCACCGAGCTGTGCTCCGACAACCTGAGACTCTAACTCTTCAAGCTTTAAGTTGATGGCACCAACACGGATAAATGTAGCAAGGTTCTCAGCTTCCTCATAGTCTGACATACCATTGATGACACACTTGCCATCTGTGATTGCTGCGGATACTCTTGGAACACTGATAAAGTGATCATTGTAGTAGATACCGATGGTCTCGCCTGCAGCGTATGCAGATGTTGTAGCATCGCCGAAAATATCAGCTGCCTCATCGCTAAGTGTTAACTGAACAACCGGCTCATTGGTATTCAGCTGGGAGCTGTTCTGATAACCTGCGGATGCAGACTTAACACCATTACCATCGAACAGAACTGATCCGTCAGCCTGAAGTTCCTCAAGTGTCTTGTTCAGCTTGTAGCCGCCTTCTGTGTTCTGATCGTATGTATAGTTATCGTTTCCGTCAGAACCCTTCTGCTTAATGAAGTATAAAGATCCCGGACTTCCTAAGTCCTGCAGAACCTTATCTGCATCGTATACACCAGGAATCTCAACCGTGATACGGTCATCGCCTACTGGATATACAGAGTACTCTGTACTGTAACTCTCGGCACGCTCCTCCAACTTGGCGATTGTGTCATTGAGATCCGTCTTTGACGGATTCTTGTCAACAATCTTGTAGGTGATTGATACACCACCGGATAAGTCAAGACCGAGCTTGATACCTTCAGACTCTGTCTTGTTGTCAGTCTTTGCCTGACTCTTGCTTGTCATTGACATTATCGTGGTTGTATAGTATCCAAGTCCGATCAAGCAGGCTAAGATCACCGCGATAATAACGACGCCCTTACTTTTTTTCATCTTAGTTTCCTTCCTATTCTTTAATTTTCCGCTTCCGCAGCTTTTATCATGATCGCACACTCAATACGCTTCTTCTGAAGTTCACAGCCCAGATCATAGGCATCTGTGATGCTTCCGTGGAAATTGTATGAGTTTGCGGCACATCCACCACTACAGTAAAATCTTGCGAAACACTTGCTGCATTTCTCCTTTGCATAGACATTACAGCACTTGAACTCGTCCTGGATATCGGTTCGCTTGACACCATCCCAGACATTGCCCATCAGGAAATCCTCGTTACCAACAAACTGATGGCAAGGATATAAGTCTCCCCACGGTGTTACCGCAAGGTACTCGGTTCCCGATCCGCACCCGGACAGACGCTTGTACACACAAGGACCACCCTCTAAGTCGATCATAAAATGGAAGAAGTTAAATCCGTTTCCTTCCTTCTTGCGGCGAACCATCTCCGCTGCAAGCTTATCGTATTCCGCAAAAAGCACCGGCAGATCTTCCTCGGTCAAAGCATAATCATCACTCGGCTGTGCAACAACCGGCTCAACGGAAATCTGCTTGAATCCAAGATCCGCAAGATGCAGTACGTCATTGGAAAAATCGGTATTATAATGCGTAAATGTTCCACGCACATAATAACGCTCCTGATTACGGCTCTCTGCCAGTTTCTGGAACTTCGGAACGATCAGATCGTAGCTTCCCGCACCCTTGCGGAACGGTCTCATACGGTCATGAACCTCCTTACGTCCGTCTATACTTAAGACGACGTTGTCCATCTCCTTGTTGGCAAACTCCATAACCTCATCATTCAGAAGTACACCATTCGTTGTCAGTGTAAAACGAAAATGCTTATCGTGAAGCTTCTCCTGCTCACGTCCGTAAGCCACAAGCTGCTTTACCACATCAAAGTTCATAAGCGGCTCGCCACCGAAGAAATCGACCTCCAGATTCTTACGGCTTCCCGAATTTGCGATCAGGAAATCCAAAGCCTGCTTTCCTGTCTCGTAGGACATCAGTGCCCTGCGTCCATGATATTCGCCTTCTTCTGCAAAGCAATACTTACATGCAAGGTTACAATCATGTGCGATGTGCAGGCACAACGCCTTCACAACTGTCGGTCTCTTCTTAAAGTCAAGGATATGACTCTTATACACATCCTCCGTGAACAATTCTTCGTTCTTCTTAAGTTCAAGAACCTCATCGATTGCTTCTTTGATCTCCGCTTCCGGATACTGCTCCTTCAACTGCTGCACGATTTCATCCGGTGTGTGTTCTTCAAACATCGCAATGACGTCATACGTTACATCATCCACCACATGGATCGCTCCTGAGTTTACATCCAAGACAATATCATAGCCATTGTTCTTAAATTGATGAACCACTACAATATTTCTCCTCTCTATTATCTATTCTGTTACACAAAACAAAGACCGCGCGCAAGGCACGCGGTCAAGTAAACCTTAATTATGAAAAGATTACTTATAAGATTCGCAAGTCTGGTTTCCTACTGTGCAGGAAGTCTTACATGCGGACTGGCAGGATGTCTGGCACTCGCCACATCCACCCTTCTTAATTGTGTTCTGTAACTTTCTTGTATTTAATGTCTTTACATGCTTCATTAGAATCTCTCCTTTGTCTCCTATTTTGGGAATGACCCGTCTATCCATGCTATTATAGCACAGCATATTCAATATGCAAAGCTTTTTTGCTGAAAATCGTGTTTTATAGGCACTTTGCTCAATTTGGGCAATTGTTATATCCACAACTCCACCAATGTAACGCCTGTAATGCGCTCCCTGTTGCCTATCCGCCCCTCACTTCACGCTTCAGGCGGATGGTTCCCACAATTCCACTGAGTACACATATGCAGGCATTCATGACATGGGTCTGTGTCATCTGCACCGCACCGCTATCTGTCGCAGTCAGTGCAAGAAGAATTGTATAAAACACCGTTCCTAGTACCGCTCCATAAATGACTGCATACCTTTGCATACACCGGCGCAGCACTCTGCCGCCGATCCAGCACGGAAGAATATAAAGCAGGACGAGTCCCGCGCGGATGACATCTGCGGACAGACGCAGGTTATACGATACATACGCCAAAAGCAGAAACCATCCTGCGGCAAGCATAACCACCAATACCGCGACCGCAAGAAATCGTCCTACGCAATTCGGTTTCTTTTCTTTATTCTGTTCTCCGTTTTCATTCTGCTTTAAATCTGTCTGCTCCATGTTCTATCTATATGAAACCGGAACGCATTTTATGATACGCCGGCTTCACAAATCAGGAGATCAGCAGACACAAGCTTCGAATAAACTCTTACAGTTCACAGTTGTTTACGGTTCTTGGGAATGGAATGACGTCACGGATGTTGCCCATACCGGTCAGATACATCACGCATCTCTCGAATCCAAGTCCGAATCCCGCATGTCTTGCAGAACCGTACTTACGAAGATCAAGATAGAACTTGTAATCTTCTTCCTTCAGTCCCAGCTCATTGATTCTTGCAAGGAGCTTGTCGTAATCGTCCTCTCTCTGGCTTCCACCGATGATCTCTCCGATTCCCGGAACCAGACAGTCAACAGCTGCAACGGTCTTGCCATCCTCATTCAGTTTCATGTAGAAGGCCTTAATCTCCTTCGGATAATCTGTTACGAATACCGGGCGCTTGTAAATCTGCTCAGTCAGATAACGCTCATGCTCGGTCTGTAAGTCGCATCCCCATGAAACCTTGTAATCAAACTTATCATTATGCTTAGACAGAATGTCGATTGCCTCTGTATAAGTCACACGTGCGAAATCGTTGCTTACCACATTTTCAAGACGGTCAAGCAGTCCTTTATCTACGAAATTGTTGAAAAATGCCATCTCTTCCGGCGCATTCTCCAGTACGTAATTGATCACATACTTGAGCATGCTCTCTGCAAGCATCATATCATCCTCAAGATCCGCAAAAGCGATCTCCGGCTCGATCATCCAGAACTCTGCCGCGTGGCGGGTCGTGTTGGAATTCTCTGCTCTAAACGTCGGTCCGAATGTGTAGATATTCTTGAATGCCATCGCATAAGTCTCACCATTCAGCTGTCCGGATACAGTCAGGTTGGTTGGCTTATTGAAGAAATCCTTGGAGTAATCAACGTTTCCGTCTTCCGTCTTCGGAATGTTATTTAAGTCCATGGTAGTTACCTGGAACATCTCGCCGGCACCCTCACAGTCACTTCCTGTGATGAGTGGGGTGTGTACATAGACAAAGCCTCTCTCCTGGAAGAATTTGTGGATTGCATACGCACAGAGTGAACGCACACGGAATACCGCCTCGAACGTGTTCGTTCTCGGACGAAGGTGTGAGATTGTACGCAGATACTCGAATGTGTGGCGCTTTTTCTGCAGAGGATAATCCGGTGTGGATGCGCCCTCGATCGTCACTTCTTCTGCCTGAATCTCAAAAGGCTGCTTCGCCTGTGGTGTCGGAACAAGCTGTCCCTTTACGATAATCGCTGCGCCGACATTGATCTTGCACACTTCATCATAGTTTGCAAGCCCATCCGCATATACGACCTGAATCGGCTCGAAGAATGTACCGTCATTCACAACGATAAATCCGAAATTCTTGGAATTACGGTTGCTTCTCACCCAGCCTCCGATCGTGATCACCTGATTCTCATATTGCGCCTGATTGCGGAATATGTCCCTGATATTTACTAAATCCATTTTGTTGCCTCCGTTTCTGTGCCGATTTTCTTAATCGCCACATAAATCTAATCCCTTTATATTTGTATTTTTATCTTCAAACACGATTTTCGAATCGTGCATGCTTCGATTTCAAATAGATATCTAGTTCTCTGTTGAATCCGCTTTCTGAACCGTAACATTGGCATTCTCAATAACAAATGAAAGTGCATCGTTCGTAAGGTACAGCCGCTTTAAATTCTTTTTACCATCTTCCTTGTTGCCGTTTCCGTAATAATCATAAATAGCAGTCTCTGTTGACAGTTCACTGTTGCCCGAACTGATAATATAGTCGATAAACTGCTCATACTTGTCCTGATCGATTTCAAGCCCTTCAAGTTCTGCAATTCGACCGAAGATAAACTCAAGCTTAATCTGCTTCTCAAGACTGGTTCTCCAGTTCTTCTGCTGATCTTCAAGTGTTGTATTATTTGCGGTCAGATACTCTTCCAGTGTCTGTGTCTCGCCGACATTGTCGCGTGTGAACTGCGCCTGATACTCAGCAAGTCTTGCTTCCATGTAATCATCTGGAATCTCAACCGTACTGTTGTCGATCATATAGTTCTGTACTTCGTTGATCGTATCCTGTGACTTGCTTGATGCAGCCTGCTGCTCCATCATCGCACGCACATTCTTGATCAGGTCATCCTTTGTTTCTATCTGTGCATCCGAGAAATTTTCCTTGACCTGTGCATCGGTAAGATCATCTAACGTCAGTGCCTTATAAATTCCTTTCACTTTGAACTTAAAGGTTGTCATCTCTCCGGCAAGATCCGGGTTATTCGGATACTCGTCCGGGAAACGCACATCGGAGCTTGTCTCCTCTCCGACTTTCGCACCGAGAAGTCCGTCACTGAATCCATCGATATATCCGGTCTGCTGGGTCGCCTCACAGTTGTTGCTGACATCGATCATAACATCCGTTGCAGCGCCGCCTTCAAAAGCCTCATCATTATGGTAACCGGTGAAATCTACCAAAACCAGATCTCCATCCTGTACCGTATCGTGATCTGTGACCTCCGGTCCCTTTACCCCACGGTAATTAAGGAGTGCTAATGTTCTCTCGTTCACCTGGTCGTCCGTCACATCATAATTACCGGTAATTGTAACGTCGATTCCTTTGTAATCTGCAAGTTTCTTTACCTGCTTCGACAGATCAATATCCATCTGCGCACTGCTTTTGCCGTTGTATGTCTCCTGTGCAACACCTTCCGTGCTCTCTGTTCCATTCTTTGATCCGCTTCCGCACGCAACCATGGAAAAAGCGGTTGTCATGCACAGTAAGAGTGCAATGATTCTTTTCTTCATAAGATATTCCTTTCTACGACTTCTTTTGAAGTCGAACTAACTAATTTAACATACCATAAAATACGGTAAGTGTCAAAAATGGAGTGTGAATTTTCACACTCCATTTTGCATCTTATTTCTTCTTTTTGTTTGCCTTGCGTTCAGCATCGGCAGCTTTCTCTGCCTTCAGCTGTTCGTTTGCTTCATTGTACTTTGCCTGAAGCTTCGCACGGAAGCCTTTCTTTTTCTTCTCCGGCTTCTCGATTGGTCCGCGAAGTCCTCGTACGGCGGTAATGTAGAGACCGCTTACCGTTGCCTTAACTTCCTTCTTAACCGGGATCTCATCAAAGACCTGCTCGTCGGCGATCAATGTCATAACTCTCGGTCCGACCTTCGCCTTAACGATTGGAAGCTTCGAGCGGCGTAAATACTTCGGTGTCTGCTCCAATACGGATGCCGGAAGTCCCGAATCTTTCATCCGCAATCGTTTCTTGTCAATGATCAGCATGGACACAGTCTGTGCTGCTGCCTTAATCTGTTCGTCTTGTTCATCTTTTCTCTTCTGTGCTTTCTTACCAAGAAAATACAGAACGATCATCGCTGCGATGAGTACCAGCAGGATGACCAGTAATACAATTCCTAATGGTTTCACGTTGGATTCCTCCTATTTTTACTGAAATATATTCTAGCAAAGTTTGTCTTAAAAAGCAACGTGTAACACAAAATTTACCAATCAACTGACTGCCTTATAGGCTTCGAGTGCTTCCTTCGCCTTCGGCGAGAGTTCACGCGGCACCAGAATCTCCACCGTCACATACTGATCTCCCTTAACCGACGGATTCTTGACGTTTACAATACCTTTTCCACGCAGACGGATCTTGCTTCCCGCCTGTGTTCCGGCTTTGATGGAACATTCCACATTTCCGTAAAGGGTGTGAACGCGCGCTTTGCCGCCCAATGCCGCGGTTGTAAACGGAACGCGTACCGTAGAGTATACGTTTGATCCTTTACGCTCAAATTCTTTGCTCGGTGTAACATTTACTTTCAACAAAACATCGCCGGCTGCACCGCCGCTTCTACCAGGATTTCCCTGTCCCTTAAGCCGGATCGTCTTGCCAGACTCAATACCGGCAGGAATGTGGATCGACAGATTGGAGGTCTTGCCAGTCGCCGGATCGCGCAGCATGATCTCCTTCTCGCAACCGAATGCAGCTTCCTCGAACGAAACCGTAAGGTCTGCCATTACGTCGGAACCCTTATGATTTTTGGAATCCTCTGCTGCACTCCATCCAGAAGAAGATCCACCGTGCGAGAACATATCGCCAAACATACCGAACAGATCATCCATATTGCCCGATCCGTTTTCAAAATGAAATTCTCTGTGCATATAAGGACCGTCTCCGCCAAACGAATCGCCCGCATAACCTCCGCTTCCGAACGGATTGCCGCTTCCCGTGCCAAATCCTCCGAAGCCGCCAAATCCTGCATTCTGCGCCTCTCTTGCCGCCTCTGCCGAGAAGCCTTCCTGCAATCCTGCAAAGCCGAATTCATCGTAGAGCTTACGCTTTTTGTCATCACTCAATACATTGTAGGCTTCCGTCACATCCTTGAACATCTCCTCTGCATGCGGATCACCCGCGTTCGTATCCGGATGGTACTTCTTTGCAAGCTTACGATATGCTTTCTTGATGGTTGACGCATCTGCACTCTTATTGACGCCGAGCGTCTCATAATAATCACGTTTTGCTGCCATATGACTCACCTACCTCTCACTTTCATTTTTATACAACGCACAAGCGGACTGCATCTGCAGCCCGCTCGCTAACTCTTATCCCTCAATGGAAATAAATTTATTCTCTTCAACCTGTGGCTTAGGCTGTTTCTTCGGAATGTCCAGGTGAAGGATTCCGTGCTTGAAGGATGCTTTAATGTCATCCTTTTCAATGTCATCGCCTACGTAGAAGGCTCTCTGGCAGCTTCCGGTGTAACGCTCGCGGCAGATGTACTTCTTGCCTTCGCTCTCCTTCTCATCTTTCTCTAAGCCTTTCTCGGCACTGATGATCAGGTATCCGTTCTCGATGGAAGCTTTAATCTCTTCCTTCTTGAATCCCGGAAGATCCATCTCAAGTTCATACCCCTTGTCACTTTCCTTTATGTCGGTGAGCATCAGCTTCTTCTCGTTATGTCCATATAATTTCTTTTCCGCTTTCTGAATGTCTCTGTCATCAAACCATGGATCGTTGAACCAAGGATCACCGAAAAATGTATCAAATACGTTGTTGTTCTTTGCTAATAACATAAGTCATTCCTCCTTGTATACTGTGCAATTTCAAATCACTTTGTTGTCCCGGATGGCAACTCTTTATATCTGAAATTGATGTTCTTTTTGTTTACAAGTATGTTATAGCACCATTATTAGCACTCGTCAATAGCGAGTGCTAATAATTTATAAATTCTTTATTTTTCTTCTTTCACCAACGTAAATTCTGCACCGCCCTGCGGATTCGCCTTGATTCCGATATGGCAGTTCGCCAGATGCTCATTGTTGATCTCTAACGCATACTCCACATCAATCTGGATTTCATTGTCCGCTTCGCTGACTTCTACCTTATATGCATCGATGCCGACAAGCAGACTTCCGTATGGCGTATAATAATAGGTAACATTCTTCTTGTCACGTTCAAATACCATATGTACGTTGACTAAGCCTTTTTTCGTAAGCTCCATATAGTCATCCGTCACCTTGATGACATTCCTGGTCACCTTCTTGCTTCCCTCTTCCACTTCTTCGTATAAGAAAAAATGCTTGCCATTGCGAAAATAATATTGTCCCGGTGTATATACTTCCACCGTGTCTTTCTGTTCATCCGGTGCAATCTGCAAGCCTCTGATTGATAACAATACTTCTTTGGTCATAATCTCTCCTTTGCAATTCAACAGATATCATAACTGTTTTATCGGAAATATTCAAGAAATTTGAAGCGGATCTGATACTTTCCGTGACGAAAAATATCCTCATATTCTTCCGGTGTCAGGACTTCGCGCAAAGCATGCTTCGCTTCATCTGACGGGACCTCGTACACGCTTCCCCGAAAACACATATTCGGATAAAGCACACACCACCAATTATGTCCCTCTCCCTCCCCGAGTGTCACCTGCAAAGCTTCATACTCGCCTGCGGGAAATGTATACGCACCGTAGCTTTTGACCGGGAATTCCACATTGGCAAGTCTTGCGCTCGCGCCATAGTGATATCCGTTGTCCTCCAGTGTCTCCGTTGTCACTTCCACGATCTTCTCCATAGACTGCTGCACAATAGCTTCCGTCTCTTCAAGATTTCTGCTTTCTGCAAGCCTCGGCTCCATCATGGCACCGACTGCATCCCTTACTTTCTTCTTTACCTCCTGGTCTTCCTTACTGTCACTGTTGGCAAGCACATGAAAACGCAGGATTTTGTCGGCAATCCCCGGCTGGAGTGGATCTGTTATCGCGTTTGATTTCCACTGGCTCTCACACGCTCTTTTTACGGTCTCAATAATACTAGTTCTATGTATTTCCGGGTTCCAATTATTTACCCATGGTGAGATCAGATTTCCGATATACAAACTGATGAGATATAACGTGATGAAGCTTACTTTCCCTGCATGTTTTATTACTCTATTTTTTTGCATCCTTCGCCCTCCGCAATCCTTTGATTTCAGACAATTGTGAAAACACTATGACGCTCATTTTGCAATCATCTCTAATATAAGGATGTCCCGCGGGGCGCAACTTATTCATTTTGTTTTTCTATACCCCGCTTCTTTCTCGTGTCGGGGCTTTTTTCTTCCTTTTCTCGCCCTTTCGCCCCGCTTTCTCCTCACTCTGGGGCTTTTTCCTTCTTTTTTCCGCTTTTTCGCCCCACTTCTTTCTCGTGCCGGGGCTATTTCCTTTCTTTTTCCGCTTTTTCGCCCCACTTCTTTCTCGTGCCGGGGCTATTTCCTTTCTTT
>ERZ1034882.518-NODE-518-length-18390-cov-8.239433_pt1 | contig 18390 bp, 15 predicted proteins | sample MGYA00520606_ERZ1034882 | MGnify/ENA primary metagenome ERZ1034882 (study PRJEB33766, sample SAMN09781726) | gut metagenome | biome: gut microbiome | host: Homo sapiens | place: Madagascar | study: EMG produced TPA metagenomics assembly of the PRJNA485056 data set...
ATGTTATATTATATATGGGAGTATCTTTACATTTAAAAAAGGACAAAAAGGAAATATATATAATTATGGAAGAGTTAAAGCAAAAATGGGATTATATCCTTGAGACATTGAAAGATCATTTTGAAATTCAGGATATCTCATTTAAAACATGGATTAAGCCTATTCAGATATATTCAGTTGTTGGCAATACTATAACACTGCTTATCTCTGGTGATGAGATGGGCTTTACATACGTTGAAAAGAAATATCTTACTCCACTTAAAGTTACTATATGTGAAGTAATGAAAAGAGAATACGAGGTTGTTTTAATCTCTTCTAAAGACGTTGACAGTGTTGAGAAGATTAATAAGGAAAAGAAACCTGCTCCTGTTCACGACACTAATCTGAGCCACAACCTGAATCCTAACTACACATTTGATACATTCGTTGTAGGTAACAACAATAATATCGCACATGCAGCTTCACTTGCTGTATCTGAGACTCCCGGTGAGGTGTACAACCCTCTGTTCATATACGGAGGTGTTGGACTTGGTAAAACCCACCTTATGCAGGCGATAGCACATTTTATTATTCATAACAATCCTTCTCTGAAAGTTTTATATGTTACTTCTGAGACATTCACTAACGAGCTTATCGAGTCCGTTAAGAATCAGAAGAACTCTGAGTTCAGGGAAAAATATCGTAATATTGATGTTCTTCTTATCGATGATATCCAGTTTATTATAGGTAAGGAGACAACTCAGGAAGAATTCTTCCATACATTCAATGCGCTCTATCAGGACCGTAAGCAGATTGTTATATCTTCAGACCGTCCTCCTAAAGAAATGGAAACTCTTAATGAACGATTAAGAACAAGATTTGAGATGGGTCTTCCTGTTGATATCCAGATTCCTACTTATGAGACTAAGATGGCTATTATTAATAAGAAGGTAGAGATTGCAGGATATGATATTCCTTATGAAGTTAAGGACTATATCGCTAAGAATATCAAGTCAAGTATCAGAGAGCTTGAAGGAGCTCTCACTAAAATATCTGCATTTGCAAAGCTCTCAACTTCTCCTATAACGGTTGAGTTTGCAGAGGAGACTTTAAAAGACCTTATATCTCCTGATGCTGTAAGGGAATTAACACCTGAGGTAATCATTGATATTGTTGCAGAACATTTCAATATCAAGCCGGAAGATATAATATCACAGAAGCGTAATGCAGAGATTGTTTACCCTAGACAGATTGCCATGTATATATGCAGACAGATGCTTCCTATAACAGTACAGGCTATAGGTAAAGCATTTGGTAACAGAGACCACACTACTATATTACATGGAAGTGAAAAAATCAGTAAGCTTGTAACTACTGACACATCTGTTAAGGCGACTGTGGATGTACTTATCAAGAAAGTTAACCCTTCTTAATACTGGATTTCAGAAAGTTATCCACAATTATCCACAGAAAATAAGGGGTTTATCCACATATTTATCGATATTTCTGATAATTTGAGCAATTATTTGATTATTTTTGTGGTTAACTCTGTTAATTGGATGTTCAATCTTTGTTAATTTAAGTTCATAACTATGGATCAGCATATATGCAGATTTTGCATTTTAAAGTTATCCATACTGCATTAACACGATATACAGCCCATTTTAACAGACTTATTACAGTCTTGTAGTCCAGTATTCATGCGGTCTGTGAGCGTTATTAACTTATTAACCGCCCCTACTACTACGGCTACGAATTATTATTTATATATATATGATTTTTCTATGATGACAACATGTTGAAAGGAGTTATACACATCATGAAATTAGTATTTACAAAAAGTAACTTATCTAAAGCAGTCAGCATTGTTATGAAAGCAGTTCCTACAAGAACTACTATGACAATTCTTGAATGTATTCTTATTGACGCTACAACTAACAGCATCAAGTTCACTTCTAATGATATGGAACTTGGAATTGAGACAATAGTTGAAGGTGATATTATTGAAAAGGGTAAAGTTGCAATTGATGCAAAGCTTTTTTCTGAAATTGTAAGAAAACTTCCAGATAATGAGATTACAATTGAGACAGACAGTAACTATACTTCTACAATTACATGTGAGAAGAGTAAATTCAACATAGCAGGTAAGTCTGGAGAAGATTTCTCTTATCTTCCAGCTATTATTAAAGAGAAGAGCATCACTTTATCACAGTTCACTCTTAAAGAAACTATCAACCAGACACTTTTCTCAACAGCTCCTAATGATAATAACAAGATGATGACTGGTGAGCTTTTTGAAGTTAAGGAAGGAATATTCAAGGTTGTAGGTCTTGATGGACACAGAATTGCTATCCGTAATATCAAGATAGATAACAGTGATGAATCAGTTAAGGTTGTTGTACCTGGCAAGACTTTAAGTGAGATAAGCAAGATTTTATCATCTGATGCAGAATCTATGGTTAATCTTTACTTTACTAATAATCATATATTATTTGAATTTGATCAGACAATTGTTGTATCAAGATTGATAGAAGGGGAATATTTTAAGATAAACCAGATGCTTTCTAACGATTATGAGACAAAGGTAACTATCAACAAGAAGGAGCTTCTTGACTCTATCGACAGAGCTAATCTTCTTATCAAAGAGGGAGATAAGAGACCTATTATCATAACAATTACAGATGGAAGCATGGAAGTTAAGGTAACATCAGCTATCGGTTCTTCTAACGAAGATATTGATATAACTAAAGAGGGTAAGGATATTATGATTGGATTTAACCCTAAGTTCCTTATGGATGCATTAAGGGTTATTGATGATGAGGAAGTTGATATATACCTCGTTAATCCTAAAGCACCTTGCTTTATCAGAGATGCTGGAGAGAATTATATATACCTTATTCTTCCTGTTAATTTTTCAGCAGCATAATAGGAGGATATCAGGTAATGCAGACTATTAAAATCAGACAAGAGGATGAATTCATTAAACTTGGACAGGCTATCAAAGCAGCAGGTCTTGTTGAATCAGGAGTTGAAGCTAAGATAGTTATTCAGGATGGTGAAGTTTACGTTAATGGAGAGGTTGAGACACAGAGAGGCAAGAAGCTTACTGGTGGCGAAATCATTTCTTACAAAGGCGAAGAAATTAAGATAGTAAGGTAGATTACAGGTGTTATTGTGGTAGTTAAGTCCGTAGATTTATGTAATTATAGGAATATAGATATACTTAATATGTCTTTTGATGAGCATGTTAATATAATTTACGGAGATAATGCACAGGGAAAAACTAATATTCTGGAATCTCTTTATGTATGTGCCACTTCGCGTTCCCACAGGGGAAGCAAGGACAAAGAAATCATTAAGTTCGATAATGATGAGGCACATATCAAAGTAACAGTACTTAAAAACAATAATAATTATAGAATTGATATGCACCTTAAGAAGAACAAATCTAAAGGAATAGCAGTCAATGGAATCCCTATCCATAAGGCAGTTGAGCTGTTTGGAATTATTAATATTGTATTCTTTTCACCTGAAGACCTTGAGATTATCAAGGATGGACCTTCGGAGCGAAGAAGATTTATGGATATGGAATTAAGCCAGTTGGATAAGATATATCTTAATAATCTTATTAATTATAACAAAGTTGTCGTCCAGCGTAACAAGCTGTTAAAGGATATTTCATTTAATCCGTCAAAGGAAAATATGGATAATCTTGATATATGGGATATCCAGTTATGTAACTTTGGTGCTGGAATAATTGAGCAGAGAACTAAATTCATAGAACAGCTCAATGCCATAATTAAAGATATTCACAGCAAACTGACTGGTAATACAGAAGAACTTCATATAATCTACGAGCCTTGCGTGACAGTCGGTGAGATGGCGGAAAAGGTAGAGGAGTCAAGAGAGAGGGACATTAAGTTTAAATGTACTAATATAGGACCTCATAAGGATGACCTTACATTTCTTGTGAATGGCAAGGATGTCAGAAAATATGGTTCGCAGGGACAGCAGCGTACAGTTGCTTTGTCTCTCAAATTAGCAGAGATAGAACTGGTAAAACAGATAATACATGATACTCCAATATTATTGCTTGATGATGTATTGTCTGAATTGGACAGTAACAGACAGAATTTTCTTCTGGACAGTATAGGAGATATACAGACTATTGTAACTTGTACTGGTCTTGAAGAATTTATCAATAACAGGGTTTCGGTTAACAAGGTATTCAAAGTTGTTAACGGAAAAGTAACAAGTGATAATTGATTGGACAGGAGGGAATAGAAGTGGAACAGCAACAGTACGGTGGAGATCAGATTCAGATTCTGGAAGGTCTTGAAGCGGTTAGAAAAAGACCTGGTATGTACATAGGTTCAACATCATCAAGAGGACTTCATCATCTTGTATATGAGATTGTAGATAATGCGGTGGACGAGGCTTTAGCTGGTTATTGTGACAAAATCACAGTGACTATCAATCCAGATAATTCAATAACAGTAACTGATAATGGTAGAGGTGTACCTGTAGATATTAACCATAAGACAGGCAGACCTGCTGTTGAGGTTGTATACACAGTTCTTCATGCCGGAGGTAAGTTCGGCGGTGGAGGATACAAGGTATCAGGCGGACTTCACGGTGTAGGTGCTTCTGTTGTTAACGCTTTATCTGAATGGCTTGAAGTATATGTTAAGAGAGATGGACATATATACAACCAGAGATATGAAAGAGGCAAGATATGCTATGACCTTAAAGTTGTAGGTGACTGCGATATTAATGAGACAGGTACTAAGGTTACATTTCTTCCTGATAAAGAGATATTTCAGGAGACACAGGTTTATGAGTTTGATGTGTTAAAGCACAGACTCAGAGAGATGGCATTTCTTACTAAGGGTATCAAAATTATACTTAAAGATACCAGAGAAGGACTTGAACAGGAGAGAACATTCCACTATGAAGGTGGTCTTAAAGAATTCGTTGAATACCTCAACAAGAGTAAGACACCTCTGTATGAAAATATAATTTACTGCGAGGGTGTCAAGGATAACGTAGCGGTAGAGGTAGCTTTCCAGCATAATGATGGATATAACGAGACTATTGATACATTTGTTAATAATATCAAGACACCAGAAGGTGGTACACATCTTGCTGGTTTTAGAAATGCATTGACAAAGACTTTCAATGAGTATGCCAAGAAGAATAAGATTATCAAAGATTCAGACCCTGCACTTACAGGTGATGATATAAGAGAAGGTCTTACAGCAGTAGTAAGTGTCAAGATTGAAGACCCTCAGTTTGAAGGTCAGACTAAGCAGAAGCTTGGTAATACTGTTGCAAGAGGTGCTGTAGATAGTATCGTAAGCAGCCAGCTTGAGATATTCTTAGAGCAGAATCCTGCAATAGCCAAGTCAATATGTGAAAAGTCTGTACTTGCGCAGAGAGCAAGAGAAGCTGCAAGAAAAGCAAGAGAGCTTACAAGAAGAAAGACTGCATTGGAGAGTACTTCACTTCCAGGTAAATTAGCTGACTGTTCAGATAAGAATCCTGAGAATTGTGAGATATATATCGTTGAGGGTGATTCAGCCGGTGGTTCAGCCAAGACTGCAAGAAGTCGTGCAACCCAGGCAATTCTTCCTCTTCGTGGTAAGATTCTTAATGTTGAGAAGGCAAGATTAGACAGAATCCTTGGCAATGCTGAGATTAAGGCTATGATAACAGCATTTGGAACAGGAATTCATGAAGATTTTGATATAACTAAGTTAAGATATAATAAGATTATCATTATGACTGATGCCGATGTAGATGGTGCGCATATTGCTACACTGCTTCTTACATTCTTCTACAGATTCATGCCAGAGCTTATCAAGCAGGGACATGTATACCTTGCTACTCCACCTCTGTATAAGATTGAGAAGAATAAGAAAGTATGGTATGCATACAGTGATGAGGAACTTAACAGCATAATGGCAGAGATTGGACGAGACCAGAATAACAAGGTACAGCGTTACAAAGGTCTTGGTGAGATGGATGCTGAACAGCTCTGGGAGACAACTATGGACCCAGAGAAGAGAATTTTAAAGAGAGTTAATATGGATGATGATGATCTTACAGATGTTGATATAACTTTCTCAACTCTGATGGGTGATCAGGTAGAGCCTAGAAGAGAATTTATTGAGGCTAATGCCAAGTATGTTAAGAATTTGGATATATAAGCAGACGAAAGGCGGTATATAAATGGATGAACATATCTTTGACCAGATTCATGAAGTAGATATGCAAAAAACCATGGAGAGTTATTATATTGATTATGCCATGAGTGTTATTGCATCGAGAGCACTTCCTGATGTCAGGGATGGACTTAAGCCAGTTCAGAGAAGAATTCTATATTCGATGATAGAACTTAGTAATACACCAGACAAGCCACACAGAAAATGTGCCCGTATTGTCGGTGATACAATGGGTAAATATCATCCACATGGTGACTCATCAATCTATGAGGCATTAGTTAAGCTGGCACAGGATTTCAATACAAGATACCCTCTTGTAGATGGCCATGGTAACTTTGGTTCTGTTGATGGAGATGGGGCCGCAGCCATGCGATATACAGAGGCAAGACTTAGCAGGATTTCTCTTGAAATGACTGCTGACCTTAACAAAGATACAGTAGATTTCATTCCTAACTTTGATGAGACAGAGAAGGAGCCAACTGTACTTCCTTCAAGATATCCTAATCTTCTGGTTAACGGTACATCAGGTATTGCTGTTGGTATGGCTACTAATATTCCACCTCACAACTTGCGTGAGGTTATTAATGCTGTTGTCAAAATTATTGATAACAAGATTGAAGAGGACAGAGATACTTCAATCGAAGAGATACTTGATATAGTAAAGGGTCCTGATTTCCCAACAGGTGGTACTATCATTGGAAAGCTTGCGATAGAGGAAGCCTACAGAACAGGACGCGCGAAGATAAGAGTAAGAGCTGTTACTAACATAGAGCCTATGGCTAACGGCAAGAACCGAATCGTTGTAACAGAGCTTCCATACATGGTTAACAAAGCAAGACTTATAGAAAAGATTGCTGAACTTGCCAGAGATAAGAGAATTGATGGCATAACAGATTTAAGAGATGAATCTGACAGACAGGGTATGAGAATATGTATAGAGCTTAGAAGAGACGTTAATCCTAACATAATTCTTAACCAGTTATACAAGCATACCCAGCTTCAGGATACATTTGGCGTAATAATGCTTGCACTTGTAGGCAATCAGCCAAAGGTGCTTAACCTTCTTGAAATGCTTAACTACTATCTTCTTCATCAGGAAGAGGTTGTCACAAGAAGAACTAAGTATGACCTTAATAAGGCAGAAGAGAGAGCACATATCTTAGAGGGATTGATGATTGCCCTTGATAATATTGATAGAGTTATCAGCATCATCAGAAGTTCTGCCAATGTAACAATTGCTAAGGAAGGTCTTATCAAGGAATTCCAGTTATCAGAAGCACAGGCATCAGCTATTGTTGAAATGCGTCTGAGAGCTCTTACAGGTCTGGAAAGAGAAAAGCTGGAAGCAGAACTCAATGATTTACTTGGTAAGATTGCAGAATATAAGGCAATTTTAGGAGATAAGAAGCTTCTTTTAGGAGTTATCAAGAAGGAAATATCTGTTATAGCTGACAAATATGGTGATGACAGAAGAACTTCTATCGGATTTGATGAATATGACCTTTCAACAGAGGATCTTATTCCAGATGAGGCATGTGTCATAGCCAGAACTAATGTAGGATATATCAAGAGAATGACTCCTGATAACTTTAAGAGCCAGAACCGTGGCGGCAAGGGTATCAAGGGAATGCAGACTCTTGAGGATGATTACATTGAAGATTTGTTCATGACAACATCCCATCATGTCCTTACATTCTTCACTAATCTGGGAAGAGCGTATAAGCTGAAAGCTTATGAGATTCCAGAGGCAGGAAGAACTTCAAGAGGAACAGCTATAATCAATCTTTTACAGCTTCAGCCGGGTGAGCAGATAACAGCTATAATTCCTATAGATGTGAAGTCACTTCAGGATAAGGATAATCTGTTCATGGCAACTAAGAAGGGAATCGTTAAAAAGACTCCTATAGCTGAATTTGCTAATATCAGAAAGACTGGTATCCAGGCAATCAGTTTAAGAGATGATGATGAGCTTATAGAAGTTAAGCTTACAGACAGTGATTGTGATATCATTCTTGTCACTAAGCTTGGACAGTGTATTAGATTCGCAGAGACAGAGGTAAGACCTACAGGAAGAAGTGCTATGGGTGTTATCGGAATGAACCTGTTAGATGAGGATGAGGTTGTCGGAATGCAGCTTAATACTCAGGGTGATTCACTCCTTATAGTTTCTGAGAATGGATTAGGCAAGAGAACTGTCATAGATGAATTTGACATACAGCACCGTGGTGGTAAGGGTGTAAAATGCTACAAGATTAATGAGAAAACTGGTAATGTTATAGGTGTTAAGGCTGTTGATGACACAAGAGAAGTTATGCTTATAACAGATGAGGGTATTATTATTCAGTTAAAATGTTCTGATATATCTATACTTGGAAGAATAACATCAGGTGTAAAGCTTATTAATCTTGATGAAGGAGTCAAAGTTGCAACAATATCTAAGGTTCGTAAAGACCCTGACAATGATGCAGATGGCAATACAGATAGTAATGCAGACTCAGAGGATGCTCCACAATAACTTAATGAAGTATATTAGCATAAATCGGGGAGGAATAAGATATGGCTTGGCTTACGGTTAATTTTAAATCCAGGGCACTTGGAATGCCTGTTGTTATGGATGCACTGATTCCACAGGGGCATGGCAGTTATAAATCGTTGTATCTTTTACATGGTGCAGGAGGTGGACATGATAGCTGGCTTTTAAAAAGCCGGATTGCAGATTATGTAGACAATACAGATATAGCGGTATTCATGCCATCAGGTAATAACAAATTTTATGTTGATAACATCAACGGAAAGGAATATTTTACCTTCATAACAGAGGAGCTTGTGGATAAGTGTGAGAAATGGTTCAATATCAGCAGAAAAAGTGAGGACAGATTTATAGCGGGAATGTCAATGGGAGGTTATGGTGCAATGTATGCGGCACTTAATAAACCATATCAATATAAAGCTGCTTTTTCATATTCAGGGCTTCTTGATATCCTCGAAAGATACGACAATCCGCAGGGTTTGGGGCTTTTCACACCATTTGGAACAAGGCAGCAATTGATAGATAATGGCTTTGATTTATATGACATAATTGTTGATAAATATCAAAAAACTTGTGGAAACGATAGTGGAAAAGAGAACAAAGTCCCTATTGATGCTATAGACAACAATGTTGATAAATCTGTGGATAATGTGGATAACTTTTGCAGATACATAATCGAATGTGGAATGCAGGATACACGAATCCATATGTCAAAACATTTTTATAAGGCTTTGACAGATGCAGGTCTGGAAGCCGTATACTACGAGGAAGATGGCAAGCACGATTTCACTTACTGGGACAGATGTATAGCAAGAACTGTTAAATATATAACAAAAGGAGGCAGCTATGGCAGTAATTAATGCAAATGTATTTTCAATGTACCTTGGACATGAGATAGATGTCACTGTTGTGCTTCCTGATGAGATAGATGATGGTGAGCAGTTAAAATGTGTGTGGCTGTACCACGGTGGAAGCGGAGACCACGTTGACTGGTTGTATCATGTGCGTTTAACTGATATAGTTAATGAGAGGCATTTTGCTGTTGTACTTCCAACAGTTCACGAATCATGTTTCGTTGATATGAATATTGGTGACAAGTATGGAAGCTATGTAGGCAAAGAACTTCCAGAAATCATATGGAAAATGTTCAGATGTATATCTGATAAAAGAGAAGATAATTATGTGTCAGGATTTTCTAATGGCGGTTATGGATGCCTTCATACAGTGCTTATGTATCCTGATAAGTTTTCCAAGGTAGGAGCATTTTCAGCAGGTGATAAGGCTGATTCAGATTTTCCTAATGATGGTGGAGCCAAATCCATAACAAGAATCAGGCTGTATGGGGATGGAGACCTTCACAAGACTGAATACGGAATTACATTTCTTGCAGACAGGCTTATAGACGAGGTGGATAGTGGTAAAAGAAATGTGGAAAGTTTGCCACAGATTTATCATGCATGTGGAAGTCTTGATCCATGGCTTGACAAGAACCACATATTGAAAGATTATTTTAGTAGTCATAGCAATTATTATGATTATACCTATGATGAAATTGAAGGACTCGGACATGAGTGGGATTTCTGGGAAAAAGAACTGATAAAATTCCTTAATTTTGCGGGATTAAATAAACAATAAATATCTGTGAGGAGTATATGAGAGAAGTAGATGTAGCTGTAATTACTGACAACATTAAAGAGATGTGTATTGAAGCTAACCATTATCTTACTGATGACATGAAAAAGGTTTTCAATGAGGCGGTTGATACGGAAGAATCACCTCTTGGAAAGCAGGTATTAAACCAGCTTAAAGAAAATCTTGAGATTGCCGGCAATGACATGATACCTATATGTCAGGATACAGGAATGGCTGTGGTATTCATAAATGTAGGCCAGGATGTACATTTAACTGGTGGAGATATCACGGATGCAATTAATGAGGGCGTAAGACGTGGATATGTAGATGGATATCTTCGTAAATCTGTTGTCGCTGACCCTATATACAGAGAGAACACAAAGGACAATACACCAGCAGTTATTCACTATGCAATTGTTCCAGGTGACAAGGTGGAGATTACTGTTGCACCTAAGGGATTTGGAAGTGAGAACATGAGCCGTGTATTCATGTTAAAGCCTGCTGATGGAATTGAGGGAGTTAAAGAGGCAATTCTTACAGCAGTAAGAGATGCAGGCCCTAATGCCTGTCCTCCTATGGTTATCGGTGTCGGAATCGGTGGAACATTTGAAAAATGTGCATATCTTGCCAAGAAAGCTCTTACAAGAGATTTAGATGAGGAATCTCCTGTTGAATATGTAAGAGACCTTGAAAAAGAGATGCTTGAAAAGATTAATAAGCTTGGAATTGGTCCAGGCGGACTTGGTGGAACTAAGACAGCACTTGCCATCAATATCGAGACATATCCAACACATATTGCAGGTCTGCCAGTGGCTGTCAATATATGCTGCCATGTAAACCGACACGCACACAGAATTCTGTAAAATTTTCAGCTAAGTTAGTTAGAACTAATACATTTGGTATCTTGTATCAGCAGTATGCTTATTATTATATATCTGGAGGATTATAGCTATGGATAAACATATCACAGCTCCAATCACATCTGAAGTAGCAAAAACTCTTCATTCAGGTGATTATGTATACATAACAGGAACTATATATACAGCAAGAGATGCTGCACATAAAAGAATGGCTGAGGCACTTAAAGAGGGAAAGCCACTTCCAATTGATATGAAAAATAATGTTATATATTATATGGGACCATCGCCAGCAAGAGAGGGAAGACCTATAGGTTCTGCCGGTCCTACAACAGCAAGCAGAATGGATAAATATGCACCAGATTTGTTAGACCTTGGATTAACTGGAATGATAGGTAAAGGTAAGAGGTCGGCAGCAGTTATAGATGCCATCAAGCGCAATGGAGCTGTATATTTTGCAGCAGTCGGCGGAGCAGGTGCAATTCTTTCACAGAGAATCAAGTCTTCAGAAGTAATCGCATATGATGACCTTGGAACAGAGGCTATAAGAAAGCTTGAAGTAGAGGATTTTCCAGTTATAGTAGTTATCGATAGTGAAGGAAATAATCTGTATGAAACTGCAATAAAGGAATATAATAGGGAATAGTTAACAGAGTATAGAAAATAATAAAGAATAGTTGATAAAGAATAATTATATAAAAAGCTTGACATAATAATAAAGCTTTGATATAATCAACTTTGCGTTGGTGTGTTAGCACCTCGTATAAAAGAATTTCATACTAAGAGTAGAAAACCATTGGTTTAAGGCTCTCATTCATGGAATCTTGGAGTAGTACTCAAGAGGCTGAAGAGGCGCCCCTGCTAAGGGTGTAGGTCGGGCAACCGGCGCGAGGGTTCAAATCCCTCCTGCTCCGTTTTAGCAAATAGTTGGGAAGTCAGAGTTTATCTGGCTTCCCAGTTTTTGCATGTAAGTAAGATGTTTCACTAATTTTTATGGTTATAATTCTATCGGATTCCCTCAGCCACAATTCTATAAGCCTCAATCTTAAACTGGTCGTTAGGTGATATGCCTACGAAACGGCAGCCATAGTGAACTTCGTCATCATGTCTGTCTATACGGAGAATCTCTATGACAACGCCTATTGTCTCTTTATTATCAAGTACAATAGTTGCATCATGAAATGAGTTAGAAAGGAATTCATGGTCTGAGACAAAGCACATACCAGTCTTAGATATGTCGACAATGTGAACCGTAACTGCATCAGTAGTTCCATCAGCGGAATTAACACTGTTTACAGGCAATAATGATACTGTTACATTGATAGCAATTCGTTTAGATCTTCTACGTTCTTCCCCCATTACATAAACTCCTCTTACGAAATAAAAATTATTCTACAATATAATATATCATATTATTTACATAAGTACAATATTTGAGCCACAATAAAGCATTATAAATATAAGCAGTCTGCACAAAACAAGCCTTATAATTAATAATGGTTTCGTTGACTTTTACTAATCATAATGATAACATTATAAGAAATGCTTTTGGATATTAAAGCACTAATGCAATATATAATAATGCAGTTTGGAGGGGCAGAATAATGCCAGTAACAGAATATTTAGAAAGAAATGCTAAGCTGTATCCTAACGAGGTAGCTTTAGTTGAACTTAATCCTGAAGAAAAGGATACAAGAAGAACAACATGGAAGGAATACGAACTGATTCAGCCAACAAGCTTTCAGCCGTATAGAAGAGAGATAACATGGAGCGTGTTTAATGAGAAGGCAAACAGATTTGCTAACATGCTTATCGACAGGGGAGTTAAAAAAGGTGATAAAGTTGCTATTATCATGTATAACTGCCTTGAATGGCTTCCAATATATTTTGGTGTATTAAAGACAGGAGCTATAGCAGTTCCTTTTAATTTCAGATATGATGCAGACGAGATTATGTACTGCGTTGAGCTTGCAGAAGTAGATGTTATTGTATTTGGAACAGCATTTATAGGAAGAATTGAACAGAATGCAGATAAATTAAGCAAAGGAAGACTGCTTATATATGTTGGTGATGGATGTCCAAGTTTTGCAGAGAGCTACAGAGAGCTTGTTGCAGACCATTCAAGTGCTAAGCCAGATGTTGAGATAACAGATGACGATTTTGGCGCAATATATTTCTCATCAGGAACAACAGGCTTCCCTAAAGCTATATTACATAAGCACCAGAGCCTTATGCAGGCAGCAGAGATGGAGCAGAAGCATCACAGCACAGGAAGAGATGATGTATTCTTATGTATACCTCCACTCTACCATACAGGTGCCAAGTTCCACTGGATGGGAAGCCTTGTTGCAGGAAGTAAGGCGGTTCTTCTTAAAGGAACACATCCTGAGACAATTCTTAAGACAATATCAGACGAACAGTGCACAATTGTATGGCTTTTAGTTCCTTGGGCACAGGATATTCTCGATGCGCTTGACCGGGGAGACCTTAAATTATCAGATTACAAGCTTGACCAGTGGAGACTTATGCATATAGGCGCACAGCCTGTACCACCTTCACTTATCAAGAGATGGAAAGAATATTTCCCTAACCATCAGTATGACACTAACTATGGTTTGTCAGAATCAACTGGCCCTGGCTGTGTACATCTCGGTGTTGAGAATATCAACAAAGTTGGAGCAATCGGTGTTCCGGGTTACAGATGGCAGTGTAAGATTGTTGATGAGAATGGCAATGAAGTTAAGCAGGGTGATGTCGGAGAACTTTGTGTCAAAGGTCCGGGTGTCATGACATGTTATTACAACAATGAGGAAGCTACTAATGAAGTCTTAAAAGACGGTTGGCTTTACACAGGTGATATGGCTATGCAGGATCCAGACGGATTCTATTTCCTTGTGGATAGAAAGAAGGATGTTATCGTAAGTGGTGGAGAAAATATCTATCCAGTACAGATAGAAGATTTCCTTAGAAAGAATGATAAGATTAAAGATGTAGCTGTTATAGGACTTCCCGACAGAAGACTTGGCGAGAAGACGGCTGCAATCATTGAGCTTAAAGAAGGCTGTGAGTGCAGCGTAGATGAGATTAATGATTTCTGCATGGATATGGCACGTTATAAACGTCCTAAAGAGATAATATTTGCCAGGATTCCAAGAAATGCTACTGGAAAGATTGAGAAACCAAAACTTCGTAAGATGTATGGTGCAGATAAGCTGGTAGAGCAGGAAAATATGGCTTAGATATATTTTAAGAAATGGAGATAGTTAAAATGAAAGAACTTATGCTTGGTAATAAAGCTATTGCCAGAGGTTTATATGAGGCTGGATGCAGCATCATATCAAGTTATCCAGGTACACCAAGTACAGAGATAACTGAAGAGGCAGCAGCTTACAAGGAGATATACTGCGAGTGGGCTCCTAATGAGAAGGTTGCCCTTGAGGTTGCACATGGTGCTACAGTCGGTGGAAAGCGTGCCGCCTGTGCCATGAAGCATGTTGGTTTAAATGTGGCAGCAGATCCATTATTCACAATATCATATCAGGGACTTAATGCCGGACTTGTAATATGTGTGGCAGATGACCCGGGAATGCATTCTTCTCAGAATGAGCAGGATTCAAGACACTATGCATTTGCGGCAAAAGTGCCTATGCTCGAACCATCAGATTCAGAGGAAGCAAGAACATTTACTAAACTGGCATATGAGTTGTCAGAGAAATACAACACACCAGTATTTATCAAAATGTGTACAAGAGTTGCACATTCACAGAGTGTTGTCAGTCCAGAGGAAAGAGTTTTACCTCCACAGGTTCCTTATGTTAAAGACCCTGCTAAGGTCATGATGACAAAGAATTCGCGTGATGCCCATGTAAGAGTTGAGCAGAGAGTTTTAGATTTAACAGAATATGCAGAGCATTGTGATATTAACAGAGTTGAGATGGGAGATACCAAGCTTGGAATCATAACATCTTCAACATCATACCAGTATGCAAAGGAAGTATTTGGTGATAACGCAAGTATCTTAAAGCTTGGAATGGTTTATCCACTTCCTGTTAACCTTATAAAGGATTTTGCAGCCAAAGTAGACAGACTTATTGTGTTAGAGGAACTTGACCCAATTATAGAAAATCATGTAAAACAGCTTGGAATCAAGGTTGAAGGAAAGAGCCTTTTCCCAATATGTGGAGAGTTTTCGCAGAATCTTATAAGAGAGTGCATGGGAATGGACAAGGCAGAGACAATAACTGTTGATGAGGCAGTTCCAGCCCGTCCACCTGTAATGTGTGCAGGATGTCCTCACAGAGGAATCTTCTATACTTTAAAGAAGAATAAATGTATGGTATACGGAGATATTGGATGCTACACATTAGGTGCAGTTGCTCCTCTTAATGCCATGGATCTTAATGTATGTATGGGAGCTTCATGTTCAGGACTTCATGGATTCAATCTTGCAATGGGAGAAGCAGGTGAGAGCAATAGCGTAGGTGTAATAGGTGACTCTACATTTGTACATTCAGGAATTACAGGAATCACAGATATAGCTTACAACATGACAAATTCAACAATTATCATTCTTGATAACTCAATCACAGGAATGACAGGCCATCAGCAGAACCCTACTACAGGTAAGAATCTCCGTGGTGAACCTGCTGGAAAGATTGACCTTGAAGCATTGTGCAGAGCATTAGGATTTAACAGGGTAACTGTTGTTGATCCATATGACCTTGCAGAAGTAGACAGAGTACTTAAAGAAGAACTTGCTGTCAAAGAGCCTTCTATAATCATAAGCCGCAGACCTTGCGTAATGATTAAGGGAACAGTACATAAAGCACCATTATCAGTAAAAGAGGATAAATGTGTAGGCTGTAAGGCATGTATGCAGATTGGCTGTCCTGCGGTTGCATTCCACGGAAAGAAAGCCGCAATTGATCCTACACTCTGTATCGGTTGTGAAGTATGTACACAGATGTGTAAATTTGGTGCACTTGTTGGAAATGAGGAGGCTTAAACAATGGAAACAAAGAATATTATGATTGTTGGCGTTGGTGGACAGGGAACTCTTCTTGCCAGCAAATTACTCGGATATGTATTATTAAAGCAGGGATATGATGTAAAGGTATCAGAGGTTCATGGAATGAGCCAGAGAGGCGGAAGCGTTGTAACATATGTACGTTTCGGTAAAAAGGTCTATTCACCAGTTATAGATAAAGGTGAAGCTGATGTTATCATATCATTTGAGAAGCTTGAGGCTTTAAGATGGATTGAATTCTTAAAGAAGGATGGACAAATAATTACTAATACACAGGAAGTTGACCCTATGCCAGTTATCACAGGCGCAGCGCAGTATCCAGAGAATATTATTGAGAAAATGGAAAATGCTGGTGCCAAGGTTGATGCAAAGGATTTCCTTGCATTAGCTAACGAAGCAGGTTCAGCCAAGGCGGTTAACATAGCACTTATGGGAAGATTATCTACATATTTCCCAGAAATTCCAGATGATGAATGGCAGAAAGCAATTGATGCACTTGTTCCTGCCAAATTCATAGAACTTAATAAGAAAGCATTTGAGTTAGGAAGAAATGCCTAACAAACCCTGGGCGTTAACTCCAGTGATAAGCTTTAACTCATTATCAGATAATCCTGAAAGTTTAAGGTTATTAAGGGTCTCACTCTGAGAAGCCCACGGAGAATCGCTTCCAAACAGAATTTTATCAGCACCGTGTTGTCTTACAAGGTTAACGAACATCTCATTAGTGAGCTGTCTGTTATTATGAGGAGACAATGCGGTGTTTTCTGCGTTAATAATAGGAATTATTGAAAATGAAGTGTCGAGGTAGACGTCCTGACCGGCAATCATTCCTGTTACGTCATCATAACATCCCCATCCACCCATATGTGCAAGGACGAATTTCTCAGGGTGGATTTCTTCTATTACATTGTGTATTTTTGATGGTATAACATTGCTTCCTTGTGGAAAACTTACATCAAATCCTGCATGAGTGACAATTATAAGTCCAAGACTGCATGCGTAATCAATGATTCTCTTGAAACGAATATCATCAATATCGACCTGCTGGTATACAGGATGAATTTTAATTCCTTTAATCCCATCTGATTTGATATTGAGTAAAATTTCTCTATAATTAGCGCAGTCTGGATGAATACCGCCAAATGAGATGAGTCCTGACTTATCACTTGTCTCATTAATTATTGCGGCAACGTGGTTAATTGTGTTACACTGTCGTGGATTAGTAGCGACAGGGAGAATAACGGAATAGTCTATCCCGGAATCATGCATTGATTCAATAAGGCTTTCCGCAAGTCCATTAGTATAGTTTTTAATATTACCGCTTACAGAGAGCTTTTTAACCGCATCAGCAGCGATTTTTTCTGGAAATGTATGTGTATGAAAATCTATAATCATGGTTTTAGTCCTTTCGGTACATCGGTGAGTGGCAAAATTTACTTTTGACACCCGCATCATATTATATCATATTAAATTTAATTAAGGATACAAATAGACAGAGCAAATAAGATAGAGTAAATAGAGATGGAGGTGTTAAGATGGCAGCAGTTAAACATGTATCTGATTCCAGAACGGAGCAGGTATATATGATTAGATCACAGCACATCAATGGATATGGAAGATTATTTGGTGGCTATCTTATGCAGTGGATTGATGAGCTGGCAGTTGTTGTGAGCAAGAGACATTGTGGATGTGAAGTTACAACAGCAGCTATAGATAACATTAATTTCAAAGCAGGTGCATTTGCAGGGGATATGGTTGTGCTTGTAGGAAGACTGACCTATGTCGGTAAATCATCTATGGAGATAAGAGTAGATGCATATGTGGAAGATGATAATGGAATAAGAAGAAGTATTAACAGGGCATATGTAGTTATGGTAGCGATAGACAGTGAAGGTAAAGCTGTGCCGGTGCCGGGAATAACAATTGATAATGAATCTGAGCGCGCTGAATGGGAAAGTGGAAAGAAAAGATATGAATTGCGAAAACAGCGTAGGGTTGAAGGGTTTTAGAATGGTACAACATAGTGTTATGTAAAGCGCAGTTTAACACTATATGTAGATGATGAAAAAAGTTTTTAAAAAATTTGTAAAAAAGTGTTGACAGTTTGCAAAATAGGTGTTATTCTATCATAGCTGTCGGCGA
>ERZ1034882.520-NODE-520-length-18341-cov-8.455376_pt1 | contig 18341 bp, 9 predicted proteins | sample MGYA00520606_ERZ1034882 | MGnify/ENA primary metagenome ERZ1034882 (study PRJEB33766, sample SAMN09781726) | gut metagenome | biome: gut microbiome | host: Homo sapiens | place: Madagascar | study: EMG produced TPA metagenomics assembly of the PRJNA485056 data set...
TATCAAAGTCCTCCATGCCAAAGGTGCTGTCACCCTCGGATTCATATTCCAGTTGGACGATGCACCAGATACCACCACAAAGCAAACGGTCAAATTTTTCCGGGTAGTCATCCGTAATGGGCACATTGGAGAGCCCCAGATTGGAAAACTCTGCAAAGAAGCAGTCTTTCTTGATGTCCAGATGCACGGTCACCATATCGATAATGGTGTGGCTGCCGTTCCGGCGCAACTGAGAAAGCACCTTCTGCGCCTCATCCGGGCGCACAAAGTTGTCCGCCAGAATATGCTTTACGTTCTGCACACCCTGCTCGATGATTTCCTCATCGTCCGAGCTGCAATACTGCCCCAGCAGAAACTCCAGCACATAGACCGGTACGTTGGCACCTTCCTTGATCTTTTTGGTCAGATCCTTGCGGACGATGCGACCATCAAAGTTTTCCCGCAGTTTCCGGCGCAGTTCTTCCCGGTTTCCCTCTGCTGCCTGATCCATCATTAGCATACGGTGTACCCGCCTTCCTTTTTGTTAGAATCCAAAGCCAAAATCGTCTGCAAAAGCAATATCCATCATCACCGGATGGCGCCACTGTTCCAGACCTGTATCCTCATCATAGACCACAAGATAATACTGCTTATCCTTGTCGTACTTCTTGTTCTTAAAGGTAAAACGCAGCCGGAAAATGCGCTTTTGTGCGCTAAGATCCCGGTTATCTGCCACATAGGTGTTTTCGTTGGAGATCTTCTCGTTGTCCTCCGAGATAAAGAACACCCGGTACTTTGCCGGTTTCACAGTATCGCTGACGGCTTCCAACTGGACAAAATCCATGGAGGTGATCAAGTTCGTGATCTTGTGGAGAATACTGACCAGTGCGATCTCTGCATTCTTGGTCTCCTGATGCCCACGCTCCATTTTGATATCCAGCACTGGCACCAGCATCTCCTGCGGCGAGGAGCCGCCGTGGACGTAGTTGGCACCGCCGCCAGCAACCTTGAACACGTTGCTGCTGACCGGGTAGGAAACCACCTTGGCATCCTGATTGCCCAGTACTGCGCCCATGCTCATGTGCCCGATGCCGTCATCCTGAAGCGGAGCAGCGGACACCACAAAGCGGCGGTTGACAAAAGCATTTTCCATGCTCTTGCCTGCGATTTTCTCGCTCTCGGACAGCTTATCTCGCTTATAGATAAAGCCGTGGTCTGCCGTTACGATAAAGTGATGGGTGTTTCCGCTGCCATTGATGCGGCGGATCAGATCCATGATCTCCTGCACGGCTTCCTCACAGGCGTTGAACACCTCATCCTCGGTGTTGGGCTTGTCGCCACGGGCATCGATCTGATTGTGGTACACGTAGATGACCTGCCGCTTGGTAAGGACATCCCGCAGGTCTGCCACCTTCATGCTCTTGATCACGTCAAACTGGATGCAGACACTGTCCGGCACATAGCTTTGCAGCACCTGCTGACGCCCTGCCAGCGTATCGCAGAGGGTGCCATCCACCAGAACCTGAAAGTCATCGGTCATTTCCAGCGTGCGGTGCGGGAGAAGCGCAGCCATGCCCAGCCGGGTGTAGGAGGGCAGCACACCCAACTGCACGTTCAACTGCGCCGAGCACTTGGGGTCATCCTGCATCCGGGCAAAAAGCTCCTGCCCTACCTCATACCGCATGGCATCGGAGATAATGACCACGGTACGCTCCTTGGCGTAGCGCAGGTTGGCGTTGTAGAAATCCCGCTGCAAGGGCAGCACTGCCAAAGCTTCCTCCTGCTGGAGAGCCTCGTTCCATGCTGGGAGAAGAGTGTCAAGATATTCGTTGGTGTAGATGTTCTCCACCAGCTCCCGCAGCGGCTCAAAGGCTTCGGTGTTTTCCAGCTTGTCGTAATAGAAGTAGAACTTCCGGTACTGCTGGTCTATCTGATGATCTGCGGACAGATACCGGTCCACAATGGCTTTGAAGCCCTCGGCGCTGCGATAGTTTGCCGCCTGCACCATGCAATAGGCGCTTTGCAGCAACTGGTAGGTCTTGTCGGTCTTTCGGCCAAAGTGCATCTTGGCACGCTTTTCGCACACCTCCGGGATGGTCAGCTCGTTGAGCTTTGCCCCGGTATCCTCGGCAAGGAGCCGCCCCATCAGCCACTTGACCAGCACCTGATCCACTGCAAGGAAGGTATCGCACTCCACCAGATCATCGGCACGGCAGCCGGAGAACGCCTGATAGACGTTCAGCCCCTTTGCCACATGATCCGAAAGTTCATCGTACTTATCCCGGTAGAGGACGCTGTTCATCAGGCTGTCGAGGAAGGCAATGATGTTGCCTGCCTTGTAGGACACAAAGGACTTCCACGCCGCAGGCAGCTCCGCCTGCACATAGCGGGCGGTATAGGTGACGAAAAGGGTCACCAGCAGCCGTTCCAGCGTAGGCTTTACGTCCGTATAGCCAAAATGCTGCTCGCACAGTCGCCAGAAGGACGGCAGCAGATCGTACTGTTCAAACTGCTGCAAGTAGACATTCTCCGACAGGCTGCCCTCGGTGAGCACGACACGCACCATCTCCTCAAAAGAGCAGGTGCGTGCTTTGCAGATGGCACTGAGCAGCCCGGTGAGGATGTTCTCCTCGTTGAAGTTTTCGATTTCCAGATCGTAGAATCGCTGGGTGCGCTTTTTATCGGCAAAGAACTTGATGTGCTTTTCGAGGATAGGCTTATACTTCTCCTCAATGCCAAGGTCTACCGACAGCAGCGAAGCACGGTCGGCAAAGAACCGCCGGGAGTACAGCAGGGTGTCCTCCAAGTGGTTTTCCCGCACATCGGGCTTGGGGAACGGGGCGTAGACAAGGTAATTGGTGGTGGTGTCCACCCGCTCCAGAAAGTATTTGGTATAGAACTGGTTATCGGGCTGGAGGCGGTAGATCTTTGCATTTTCCAGCTCCACGTTTTCCAAATCCTCGGCAAAGTCTGCCTTGTCATCGTACCAGAACACCAGCTTGCGGGTATCGCCCACAAATTCCGCATTCAGGCGGTCAATTATCTGCTTTAGATTCAATTCCACTATTTGAATTCTCCATTTTACCAGTATCGGCTTTATCAATGATTTCTACGGTACACATCTTTGTTGGAGTGCTCAAACCAAGTTCTCCTAAAGCTGTTGTTAGCTCAGCATCTCTACTCAGTATATCTTTCATATTAGGTAATTCAATGGATAACTCTCTGCACAAAACCACTTTCAAAACATTTTTCATCAAAGCAATCGAGTAAAAAGCATCATGGTCTGAAAAAATATCATGTAATAATTTTTCGTTAAAATGCGTATAATAATTCCTCGTAGTTACAATTTTATAAGCGATAGACTTTACCTTTTTCTTTTCAATTCCCAAGTCAACAGCTGTTTCTTTAATCAAGTTTGTTATCCTTTGTGAGCAACTGGGTTCATTAAGAACTGGTGTCTTCAAGACGTCTATAATCCATTCCTTATCTTCATCGCCATCTTCAAAATGACTAACAATCCGGTTAATTCGTTCTTGATGCTCTTCGGGTGAAATAATCGTAGCCTTACGCATTCTTCGGGAATACGATTCCAACGCCTGAACCATCTTCAGAAACTCCATCGGCAAGTGAATATGAGATTTCTTTTGGCATGCTTCAACAAAATAACCTATGACTGGCTTTATTTCTTCATATTTATGATACCATGTTTGAAGACAATTTTGGTAGTTCTCTTTAACATATGTAAATGGAATCAAGCATTGTGAACTAGTTGTACCGATTTCCTTCAAATTATCTAGTATAGCTATATTTACTTCATTTATATCGACTGCTTGTACACTTAAAATATTGCTATACCTTCCAATGCACAATGTTAGGAAGTCACTATACTTACGTGCTTGCAGAACCGCCTCAAATAAATCTGTTGGATTTGCAAACACAAAATTGATGCTTGCGAACCTTTCAAATCCAGCTCCTACATTTCGATTTAAATGAAGCTTAACTTCACTTTCAACTGTCGCTGTAAAATTTTCCACTGTGCAACTATACTTTTCCGGCATTTTACACTGTGCCTGCCATGTGTCATCATACCGAAACGCATCGAGAGGCATGTCATTCAGCCACTCTTCCAACCCATCAAATCGACATATCAGCGATTTCACAAGTATATTATCGCTAGCATAATTTTCTCCAGCAATAATCTTAGCAAACTCAAAAATCATTTCCGCCATTCCGGGGGCGTGTATAGTTTGGCTATGCTTTTTACAATTAAGCAATGTGAGTTTTAGGCCCGTTGCCGTAAGCCCATGGATTATGGGAATCGTTTCCTTTTCCAAGCTCTCTACGCCTTCAAACATTTGAGTTGTGCGCAATTGCAAATGGTCATTGTTTAGCTCCAGCACTCCATGGATTTGATTTTTATCATTCCCGGGAAGCCACCATAAACCGATTACTCGATTCAAGTCATCTAAAGTGAGTTTGTTCAAGGTCATAACTCAACTCCTATCTTACCAATAAAAATCATTTCTTCTCTTTCGCCATGATGTTCTTGCTGTCGGCCAGCACCTCGTAGAACTTGCCATCGGCGGCGGTCTGGAGCTTGCGGTAGTTCACCTTTACGCCGTCGTCGAGGTCCAGCGCAATGCGGGAGAGGGCCAGATGGCTGATCTTTTCGTCGTAGTCCCGGCACTCCTTCAACTGCTTGGTCAGCTTGTCCTTGCGCTTGGAGGCGGCAGCGGCTTCCCGGGCGTTGGTGGTGTGGTCCATCATATCTTGCATCCGGTTGATCTCAGATTCGTACACACGCTGCATCTTGTGCAGGTAATCCACACGCAGGGTGCCGATGGTATCCGGGGTGTAGCGGTGGAGGTAGACCAGCGCCTTAAAGCCGTTCTGCTTGCCGCTTTCGAACAGCCAGTAGATGGGGCGCTTGCCGGAACCGGTGACCGAGTAGGTCTGGCAGTGATCCTTGAAAAAGTCGTTCACAAAGTAGTTGCGGATGACCTCCCGGCTGGTGCTGCCCTTGTTGCCCAGTGCCTTGGCAATGTAATCAAGGTTTGCTTCCAGCGTATCCGCACCGTATACCACCTTCAGCCAGTCGCACAGGCGGGCAATGATGTCGTCCTCCAGATACTCCTCATCCGTAATGGGTATGACATTATCCACATCCGGGGCAAAGGTGCACTGTTTTACGCCATCCTCGGTGCGGAGGTACAGTGCGCCCGGCGCACGCAGCAGACCCGGTGCACCCAAAACGCCAGTTCCGGTCACAGCATTGCTGGCGTGGACAAACTTCTCTTCAAAGGGCTGGCCAGCCAGCACAAGCCCGGGCACATCCAGCGAGTAGCGCCCAAACATACAGCCCACGGCATAGCTGAGCAGGCTCTTGATGTCCCGCTGCAGGTCGGCTTTGCGTACGGTCACATCTTTCTCTTCCACTTCCGGGGTCAGTTCATCCTGCAAGCCGTAAATGTCAATAAAAATGCGGTTCAGCTCTTCCTCGTTGGCTTTCAGCTTTTCAAAGCGCTCCTTGCACTGGCCTTGCCACAGCAAATAGCAAATTTCCAGCGGGCAGCTTGCTTCCGGCAGGTAGCCATAAAAGTAGTCCATAGCAGCAGCCGTACTGGTAGCATCCCATAGGCCTTTGCTCATGCTCACAAGGGGGTGCACCATAAAGTCCCAAGAAGTTTCAAAGGAATCCCAATCCCTTTTCGACTCTCGCACACATTCATCAACTTTCCATTCGATAGAATCGTTCCGCTTTGTTATATATGCGATTCGTCCAACATTTCCCGTTTCAAACGTGGACACTTTTCCGTACATTGTATCCCAGAACCATCGAAAAACAACCGAATTCACAAGCGCCATCATGTAATTTTTATCAACACAGTTAACAATTACAGGTCCGACACCTATACTTGCCATTCCCGGCAACAACTCCCGTGCATTAAATATTCCACTACCCATGGATGTATATGTGTAAGTAAGTCCTTCCTTAAACATATACTGTAGATTTCTCAACGTAGACTTTCCTGTTCGGTCATTAAACTCTCTGATACTTTTTCCATCATCTTCCCAATTCAAGACACTTGAAATATTGCCATACCAACGTCTCCTCTCACCACCTTCTGCAACAAAGAACCATTTTCCATTGCAGTCTTTGTCAGAAATTGGAGATATTTTATTTTTATTCACTTCAAACCAAGTGCGTATGAACGCCTCATCATTTCCTGTTGCAATACAGCGTCTTACTTCTGACACATCAGAAATTTTATGTTCAGGCTCATAAATATCCTTCACATGCCGTGTTTTATAAATCACAAGACATTGCTCGTGTTTGAGGAAATCGTCCTGTTTTGAAAAGTCAAATCTCTTTTCGTGTGTGAGGAAAAGATCTCTCTTCGCTGTTTCGCCAGAAACTTCGGTCAAATCGACAAACAACGGTTTCCAGCTTTTTATTTGGCTGTTAGAAAACACAAAAGCGACATTTTTTACTTTCTCCCCTGTGATTTCTTCGAAAGCTCTTGAGCCCATATTAATTATGGAATCAAAAATATAGTTTTCAAACAAATGTCTACGCAGATTTTTGAATGTAGGTGCATTTACCCACGATTGCATTGTGATCATCGCCACATAGCAATTGGAAGCCATCATATGTCCACATTTTTCAATCATGATGCTGTACAGATCATTTTTTTCATCTGCATAGTTAGTCTTTGCGTATTCTGTCAACTTGGCTGAAAATCCGGCGTTCCCCATATAGGGAGGGTTTGTCACAACAGCATCATACTTCCGTGCCATGGTCTCGCCAAGGTCAATAAGCTTTTGCAGCTCCTCGGCGGTCTGCTCCACACCGGCACTTTCCAGCGAGATCTGCACCTCATCGTCAATGCCATCCACAAACCGGCGCAGCAATGCCCAGTTATACTCCGGTACATTGAGGATGGAGCCGTACTCCTTGGCATCGGTGAGGATATCCAGCAGACCTTCCATCTGCATTTTGGCGGTGTTCTTTTCCAAGTCCGAAAGGCCCGCCCCAAAAAACTTGAGGTGAGCCCGGTTGATGAAGTTGCTCTCCTGAATGGCGTAGACGTGGCAGGTGTTTTCGCCGTTGAGGATGCGGCGGTTGTACTGCCGTGCCTTCATCATCACGGCAAAGTAGGCAAGCTGATAGGCACGGTCGTCAATGTCCAGACCGTAGAGGTTGTGTTCCAGAATGCTCTTGGCGGCATCCCGCTGGCTGTAACCCACGCTTTCGTAGATCTGCATCAGCACGTCAAAGGCATAGACCAGAATATGCCCGGAACCCATGCAGGGGTCGATAAGGGTCAGGTCTTCCGGGCTCAGGGCGGCGTACTCCTTGCGGATCGTTGCCAGCTTTGCCTGCACCTGCGGCTCCTGCGGGGCTTCGTCCAGATAATACTTCCAGTTTTTCCGCAGGTCGCTGTCCGGGTGACCCTCCACCCACAGGCGGCCAAGGCTGTTTTCCACCATGTAGCGGACGATCCAGTCCGGGGTGAACAACTGAGTCACCGCCGGGATCTCCTCCTTGGTGATCTTGCCGTTTTTGGCAAAGGCAGCGGCCTTGGGCTCGGTGTTGTAGTACTGATACATCCAGCCGATGATCTCCACCTGACCGCCCTGCTCGATGTTGAAGTCCTTTTCCGGGATATCGTGGGTCAGCTTGTACACCACGCCCTCCTGATCCACCACCGAAAGGTTCAGCAGGACTTCGGTGTAATCGGTAGTCTTTTCAAACAGGCCGGGCAGGATCTCATTCAGCGCATTGCACTGCTTGATGAACAAAAAGCGGAACAGCTCGTCCAGCTTGTTGTCCTGCTTCCACTGGATGATCTGGGCTTCTTCCTCGGCGGTAAAGGGCAGGTCAGCATCAAAGGGGGTGGTGACCAGATCCGGCTCCACCTTGCCACTCTCGGAGGAAAGCACCCGCAGGTGGGAGGGCAGATAGTCGTTGACCTCCATGAACCGCACAGCGATCAGGCGGTTGAACCATGTATAGGCAACCTCCTCCATAATGTACTGGTAGGCGGTGGCGTAATCGGTATCCGCCTCCTTCTCCCGGATGGCGCTCACAAGCTGCCGCCGCTGCTTGATGGCCTCGCCTGCCACCAGATACGGCTCCGCTGCACCAATATCGTAGAACTGGGCATCCAGCGTGCTCTGGGGCAGGGGGTCTGCAATGCCCTTTTCGGTAATGCCCATCAGACCGGCACGGTAGCAGATATCTGCGATCAGCTTGTTCCGTGCCCAGATGGCAAAGTTTTTAATGGCTGTTTTGTTCATGGCTACGTCTCCATCACTCACCGTCAATAAGTTTTTTTAGCATCGGCTTAAATGCTAACAATTCATATGCCTTAATATAATATCCCAAATTCATCATCATTCGAGACTGAACAATTGCTCGCTGCTGTGTCGGAATATCGACAATCGATATATCCCCGTTAATATCAATTGTTGGACCTTGAAATAATACACCTAACAGAATAAATCTATTTTTTTCCCAATATTGGTTGCCCATTTTGTCTGCATATCCATTTTTATCCAAAATAAAGATGGGCGATCCTGATGATCCTTGGAAACAAGCCATATCTACAACACCTATACTTCTTTCATTAAAATCATACCCCGGATGGCTTGCAGTAAAACCTTTTCTGAATAATGGATAATTATGAAGATGATCCCACAATCCACGTGGATAACCAACCATTAAAACGCTTTCTAGTGCATCTAACTCTTTCAAATGTTCTTCATCGCAAATCAAGTTTTCTTCGTTTATACGGCAAAAGACTCGTTTTCCAGTTCTACGATAAACTTCATCGAATAGTGGCTTGGTAAATGTAGCGCACAAATCATGCGTAGGATGAAATAACCACTGTGTTTGATATGTTACCAAATAATTCTCGCCGGAATCTCCATGATCATCGCCCATCAGGTGAAGTTCAAAGCGCATGGTTTCATTCGGATTATTATTCACTACATGCTTATTTGTAACAAGCATCAAAATGCTCTTCCCATCAATCTCAAAATTAAAGAAAAAACCAGTTCCGGAACCACCGTCTAATGTTTCTAAGCGTACAGTATTATATAGTGTTTGTTCCGCAATACTTTCAGGTTTCATAAAATCAACCTCACAGTTCCACGTTCACGATCGAATCATCGGCAAGTTCCTTCAGCAGGCTCTGCCGCAGGGCATCCAGATATTTATCCACATCCTCTGCACTTTCCAGCCGCCAGGACGCTGCCCGTGCCACCGTTTTGATGGAGAGATTTTTAGTGGTGCGCACCTTGACGACCGGCTGCACTACCGTTTCCTTCGGCTGGGGGACGGTCTCGCCACGCTTGCGGGCTTCCTCTGCAAGACGCTTCTGTTCCGCTTCTGCCTGTGCAAGTGCCTGCTGTGCCAAGCGGTTGTCCTCGTCCACCATCTCGTTCAGCAGACGGATCTTCAGCGCATCGGACTTATCCTGATAGCTGCGCAGCACCGACACATTGTTGCAGTGCACGGCACCGTCCAGCAGCTCCTCGAACCGCTCCATGTAGCCACTGTGCTTTGCGTCCTTGTAGGGCTTGTCGTTCAGCACCTCCAACACACGGTTGCGGTCGTCCTTGATGGCCTTTACCACCGGTGCGGACTGTTCTTCCAGAATCTCGTTGTACAGGGACATGAACTTTTCCCGCAGCTCCGGCAGCTTGGGGATCTCACGGTAGGGTGTTTTCATGCCCACGATGCTGCGCATCTGCCGGACAACATCCTCCAGCGCGGTGTTCACGATATAGGTCTTGCTGTCATCGTAAATGCCCAGCATATCCAGTGCACGGCGGAAGATCTGCTCCTGCTCGCTGTTGGGGCTGAAGAATTTCTGCACCGGCTCAAAATCCTCGCCAAAATCCAGCAGCTCATCCTGCCCGTCGCTGACTTCCTTGAAAAATTCCAGCGGAGCGTTGATCTGCAGCAGGCTGCTCATCAGCTTTTTGCCCTCGGCAAGGACCTGTCTGCCGGGGTAGGCGTAAAGCTGATACCGGGGCTCCAGACGGTCGATGGAGGTGATGGTGCGCTCGCAGTAGTGCCGGAACTCGCTCATCATGGTGTCCTCGTCCTCTGCCGTGGGCAGCACGTTGAACAGCTCCTTCATAATGGTGCGGACAGCCTTTTTCTGCTTTTCCGGCACCCGGACACGGACTTCCATCAGCAGCTTGTCCACAAACTGCTTTTTGGTGATGTAGCCCACAAGCTCTTCCTCGGTGCGATTGTTGGCGTTCACACTTTCGCCGTTCACCGTAAAGGCAAGGTCGCCCCGTTTGAACAGCCGTGCCACCAGCCACTGCACATCGTCCTCCACAAAGCCGTAGGGAGCTTTCATGAACCGATCCTTGATGGTTTTCATGGAGGTCTTCATGTGCATCCGGGAGTTGCCGCCGATAAATTGCAGGACGTCATCCAGCGCATGGACATTTGCCTCAGAGCTGTCCTCCAAGGTGAGGGAGAGCTGGTTGCTGCTGCGGAACAGCTTGCGGATGTCGGTCTCGCCCATGGGGGCGGTAATGTAGGACAGTTTATGGTAGACCGTCTGCACCAGACGACCGATTGCCTCGTTGATGCGGCTGTTCACTTCCTTGCCGGAGGTACGCAGCACATCACCGTTTACATAGATGGTAGCATCCTTCAGTGCCTCGGTCAGGTAGAGCTTGGCGTTGCTGTTGCGTTCCCGCATCTCCACCCTCTTTGCTTCCTTGATGGCCTCGTACTTTGCAAGCTGTACCGAGGTATTCTTACGCAGGAAGCGCTCAATCTTCAGGTAGGCGCGCATTTCGGTCAGGAAGGAGTCATCGTTGGGCAGTGCCACCAGCACTTCCTTGCCCTGCCCGGAGATCATCCGCAGGGTAGAGTCCTCCACACCACCCTCATACCACGGGGTCAGCGCACGCAGCCCGATATCGTAGCTTTGATTTGCCTTGTAGGGGCGGTCATCCACCATCTGGTTGAACGGGAAGGTGTACCGTCCGCCGAATGCCGGATACTGGTACTTTTTGCTGGGGAAGATGTCCTCAAAGATCATCTCAGCGATCTTCGTGAGGACTTCCGGCATCTCCACGTTTTCTTTTTCGATCTCGTTGTTGATCTCCTGCTCCTCATCGGTCAGGAACACATAGACGCTGCCGTTTTTCTGGATCAGCATCTGGCGCATCAGCACCTTCAGGGCTTCCTCCACCTCTGCTTTCAGGGCAAGGCGGTCATCGTCGATGTTGGAGATCATCAGGCTGGTGATGTTGTCCACATTTGCCTCGATCTCTACCACATATTTGATCAGGAACAGGGTCTTCAGCACGTTGATGGCAAAGACGTCCTTTTCCTTCTTTTCCGGGTTGATGTAGCTATTATCATAGGCACGAATGATCACGCTGCTGTGGCTGTGGTCAAGGAAGTTTTCCAGTGCATCGTAGAATTTATGGAACGGCACGATGGCACCGGTTTCTTCGTTCATCAGCTGCATGGCAGACTCTTTGAACAGTGCCAGCATAGAGCGCTCACCCTCGGACAAATGCTTACCGGATGCACCGTGGGTACGGATGCTGGTCAGCACACTTGCCAGAAGGTTGAACTGATAGGGAACAAAGGGGTACACCTCTGCAAAATCCTCCGCATTGGCATACAGCTTTTTCTCCACACCGTCGTTGAAAACAATGAGGTTCTTGATGATGGTGCCCTTCTGGTCGTAGATCAGCCGCAGGCTCTGGGCTGCGGTGTCGGTCTTTTCCAGAATACGTTTTTTGATAACGGCATCCACGTTTGCGGAAGACAGAGACAGACGGGTATCAAAGCGGCCCTGAATCTTGGAGAAATCGTTGCCCTTCACCTTGGTGATGGAGTCGATATCCTGCTGAGAGGTCACAATGACCCACGCCTTGCCCTGACATTCCTTGCCCAGTTCCTCGGTCACAGTCTGGAGGTTCAGCATCAGCTTGGAGTCATCACCGATATACTGACCGATCTCATCCACCAAAAAGACAACATGGTGGTTGCTGCCCTTCTTATCCAGATAAGCCTTCACACGCTTGGCAAAGTCCTCGATGCTGATCTGGTAGGGCTCCGTTGCCTTTTCGCACCAGTTGCGGGCGGCGGGCTCGCTCATAAAGCCCATTTCCACCAGAACCTCCACAACGGTGTCCTGAATAAAATCAAAGTCCTGCCGGGAATCCTCCCACGCATCGCCATAGGCATCCTCAAATTTTTCCTTGAACGCAGCAAGCTGGTTTGCCTCAGCAAGGTGGCGTTCCAAATCCGCAAGGTAGGGCATGGAGCCGCAGAATCCCTGCATCTCGTTGAACACCTTCAGGAACACGTTCACGATGGCATCCTTGTTCTCCTTGCTGTTGGATTCGCTTTTGGAGTCGATATTGAACAGGATCACATCCGTCGGCGTGTCTGCTGCCAGCTTCATATCTGCCAGAACCATCTGGTTTGTGATCTTTTTATCGTCGATAAAGAAATCCAGTGCGTGCTTGTCGCCCACCTGCTTGTTTTCCAGCAGGTAGGACAGGATCTTCAAAAAGTGAGATTTACCGCTTCCAAAGAAGCCAGAGATCCATACGCCCATTTTCGGCGTGGTGCCCAGAATACCTTTTTTATAAGCCGCAAAAAAATCCGCAAAGTGCCGCTGCAATTCACGGGTCACCACATACTCTTCCAGTTCCTGTGCAACATTGGTCTCTGCGCCCTGACCGACTACGATAACACCCTGAAGTTCACGGTCGATCTCCTTACGGAACATCTCCTTGATCTGCATAGCTACTGTATCCTCCCTTTATTTCACCAGCCGGAATGCCCGGTAATAGTTATCGTCCTTGATCTCGTTGAACAAAATCAGTTCCTGTTCGTTGTAGGTGCCCGGAAAGAACATTACGACCGGGCAGCGGACAAATGCCTGATGCAGGTTGTTCAGAACCTTATGGGACCGCAAAATCGGATAGCACTTTCCGATACCCGTCAAAAACACGATGGCGTTCTCCGGCGTATGTTCCTTGATATACTGCACGATGAGGCTGTCATTGTCATTGATCTTCATGGCGTTGGTAACTGCTTTGGTGATCCGTTCCATCCCGTTTTTCTTTTCAAAGTCATAGCACTTTTCCAAAAAGCGCTTCTTCTCCAGAAAATCAATGATGACATCATAGAGATCGAATACCACCAGCTCAAAGTCATCATCGCCACGGGCATTTTTGCCTTTCATATACTCGATTCGAGCACGAACTTCCAGCTCTTTTTCCGGTGGATAGTCGAAAACCCAGTAGTTCACCTCGTTGGCTCTGCCGGTTCCCTTGCGGAAGGACGTTTTCCGGATTGCCGCTTCCATCTCATCCAGCCGGTCGCTCAGGCATCCATTCACAGTTTCCATCTTATCTTACCCCCGTAAGCGCATTGACCATAATGGCATATCCATTGTCTTGCAGCCAGCGTTCCAGCGCAATGTCCAAAATCGGGCGCAGGATCTTGCGTGAGCTGCCCTTGTTTCCGTCCAGCATTCCTGCCTCGTAGAGCTGCGTTTTGTATGCCGCTCCCAGCCGATGCAGCGTGTAGTCCTGAAAGGCTGCTACTTTCTCGCTTTGCGCCTGCTTGTCCTTGAAGAACACCCGAATGTCCGCATCAGTCAGTTCGTCCACTCCAAGGATCATCTTTTCCCGCACAACTTCGTACACAAAGTCAAAGAAAAGCGTATCGTGTGCAAGTGCTGCTACCAGCGCAAACATCTTCTGCGTTTCAATATCGCTGCTCAGGAAAACCGGGTAAAAGCTGGGGTCCAGCATCTTTATGCGCGCCGTAACGGTAGAGTAGATCATCTGTGCCCGTGCCTTTGTGGATGCGCTGTAAATATTCTCTTGCTCGTTTAGCAGTTTTATATCCGAAAAGCTCTTGCCCTCTGCCAGCAACTGGACCGTTTTCCGAAACTCAATAAACCAGAATGAAAATTTCACTGCACCTGCACTATATGGTTTTCTGTTCATCTATATCTTCTCCATTTTCATTCTTCGATTTAATGTATTTTCCGCTCTTTACTCTAGCATCTTTTGGTTTTGGAGCATCTGCAGGAATGATCCACTGGTGCCCAACACGCTGTGCTCCTTCGATGCGGCCTTCTGTACACAAGGTCTGCACTCGTCTTGCACAAATGCCCCATTTTTCAGAGATTTGTTTAATTGATACGTATTCCATAGTAACCCTCAACATCGTTCATTCACGGATGGTGGCGGTCTATAACAAACCATTTTTATTTTACTCCAACAAACGAACGAAATCAATGCAAAGGTCTTACAAATCTCGGAATGGTTTTTTATGTCAAATACACCTTTCCCACTCGTTCAACAATAAGCGTGGAGTCTCTTTTCAAGGTTCCGCTCCTATTGTTCGAAATATAAATGCTGTTGTTTTCTTCCCGATAACGTTCATGTTTAACTAGAGCTAAAATTGGCTGAATACCGACTGAAAGGATGCATTGTTGTGGCAAACTGCGCAAGGCTGACATCATGCGAGTCGTCACCCTGATCTAAGTGGTAGAGAATCACAAAGCATATCTCCTACCCTCGATCATTGAATATTCTTCTGACGGGCGCTATAATAAAAGAAAACGGTAAGGAAGTGCACCTATGCTCTACCCCGGTCTGTACGAACAGGTCATCAATAACGCACTGAACCGCGAGCTTGCAGAGATCCCGGAAGCCCGCAAGTCCACTGCGCCCATCGACACAGCGGAGGCTGCCAAGGTACTGGCGCAGTATCTGACCGACGTGGTACAGAAGGGTCTTGAGAACGTGCAGGACAACGGCGGCGGCATCGAGGCGCAGATCCAGCTGGCAAATCAGATCGTGACCACCATCCAGAACACCACACAGGAAGCTGACTTTGCCGCGCTCGGTGTTGACCAGCGGGCAGAGCAGCTTCTTGCGCTTTTGCAGCAGAATGACCCGCGCCTTGCTACAGGAAAAAGCGCAAAGGACCTTGACCGCCCGGAGACCTCCATTGCACAAAGCTCCCTGTTTACCGGTGCTATCCATGAGCCGCAGATGTACACGGAGCTGAAAAAGGAGATCGTCTCCGCCGACCGCATTGATATGCTGGTCTCCTTTATCAAGTGGAGTGGCTTACGCCTCATCATGGACGAGCTGCGGCAGTTTGCGCAAAGCGGCGGTGAGTTGCGCATCATCACCACCTCTTATATGGGCGCTACGGACGTAAAAGCCATCGAGGAGCTGCGCGCGCTGCCCAATACGAAGATCAAGGTCAGCTACGACACCAAGCGCACCCGGCTCCACGCAAAGACCTATGTGTTTTACCGGGGCACCGGCTTTACCACAGCGTATGTTGGTTCCTCCAACCTGTCCAATGCGGCAATTTCCAGCGGTCTGGAATGGAACGTCAAGGTGACCCGAAAGGACCTGCCGGAGACCATCGAAAAGATCGCAGCCACCTTTGAAAGCTACTGGAACTCCAGCGAGTTTGAATATTACGATGAAGGGCAGCGGGAACGGCTGACCCGCGCCCTGAAGGCTGAAAAATACAGCGAGACCGACCACAGCGGAATCTACACCCTGGATATTCTGCCCTATTCCTACCAACAGGAAATCCTGGACCGGCTGGATGCCGAGCGCACCGTTCGGGGGTATAATCGCAACTTGGTGGTCGCCGCTACCGGCACCGGCAAAACTGTGATCTCCGCACTGGATTACAAGCGCTTCTGCAAACAGCATCCGGGGCAGCCCTGCCGTCTGCTGTTTGTGGCACACCGGGAGGAAATCCTGAAGCAGAGCCTGTACACCTTCCGGGCGGTACTGAAGGATGCCAATTTCGGCGAGCTGTATGTGGGCAGCCACAAATCCGACAGCATCGACCATCTGTTTGTTTCCATCCAGACCTTCAATTCTCAGGAGCTTGCCGCCAAAACGGCAGCGGATCTCTACGATTACATCGTTGTAGACGAGTTCCATCATGCAGCTGCACCCACTTATCAGAAGCTGCTGGAATATTATCAACCGAAGATCCTGCTGGGGCTGACCGCTACCCCGGAACGTATGGACGGCAAAAGCGTTCTGGACTATTTCGGCGGACGCATTGCCGCCGAGATCCGTCTGCCGGAAGCGATTAACCGGAAACTGCTCTGTCCCTTCCAATATTTCGGCGTCACCGACACCGCAGATCTGAGCGGCCTGAAATGGCGTACCGGCGGCTACGATAAAAACGAGTTGTCCAATCTGTACACCCTCAGCGGCATGGTGGCGGAGCGCCGCGCTGACCTTGTGGTGAACTCCATCCTGAAATATGTCACCGATATCGACGAGGTGAAGGGTTTGGGCTTCTGCGTTTCCATTGCTCATGCCCAATTTATGGCGCGCTACTTTAATACCCACGGCATCCCGTCTATGGCACTGACCGGCAATTCTCCTGACGAGGAGCGCAACGCCGCCAAGCAGCGGCTGGTTTCCGGGGAGCTCCGATTCCTCTTTGTGGTGGACATTTACAACGAGGGTGTGGATATCCCCGAGGTGAACACTGTGCTGTTCCTGCGCCCTACCGAGTCGCTGACTGTGTTTTTGCAGCAGCTAGGGCGCGGCTTACGTCTGGCAGAAAACAAGGATTGCTTGACCGTTTTGGATTTCATCGGGCAGGCCAACAAAAAGTATAATTTTGAGGAGAAATTCGCAGCACTGCTCTCCAACACCACCCGCAGCGTCAGTCGGGAGCTTAAAGAGGGCTTTGTCTCTGCACCCAAAGGCTGCTATATTCAGCTGGAGAAATATGCCGCAAAATATGTACTGGATAATATCAGCGCCTCCTATGACCGCACCTCCGGGCTTGTGGCGCGGGCGGCTGCCTTTACCGAGGATACCGGCCTGCCTTTGACACTCGGGAACTTCCTCGACTACTACCATCTTGACCCGCGTGCGATTTACAGCAAAAAGATCTGCTTCAGCAGGCTGTGCGTCCGTGCAGGGGCGGCATCCGATTTTGCAGAACCTTTGGAAGAAACTATGACCAAAGCCTTTGCACGTTTTGCGGTCATCGATTCCCGCAGGTGGATTCGTTTTTTGCTGGGGCTTCTGCCGAAATTGGATAACACCGACTTTGCAGCCCTGCCACCGGTAGAGCAGCGAATGCTGCAGATGTTCTATGTGACCCTTTGGGGTAAGACCGCAGAAAGCTGGGAGGATGAAGAAGTTCTCGATAACCTGTATGCTCTCTCGGACAGTCCCGTTTTGCTGGGGGAACTGCAGGCACTTTTGCAGTATCAATATGACCGCATTGATTTTATCGACGAACCTGTGGATGTAGGCTTTGATTGTCCGCTGGACCTGCACTGCACCTATACCCGCGACCAGCTGCTGGTAGCACTGGACTTTTTGAAGCCTGCCACTGTCCGCGAGGGCGTGAAGTGGCTGCCGGAAAAGCAGCTGGACGTGTTCTTTGTGACCCTGAACAAAGCAGACAAGGATTACTCGCCCACCACCATGTACAAGGATTATTCCATCAACGAGAGCCTGTTCCACTGGCAGAGCCAGAGCACCACCGCCGAAAACTCTGCCACCGGGCAGCGCTACATCCATCACCGTGCAAAGGGAAGCCGGGTGCTGCTGTTCGTGCGCGAGTTCAAGGCAGATGCCCGTTTTGGCGGTGCAGGAGCGTATACCTATCTGGGCACGGTGAACTATGTGAAGCATGGGGGCTCCCGCCCCATGAACATCACATGGCGGCTGGACCGCCCGATCCCTGCAAAGTTCCTCAAAAAGACCAACAAATTGATCGTGGGGTAACATACTATGGACGATATGCTGGCTCGCACCATAATTGAAACTCTTGCAAAAGGTATTAATCCTTTAACCGGTTGGATTCTGTCTGAAAATGATAGTTGTGCTCAGGAAGAAATTCAAGAAGCATTAAAAATCGTATTGGAACATTGCTCCATTGAATCTACCGCTGAATATCTGAAGTCTCTTCCTCGAAACAAAAAGGCAGAGCGTTATTCTCGCGCTGGAACAGCATGGTCGCAAAAAGAAGAACGTGAATTATTGCGGCTCCACCAGCAGGGGAACAGCGTCAAACGAATTTCTTTGATTCTAAAACGTTCTACAGGAGCAATCGAATCCAAATTGAGAAAACTGGGTTGTCCACTCTATTATGAAAAATAATTCAGGAGATTTTCATGAAAATGATTCGCGTTGTTGCAGCCGTGATCTGCGACGATATTCAGACGAAACATAAAATTTATGCCACCGCCCGCGGCTACGGCGAATATAAGGGCGGATGGGAGTTCCCGGGCGGCAAAATCGAGCCGGGTGAAACCCCGCAGCAGGCACTG
>ERZ1034882.523-NODE-523-length-18304-cov-5.546112_pt1 | contig 18304 bp, 11 predicted proteins | sample MGYA00520606_ERZ1034882 | MGnify/ENA primary metagenome ERZ1034882 (study PRJEB33766, sample SAMN09781726) | gut metagenome | biome: gut microbiome | host: Homo sapiens | place: Madagascar | study: EMG produced TPA metagenomics assembly of the PRJNA485056 data set...
TCAGCGTCAGCTGTGCCAGCCGTTCGTCCATGCACAGGATGCAATCCGCCCCGCGTTCCACCGCCTGCTGCACAGCCTCCATGCGCAGATCGTCGCTTTCCAGTTCCAAAAACAGCAGGTTTTCGTCAATTTTTTGCCCCATCTTGACGTAAGCCTGCCGGAAGCCCTCCAAACGGGACTGGTTGACGGTGTACAGCATACTGCCGCCCAGCAGGGCAATGCGTTTCATGCCTTTCATCAGCAGCAGACTGGTCATCTCACGGCAGCCGCCCACTTGGTCGTGGTCAACAGAAAGTACCTGATTGTCCTCTGGTTGACCAATGGCGACAAACGGTACCTTGCGTGCCTTCAGCAGCGGGATCAAGGGGTCGTGCTCCAGCGTGCGGGTCAGGATCAGACCGTCAATTTTGCGGTAATCCAGCAGCCGCTCCACGGGGCGGGTTTCGTTTTCGTCCACCATCGTCAGCAGGACATCGTAATCAGAATCTCCGGCAACCTGATAGACCGAGCGCATCACCTTGCGCAAATAGGGCAGCTCAAAGTCGGAAAACTGCTTGGAGATCACCAGTGAAATATTGTATGAGCAGCGCTTCACCAGCCCGCGCGCCATCATACTGGGCGTATAGTTATGCGCTTTTACATAGTCCAGCACACGTTGGCGGGTTGCTGCGCTGATACGCCCGTTGCCGGATATAGCACGGGACACAGTGGTTTTGGATACGCCCAGCGCCTGCGCAATCTGCGTGATATCGACCGGTTTGTCGTTCTTCGGCAAAGGTGACATGGTTTTTCATCTCCGATATGTATTTACTATTATCATAATCGTTTTTTGCCGAATCGTCAATTGTTTCTTGCGCAAAGCTTCCCCTTGCACAGCGCTCACACCGTTCGTCTGCGCAGTTTTTTGCGCAATTTGCGGCACAGGGCGCGTACCTCATGCGCGGTTTCAGCGGTGCATGGCTCGGGCGCAAACTGTGCCGCCTGCACGGTATCCAGCAGATGATGTACGGTTTTGCGGTCCGTCTGCGGGCAATGTGTTTGCAGAAATTCCGCAAACGCCGCTTCGTCAGAGGATACCTCCGCCGCCAGACCGCAGCGCCTCATCTTGCGATGGAGCGCACAAAATTCTGCCTGTACGCTCTGCAAAGGCGTGCGCCTTGTACGGCGCAGAAGTGCCAAGGTCAAGGCAACCAACAGCAAAACCGTAGGCAGCACCCACAAAAGCGGAGCGCACTGCGGCGCTTCGGCAGGGGAGTCGCCTTCCTGCCGGGCGGGCAGGGGCGCGTCGCTGTCGGCGGCATCCTGCCCCGCTTGTACGGCATCGGTGGCAAGCTCGCCCTCGGTCAGCTCCGCTGCCATACCGGGGGTGACCTCCAGCGGCGTCCAGCCCTGCCCGGCAAGGTAAATCTCTGCCCAAGCGTGGGCGTTATCGTCCTGCAAAACGGCACGGAAGCTGCCGTCGCCCGCAGCGGTGAACAGACTTTGCGGTGCAGCGTAGCCCACCACATACCGGGCGGGCAGCCCCACCATGCGGCAGAGCAGCACCGCTGCCGAGGCGAACTGCGTGCTGTTGCCCGCATGGCTCTCGTTCAAAAAATACAGCACGGGGTCGGCTCCGGCAGATGCGGCGGCATCGGCGCTGTACCGGCAGCGCTCGTTCAGCCAGCTGCGCACCAGCGCGCGACGCCCGTCAAGGTCATCGTCCTTCAGCTTGCGCTCTTTTAGCAGCGTCTGCAATTCCTCGCAGATCGCGTCGTACCCTTCGCCCGCAGGGACCGCCAAGTAGCGTGCCTGAACATACGCGGCGTAGGCACTTTCCAAGCGGTCCAGCACGCTGGCGTCACCGTCAGTGCGGGCAGCCAGCAATTCGGCTGCCTGTTTGCGCGGGAAATAGTAGAAGATATCGTCCTGCACGGTCTGACCCGCCGCAGCGCCGTCGCCGTCCAAGAGGTAGTAATCGTTAAAATATGCGTTGTACGGTGCAAAAGTGTAGGCGTCGTTTGCATGGATGCGCTGCACGGTCATCTGCTGCGGCTCTGCGCCGCCCAAGGCTGCACGCAAAAAGGGCAGGTTAGCGATATCCAACCGCCCGCTGCCATCGGTTTTCCAGTTCGCCGCGGCGTTGTCAAAAGCGGCGGCATCCCCCGGCTGCCAGCCTGTACCGTCATAGTTCGCGCCGATGAACCCGCGCAGGTAAACGGTTTCTGTCGGCGCGGCATCGGTCGTGACCAGCAGGTCCTCCAGCCCGGTCAGCGCAAGACCTTCCCCTTGCAGCAGGCTACCGTCCTCCACACCGCCCGCGGCGGCATTAACGTGGATATTCAACGTACCGACGCTGATTTTCGGCAGCCACACAATGGCTGCACGCAGCACCGCCGCGCTGGCTTTGTCGGTCACAGGCTGCAGTGCGTTCAGCGGCAGTGTCAGCACAGGACGCAGCGCCAAGGCGGGCAAAAACAGCACCGCGCAAAGTGCAGCCAGTGCGGCGGCGCTCAGCGTTTGGTTTGTGCGGTGGGTTTGCAGGTTGGCGGCATAAGCGGCGGAAGCCTTACTGCCCCACAGCCGTTTGCGCGGCACCGACCGCGCCGCCGCACAGGCACCCAGCCAGCCCGGCAAAAGCAGCAGCCAGCCTAAAACGGCGCTGCCGTTCCCGGCAAGAAGGGTAAACACCACAATCGGCAGCAGCACCAGCCCCAGCAACAGCACATCGGTGTGGCACACCGTCAGCAAGGTCAAAATCGCGGTGACCGGCACTGCCGCCAACAGCACAAATACGCCCATCTGCGCCGCAATCGGTGAGGCTGCCACCGAAAAATCTGCGTTGAATCGCGTATTCAGGCACAGTCTTACGGCATTCGCGCACTGCGCCGCACCGGACAAAAACGGACGCTGCACAAAAAACAGCAGCACCAGATACCCAATGCTTAGCGCCAGCACGGCGCCATAGCGGGCGGCACTTGGCAGCGGGGCGCGGTGTAGTGCCAGCCATGCCGCACACAGTGCCGCCGTACCCAGCCACACCCAAAACGGCAGCGACAAGGAAAAAGCGCCGTTCAGCGCGGTCAAAAGACCCAAAGCCAGCAATTCCAAAATCAGCAAATCAGCGGTGGCTTCCCGTGCGGGGTGTGCCGCAGCCTTTGTGCGGGGCAGCAGCACCCGGTCAACGAACACAAGCCCCGTGATGGGTTCGGCGGTCTGGCGACAGGTCAATTTGCGCAAACGTTTTACGGCAGCCTGCGCCAAGTGCAGCACCGGCGCCGGAGCGGCCTGCTCTGCCAAAACGGTTCCGGCAGGGTCGGCGCGGTAGGTCGCCCCCAACGGCTCGCGCACAGTCAATTCGCCCACACGGGCGGTCAATTTCCAGTGAATTTGCTTCAGGGAATCCCCCATGCGGTAGGGGCGCAGATCGTACACACCGTCAGCCATATCGTGACCGGAGGAGGTTTGCGCTTCTGTTTTGTTTTGCGGGTTGCTGCCCACGCCGTTGTCCTCGCCCTCGGCGGGCGGCAGCACACACAGCGCCTGGCTTTGGGGCGGCACAGCGCAGGGCGCGGCAAACAACCCCAGCGGGTCGCGCACGGTAGCCTTTTGCACGCAGAACTGCCACAAACCGCTTTGGGCGGCACGCAGGGTCACGCGCAAATCGGCACGCTGATGCGGGGCAAGCATCGCTGTGCACGGCAGCTCTATGACCGTGCCGCTCTCGGTGTCCGCAGCCTGCAAAACCACCCGCAGTTCCGGCACAGGTCGCCGCCCGGCGTTATGCAGCTGTACCAGCACGGAAAATTCCTCGCCGGGCTGCACGGGGCGGGTGGGCAGCTGCAGCATTACTGCCACATCCCGGCGCAGTGTACGGACATACCCCGCCAAAAATCCCACCAGCAGCACCGCAAATGCCAGCAGAAACACCGCAAACGGCGCACGGCTGACCGCAGCTACGGCAAACAGCACCGCCAGCAGCAGCCCGCAGCCGACCTTACCTGCCATGGCGGGGGTTCTCCGGGCGGGGGCGCGGCACGGTGTGCAGAACCTCGGCAAGGATGCTTTCCGCCGTTTCGCCGCCGGTTCGGGCTTGTTCGGTTAGGCGCAGACGGTGGTGGGCGGCATCGGCAAAAATGGCGGTCACATCCTGCGGGACCACATAATTGCGCCCGCCCAAGTAGGCGGCGGCGCGCGCCATACCTGCCACTGCCAGCGAAGCACGGGGCGACAGCCCCAGCGCCAAGCGGCTGTCCTGCCGGGTCGCACGGGAAAGTTCCACGATGTACCGCCGGATTTCATCACTCATATACACTTCGTCTACCTGCTGCTGCATAGCCAGCAGGTCGTTTTTGTCCATCACGGGCTGCACGCGGTCCAGCAGGGCATGGCGCGGCTGGCGGGACAAAATTTCCATTTCCGCCTCGGCGTCCGGGTAGCCCATGACCACGCAGACCATAAAACGGTCCAGCTGCGATTCCGGCAGCATCTGCGTACCCACCGAGCCGACGGGGTTCTCGGTTGCCAAAACGGTAAACGGCTGGGGCAGGGGACGTGTCACGCCGTCCACGGTGACGGCGCTTTCTTCCATAACTTCCAGCAGGGCAGACTGGGTGCGGGCGCTGGTACGGTTGATCTCATCCGCCAAAAACAGGTTGCAGGCCACCGCGCCGGGGTGGTACACAAACTTGCCGGTTTCCTTTTGGTACAGAGAAAACCCCACAATGTCGGACGGCAAAACGTCCGGGGTAAACTGCACGCGGTTCTGGGTCAGGTTCATAGCGCGGGCAAATGCCTGTGCCAGCGTGGTTTTGCCCACGCCGGGGATGTCCTCAATCAGCACATGACCGCGTGCCAGAATCGCCATCATAATTTTCAGCACGACCTCCGGCTTGCCCAGCACCGCCTTGCTTACCTCCGCGGTGACCGCCAGCGCTTTTTCGTTGGTATTCTGCATGGGGTTCAATCCTTTCTCGGTTTGTCAAAAAAGCCCTTTTATGGGTAGTAATGTAGGGCGCGTGTCTTGACCGCGCCGTACCGCTGGCTGCGCGCAGCGCATAAAATCGCGCCGAATGGCGCGCGTTTTCACGGAACAGTGTGCTAATGGTTAGGTTGCACGGAACGGTCACTGCGCCCGCAGGCGCGTTTCGGAGCGCAACCGCCGCGCAGCGGCGGCTCTTAGCGCGGAGATAGACCGTTCCCTACAAACCCGCCGAAAGTTCGCAATCTTCCCGTTAGGTTTATTGGCTGTCTGCTTTTCTCTGCCTGCGCCCGATCAGCATACAGCCGACCACGGCGGCAATCAGCAAAAATCCTGCCCACAGGGCGTTGTTTTCCAGCCAGATCATCCAGTTGGAGTACGCCCCGCCCGCGTTTTCGCCGCTGCCCTCGTGGGGCAGGGGCGTAATGCTTTGGGGCGCAACCTCCTGCAGGGCGGTGGTGCCGTTGGCTTCCACCGTTACTTGGCGCGGTGCGGCGTCCCAGGTTTCGTCACACTCGGTCAGATCCTGCGCGTGGGTGGCAGCTGCCGCATCGGGGTCACGCTCGGCAATTACCAGATACCGCTGGGTATTTTGGGTGTAAGGGTGGCAGGTCGTCAGCGTCAAAAGATCGCGTCCGGGCTGTATCAGCACGGCGTTTATGTCGTCCGGCTGTATAATTTTCAGCTCGCAAACGCGGTAAACCAGTGTGTCCCACGGCGTTGTCAGGGTAATTTTGTCGCCCATTTGTATCTGCTGCACGTTGCGCAGCATTTCCGCGCCGTAGTAGCCGCGGTGGGCGGCAATTACGGTGTTGGTGTTTTCGCCGCCCAGCGGCATGGAGGTCTGCCCCAGCAGTGCGCCGCCGCGTGCCATATTGGCGGTGCTTGCCCCAAGGTAGACGGGCAGTTCCAAATCCAGGCGCGGGATCCACAGCGCGGCAATTACATCATCGGGCAAGCCGTAGCCCGTCAGGTCAAAGGCGGGGGTTTCGTAGGCAAAGGGGTCCTTCAGCCCGCTTTGCCCCTCGGCAAAAATTTGGGCATTGTAGGCTTGCAGCGCATCGTACAGCGCGGGGTAGGCGCGCGCGGGTTCGGCAGTGTCGGTGGTTTCGGGTTCGGCGGGGGCGGCAGCCGCGGCTGCCTGCACAAATTTTTGTACGGTTTTGGTGCTTTGCCGCGCCGCCAGATATTGGCTGACCGTGGGCTGCAGCATAAGCCCAACGCCCAGCAGGATGGCAAGCCACGCAAAAATCTGCAAAGACAGGCGTTTCATCAGTCGTCCTCCTCGCGTTTTTTGCAGCGGTACAACAGCAGCAACAGCAGCAGCGCTTCGCCGCCAATTACAAGGCTGCCCGTCACGCTGATCCACGGCCATGCGTCCACCATGCGCTTTACCACGTTGCCGGTATTCAGCTGCTGGTACTGCACGGTCTGCGCGGCGGGCTGCTCGTCCTGCCCGGTATACGGCACGCGGGTGCCGCGCACAAGCATACGGTGGGTGTTAATGGCGTAGGGCGTGCAGGTGACCAGCGTGCAGTAGTCCGCGCCGGAAACGATCTGCAAATCCTCGGTGCGTTCCGGCTCCACGACCTTGACCTGATCCACCTGATACGCCAGCACCTCGTCCATAATATGCAGGAAAAAGAGGTCGCCCGCGCCCAGCTTGTCCAAATCGGTAAAAAGCACCGCCTCTGCCAGCCCGCGATGCCCCGTCAGCACGCTGTGCGTACCCGCGCCGCCCAGCGGATAGCTGGACCCCGCCAGATGTCCAACGCCCTTTACCAGCACATCATCGCTTGTGCCCTCATAAATAGGCAGGTTGACGTCAATTTTGGGTATGGTAATGTAGCCCATGCTTTCGCCCACGTCCAGCATATCCACATAGCTTGTGCCGGTGTCGGCGCCCTCGCCCGCAGCGTCGCGGTCAAGGGCGTTGTTCAGCTGCTGGTTGTAGCGGCGGGCGGCCTGCTTGGCGGCGTCGATTTTCTCTGCGTCCATCGACTGCACGGTGTCGGTGTAGCTTTCAATGACCGAGCTTGCGTGGCGCTGTGCCACCGCATTGCTGACGACCGGGTACATAGCCACGCCAATGCCCGAAACGATCATCAACGCCGCAAAGCCAAGTTTAAATTTGACGGTGGTTTCCATAGCAAGGAGCCTTTCTGTACAGGATGGGCGGCACAGCCACAACGGGGCATAGGGGAAGACCCGTTTCCGACCCTTCCCCTATGGATTCCCTGTTTATTTTGCTGTGAAAGTTGGTGCGGTGCGCATTATGCACGCAGTTTGTCAAAAAATCACATTCTTGCGCTATGGAATGTGTAGTAGCGCGGTAATTCTAAAGCTTTACTTTTAGTTTTAATGGACCAGTAGGGGCGGGGCACGCCCCGCCCGCGACCATATACTATAATGAATAGAATGGGTTGGTTTGTAGGGGCGGCATATATGCCGCCCGCCGCAGCCGTCCCAACAATGCGTTATAACGGGTAAACCGCACGGGACGCATATATGCGTCCCCTACAAACCTGCCGAAAAAGGTGAAGTTTTAATTTTAACGGACTACTACAAGAGTTTTCCTACAGTTTAAGCGCCGCCAAGGCGGCGCGGTTCACCTTATTTATTATCTCTTATCTTTTATCTATTCATTTTTATCCTTCGGTTCCCTTCCGTTTTCACAGATACAACATCATACACAGTAAAGGAGCTTTTCTTATGTCTATCAACAAGTACTACGATTCCGACTGCAACCTGGGTATGCTCGACGGCAAAACCGTTGCCGTCATCGGCTTCGGCTCGCAGGGTCACGCCCACTCCGAAAACCTCGCCGAGAGCGGCGTCAACGTCGTGGTCGGTCTGCGCAAGGGTTCTGCCCACTGGGAGAAAGCCAGCGAGTTTGCCGCCACCCACGAAAACTTTAAGGTCATGGAGGTCGAGGAAGCCGCCAAGGTCGGCGACGTCGTGATGATGCTGGTTCCCGACGAGCTGTGCGCCGACATCTACAACACGCAGGTTGCCCCCTATATGACCGAGGGCAAGGCGCTGGCCTTTGCCCACGGCTTCAACATCCACTTCAAGACCATCACCCCGCCGAAAAACGTCGACGTCATCATGATCGCCCCCAAGGGTCCCGGTCACATCGTCCGCCGCCTGTACACCGAGGGCGAGGGCTGCCCCTCCCTGATCTGCGTGGAGCAGGACTACACCGGCAAGGCCAAGGACATCGCCCTGGCATACGCCTCCGGCATCGGTGCCGGTCGCGCCGGCATCCTGGAAACCACCTTTAAAGAGGAAACCGAAACCGACCTGTTCGGTGAGCAGGCTGTGCTTTGCGGCGGCGTTTGCGAGCTGATCCAGGCAGGCTTTGACACCTTGGTCGAGGCCGGCTACGCCCCCGAGATGGCATATTTTGAAACCTGCCACGAAATGAAGCTGATCGTTGACCTTATCAACGAGGGCGGCTTCTCCAAGATGCGCTACTCCATCTCCAACACTGCCGAGTACGGCGACTACCGCACCGGCAAGCGCCTGATTACCGAGGACACCCGCAAGGAGATGAAGCAGGTGCTGAAGGAAATTCAGGACGGCACCTTTGCCAGCGAGTTCCTGACCGAGATGAGCCCCAAGGGCGGTCGCAAGACCCACTTCCTGGCACAGCGCCGCATCGCCGCCGAGCATCCCATCGAGAAGGTGGGCGCCGAGCTGCGCAAGATGATGAGCTGGCTGAAAAAGTAATACGGAGTGAACAACACTATGAACAGCGACAACGTCAAAAAAGGTCCCGAGCGCGCACCCAACCGCAGCCTGTTTTACGCCCTTGGCTACACCCCCGAGGAGCTGGACCGCCCGCTGATCGGCGTGGTTTCGGCATACAGCGAGATCGTACCCGGTCATATGGGGCTGGATAAGCTTGCCAACGCCGTCAAGGACGGTGTGCGTATGGCGGGCGGCACCCCGATCCTGATCCCCGCCATCGGCGTGTGCGACGGCATTGCCATGGGTCATGTGGGTATGAAATACTCGCTGGCAAGCCGCGAGCTGATCTGCGACAGCGTGGAAACCATGTATATGGCGCACCAGCTGGACGGTCTGGTTCTGGTACCCAACTGCGACAAGATCGTACCCGGTATGGTTATGGCGGCGGTGCGTATGGATATTCCCGCCGTGGTGTGCAGCGGCGGTCCTATGCTGGCGGGTCGCTACGGCGGCGAGGAAGTCAGCCTTTCCAAAATGTTTGAGGCAGTGGGCGCCTACAAGGCGGGGCTGATCACCGAGGAACAGCTCGAGGACTGCACCTGCAACTGCTGCCCGGGCTGCGGCTCCTGCAGCGGTATGTACACCGCCAACAGTATGAACTGCCTGTGCGAGGCCATCGGCATTGCGCTGCCCGGCAACGGCACCATCCCCGCCGTGTACGCCAAGCGTTTGCAGCTGGGCAAGCACGCCGGTATGGCGGTTATGGATCTGGTTCGCCGCGGCGTGACCGCGCGCCAGATCATCAACGAGCGCTCCATCCGCAATGCCCTGACCTGCGATATGGCGCTGGGCTGCTCCACCAACACGGTGCTGCACCTGCTTGCCATTGCGCAGGAGGCAGGCTGCCCCATCGACCTTGCCCTGTTTAACGAGATCAGCGCCAAGACGCCGAACCTTTGCCACCTTGCCCCCGCCGGTCCTACCCATATGCCCGACCTGTTTGAGGCGGGCGGCATCCCCGCTGTGCAGGCAGAGCTTGCCAAGGTCGGGCTGCTGGATCTGGACGTGCCGACCGTGACCGGCAAGACGCTGGGCGAGAACATCGCCGGGGCGAAAAACCGCAACCCCAACGCCATTCGCCCCATCGAGAACCCCTACAGCGCCACCGGCGGCTTGCAGATTTTGTGGGGCAACATTGCCCCCGACGGCTGCGTGGTCAAACGCAGCGCCGTTGCGCCCGAAATGCAGTGCCACAGCGGTCCTGCCCGCGTCTTTGACAGCGAGGACACCGCCATTGCCGCCATCTATGCGGGCGAAATCCACCCCGGCGACGTGGTGGTCATCCGGTACGAGGGTCCCAAGGGCGGTCCGGGTATGCGCGAAATGCTGAACCCCACCAGCGCGCTGGCGGGTATGAAGCTGGACACCACCGTGGCGCTGATTACCGACGGGCGCTTCTCCGGCGCATCGCGCGGTGCCGCCATCGGACACGTCAGCCCCGAGGCAGCGTCCGGCGGACCGATCGGTCTTGTGCATGAGGGCGACACGATCGAGATCGACATCCCGAACGCCCGCATCCATCTGGACGTCAGCGACGAGGAGCTGGCAGCCCGCAAGGCAGCCTATGTCCAGCCCGAACCCAACATCAGGTCCGGCTGGCTGGCACGCTATGCCCGCCTTGTGACCAGCGCCAACTTGGGCGCGGTGCTGAAATAACGTTTTTGCTTTGATTTTTGCTTCCAAAAAGGCAGGCGCCGCAAATGCGGCGCCTGCCTTTTGGTTGTTTATGTGGGCGGGGAAAAGCCTTCCCCCTTGGGGGGAAGGTGGCGCGGTACGCGCCGGATGAGGGGGAAATGTCCGGTAAACGCAACAAACCGGACCGTAAAATCGCCATTGCCGTAATACCGCGGGCGGGACGTGTCCCGCCCCTACCGCGCAATGGTTTTTTTATTGCCCCGTAGGGCGGGGTGACCCCACCCCGCCGGGGAAATGGTCAATCACCGCAAAATGCCCGGAACGGTCAAGACCGTTCCCTACAAATTGCCGGAAAGCAAGCGGCAATCGGGTAAAGCGCTTATTTCCGGCAGGTTTGTAGGGGACGCATAGTTGCGTCCCCTGCGATTTTCCCGGTAGGTCGATTTGCCGGGATGGCTGCAACGGGCGGCCTATATGCCGCCCCTACAGACCAACCCGTGATTTTTGCGTTGCCATTTGACCGCAGGCGGCATTTTTTTCGCTGCATCACGCTTTTTTGCTGTAATCCCGCGCACCGTAAATGGCGGTGCCGATGCGCACAAGGGTCGCGCCCTCGGCGATGGCGGCGGTGTAGTCCCCGCTCATCCCCATGGACAAGATGTCCATCTGCGCGCGGTCGTAGTGCTGCGCGTTGGCTTTGGCAAGCAGCTCTCGCATTTGGGCAAAGAAACGGCGGGCGGCGGTTTCGTCGGCATCGGCGGGCGGGATCGCCATCAGCCCGCGCAGCCGGATATGCTCCTTGGCGGCGGCAGATTCCAGCAGCGGGAACAGCCCATCGGCGTCTACGCCGCTTTTGCTGGCTTCCTCCCCGATGTTGATCTCCACCAAAATATCCTGCACCACGTCCAGTCTTGCCGCTGCTGCGTCAATTTTATCCAGCAGACGGGTGCTGTCCACGCTTTGAATCAGCGCGGCGCGCCCCACCACCTTGTTGACCTTGTTGGTCTGCAAATGCCCGATAAAATGCCCCGGCTTGCCGTTGTAGGCGTCAGCGTCGGTTTTTTCCACCAGCTCCTGCACATGGTTTTCGCCAAACAGGTCAATGGGCAAATCCGCGCTGTAGCGCACTTCTTCCACTGTGCGGGTCTTGCAGGCGGCGCACAGCAGCACGTCCTTGGGGTCGCGCCCGGCTGCCCTTGCGGCATCTGCCATTTTGGCGCGGATCTCTGCCACGGCATCGTGCATCTGCCGTTTTTGCGCTTCGGAAATCATCGCACTTCCTCCTCACTGTAAACAGCCCGCGCACCGCCGATAAACGGCGGGCGGGTGCGGGCGCAAAGCAGGATCGCCTGCCCGATGTGGTCAAGGCTCAGCCGCACCGGCACGGCGACCCGCCGCAGGTGCATCCCGATAAGCGTGCCGCCGATATCCATCCCTGCTGCCGCCCGAATTTCTTCCACCAGCACCGGCTCGCGGAAGGTGCGCCAGCAGTTGGTCGCCCAGCTGCCGCCCGCATGGGGCTGCGGCACGGCTGCCACAATGGGCAGGTTGTACCGCCGGGCAGCCTCGCGCTCAATGACGATGGCGCGGTTCAGATGCTCGCAGCACTGCGCCGCCAGATAAATGCCCTGCTGCTGCAGCGGCGGCAGCACGCCCGCCAGCACGGCAGCGGCGGCGTCCATACTGGAATGATGCCCGATCTGCCCGCCGACGATCTCGCTGCTGGAGCAGCCGACCACAAAGATATCCCCTGCTTCCAGATGCGCGGCAGCCAGCAGCTCCTCGGTAGCGGTGCGCGCCTGTGCGGTAATTTGCGAAAGTTCCATAGGTTTTTCCCCCTTACTTAGCGGCGGGCTTGCAGCAAAGGTTCGTAAAGGACACATCGCTGCAAAGCTTCAGCGGCAGCGCAGGCTCCTGCGCCGTAATGGTAATATCGCGGAACAGCACGTCCTTGATCTCGTGTCCGGGCTGGGCAAAGCCCGCCAGCTCAATGGGCGCAACGTCCTGCCAATTATGGTCGTGATCCAACGCGCGCCCGGTCAGGGTCAGGCGCTCAAAGGTCAGGTGCGTCAGCACCGGGGCGTCGGGCGCGGGTGCGCCGTCGTCGTTGTAGGGTACCGAGTGTACCATCACCCGCGGGCTGATGCAGTCGCGCACGGTCACGCCGCGCACATAGCCGCCGCGCTTGGGGGTGGCTTTGATCTCAATGCCCGAGAGCGCGTTCTCTAAATCGCAGTCCCAAATTTGCACGTCCTCCACGCCGCCGCTCATCTCGCTGCCGATGCAGATGCCGTGACCGAACGCGCTGCGGCAGTCAAATACCTTGATGCCACGGCAGGGGCGCCCGATTTGGTTGCCCTCGGGGTTTTTGCCGCTCTTGATCGCCACCGCGTCATCGCCGGTGAAAAACTGCCCCGCAAACAGCGTGCAGTCCTCGCTGGAATCCGGGTCCCAGCCGTCGCCGTTCCAGACCCCCTCGGAAATAAAGGTGCAGTGGTCGGTCACAATGTTCTTGCAGTAGACCATGTGCAGGTTCCACGATGCGCTGTTTTTCAGCGTAATACCGTGAATCCAGACGTTTTCGCAGTTGCTTAAATTGATCAGGCGCGGACGCACGCGCCCGCCCAGCGTGTCGTCGTTTTCGCAGGCGGCGGATTTTTCGGCGTAGTCGGGCATGGTCGCCTGCAGGCGCTCGCGCTCGTGGCGGATGATGTTCATCGCCAGCTCTTGCCCGCCGCTGACGATGCTGCCCTCGCCCCGGATGATGATGTTGCGGCAGTTGGCGCCTTGGGTGTGGTCCAGCGTACCCGCGTTGAGCAGGCTGGAATAGCACAGCATTTCCACCCCTTCAAACCGGCTGGGGATGCGCGGCTCGTAGTTGCGGGGGTTGGCATTGCCGATGATGTTGGCGCCCTTGGCCAGGTAGATTTCCATATCACTGTGCAGGCGCAGCGCCCCGGTTAAGAAATCGCCCGCCGGGAAATACAAAATATCCTCCGGTCCGCAGGCGTCAATGGCGCGCTGCAGGGCGGCGGTGTTCATCACGTTGCCGTCCCCTTTTGCCCAGTAGGGCGCGGTGGTCACGTCAATGCGGTGCTTTTCCCTGCCGGTATGCACCACACCCCCGCCGACCCAATGCCCGCCCATCTGCACCTGCACGGTGTAGTCGGTATCGGGTACAAGGTTCTGGATGGTGCAGTGCGTTTTTTTCGTATCTGCGAGTTTTTTGTCGTTGATAAAAACGGTATATACAGCGTCGGCGGCAGCCAGTGAGGGCTTGTCCCAATACAGGACCGCCATATCCGACGCACAGCGCGCGTAAAGATAAGCTTCGGGCATAGGGTTTTGGTACCTCCTTTTTTGATCCTTTCTATTTTAGCACATTCCCCCCGCCGGGAAAAGTCCCCCACGGCAAATGCCGAAAAATAATTGCCCCGCCCCCGCCGTTATGGTACACTAAAAGGAAAGAAAGAAGGAAAGGCGGGATACCGTGGACAAGGCAGCGTTCCAAAACCAATATATGCAGCCGCTCAATGCGCAGCAGCGCGCGGCGGTCACAGCCGACCGGGGCGCTGTGCTGCTGTTGGCGGTGCCGGGCAGCGGCAAGACCACCGTGCTGGTCACCCGGCTGGGCTACCTGTTTTTGTGCGCGGGCGCTGCGCCGGAGCAGACCCTGACGATGACCTACACGGTGTCCGCCGCCAACGAGATGCGCAGCCGCTTTGCCGCCCGGTTCGGTGCCGAGCTGGCGGCACGCACGCAGTTCCGCACGCTGAACGGGATTTCGGCGGTGATTTTGCAGCATTACAGCCGCCGTTACCGCCGCACCCAGCCGGAATTGATCACCAACGAGGGGGAGATCACCCAGCTGCTGACCGCGCTGTGGCAGCAGGTCAACCACGAATACCCCGCCGAAAGCTCGGTCAAGGAGCTGCGCACCGCCATCACCTATATCAAAAATATGTCGCTGACCGATGACGAGCTGGAGGAGTTACAGTCCGACATTGACAACCTGCCTGAGCTGTATCACCGCTACCAAGCTGCCCTGCGCGCGCAGCACCGGATGGATTACGATGACCAAATGGTCTTTGCCCTGCAGATCTTGCGGGCAGCGCCCGGCATTTTGGCGGATTTTCAGGCGCAGTACCGTCATTTTTGTGTAGACGAGGCGCAGGACACCTCCAAGCTGCAGCACGAGCTTCTGCACCTGCTGGCAGGAAACTGCGAAAGCCTGTTTATGGTCGGGGACGAGGACCAGAGCATTTACGGCTTTCGCGCCGCGTACCCGCAGGCGCTGCTGGAATTCGACAAGCAGTACCCCGGTGCGCAGGTGCTGCTGTTGGAGCATAACTACCGCTCCGCCGATGCCATTCTGGACGCCGCCAACCATTTTGTGGCGCGCAGCCGCTACCGCCGCCCCAAAACGATACGCCCCACGCGCGGTGCCGGTGCGCCGGTGCAGATCGTGCGCGTTGCCCGACGCGAGGACCAGACCCGCCACCTGTTTGACATTGCCAAAACCTGCCGCAGCGAAACGGCGGTGCTGTTCCGCAACCACGAAAGCGCCCTGCCGCTGATCGATTTGTGCGAGCGCGCGGGCATCCCCTACTGCTACCGCGGCGGCGAGGGGACGTTTTTCGGCAGCAAGATTGTGCGGGACATCACCGATATGATCACCTTAGCCTATGATGCCCGCGACACCGAGGTTTTTATGCGGGTGTACTACAAGTTCGGCGTACCGATTTCCCGCGTGCAGGCGCAGTACGCCTGTGAGGAAAGCCGCCGCGCGGGCAGCACGGTGTGGCAGGCGCTGTGCGCGGCGGACGGCATACGCCATCGGCTGCGCCTGCAGGCGGAGGATATTGCCCACGGGCTTGCCCGCCTGCCCCGGATGAACGCCGGCGACGCCGTGCGCTTTTTAACCGAGGAGCTGGGCTACCGCAAATATCTGGAGCAGAAGTCCATGGACACCGGCAAGCTGGAAATTCTGGCGCAGCTGGGCGAAAGCCTGCCCGTACCCAGCCTGCTGCCGGGACGGCTGCAAAGCCTGCAAATGATGCTGAAGCAGCACGCAAACAACGGTGCGCCGTTGATTTTATCCACGATACATTCCAGCAAGGGGCTGGAATACGACCGCGTGTTTTTGCTGGATGCCATTGACGGCGTGCTGCCCGCCCGCGCCGAAATTGCCTGCCAGACCCCCGATGAGATTCGCCAGTACGAGGAGGATCGCCGCCTGTTTTATGTGGGAATGACCCGCGCGCGCGACGAGCTGACACTGTTTTTCTGCGCGGGCGAGGGGTGCAGCTTTGTGCAGGAGGTCATTTACAACCTGCCGGAAAACCGCGCCCGGCGCGAGGCAGAGCAGCAGGCACAAGCCCGCACCGCCAAGGCGAGCGCACCCCAGACACGCCCCGCGGTGCCGCTGTCCGACGTAACAGAACCCGGCACGGTGGTGGAGCATCTGGTGTTTGGGCGCGGCGTGGTTGTTGCGTATGACGGCAAGTATCTGACCCTGCAATTTGCCGACGGACGCACGCGCAAGCTGGACGCCGCGTTGGTAACGGAAAAAGGCATGGTGCGCAGAATTGAGAGTTGAGATTGGGCTGTCGATAAGCTCTTGTAGGGGCGAGCATTGCTCGCCCGTGCGGTTTTCCCGATAGTTCGCAATATCTGGGCGGCTGCAACGGGCGGCATATATGCCGCCCCTACGGACCAACCCGTTATATTCCTTATACTATACGGTTGCGGGCGGGGCATACCCCGCCCCTACCGCGCGATGTATTTTCATTTCCCCGTAGGGCGGGGTGACCACACCCCGCCGGGGTGTTTTGCGGTTGCCGCAAAATTTTGCGATGATAGGAAATTTCCGGCAGGTTTGTAGGGGACGCATATATGCGTCCCGTGCGATTTACCCGACATATCACATTTGCGGTGTGATTGCAACGGGCGGCATATATGCCGCCCCTACGGACTAACCCGTTATATTCCTTATACTACACGGTTGCGGGCGGGGCATACCCCGCCCCTACCGTGCAAAAGCCTTCCCCAAAAGTGGGAAGCCACAGTGCGGTTTGCCCCGCAAAAACAGCAGCGCCGTACCCTTGCGGGTACGGCGCTGTTTCCTTATTCAAATCAGCAGCTTACGCCATCAGTTCCTTGACGGTAGCTGCCAGCTACATAACCAACGCGCGGAAATATTCGGTGTTGACGCTGTGGTCGCTTTCCGCCACCGTGGCAATGCAGGCGTCCAGCGTGTGGGCAATGTCGTCCAAGCTGCGCCACGCGGCGGCCTGCGGCTTGACCTGCTGCTCCAGCAGCGGGGCAATATCGGTGTGGGAGCAAGCCCCCTCGATCAGATACGCGCCGGGGCGTGCCAGCTGGGTCTGCGGCTCGTAGTTTTCGGCGCTGCCCAGCATCGTCAGGCAGAACTGCCCCTTGCGGTTGCGCCCGCCCACCAGCATCCGCACGCCGACGGGCTGCGCGGTCACGGTCAGCGCTTTTTCGCGCAGGATTTTTACAATTTTTTCCAGTGTCAGGTACTGGGTGTCGTAGGCGTCCAGCGCGTTGATGACCTGCACCGCCGCCAGCGTATCGCCCGCAAAGCCCACCGCCACATTGCGGTTGACCTTGCGCACCTTGGGCAAATCGTCCTTGAGGATGTGGGGCTTGTTGTCCGCGATGGGTTCCTCGACAAAGCGTCCGTCGCTGACCATCGCGCAGAAAGAATCGCCGCATACGGCTAAAATTGCACTCATAGTGTGCCTCCTTATTGGGTTAGCTGTTCCTTGTGATATTGCAGGGTGTACAGCTGGTAGTAGCGTCCGTGCTTTGCCAAAAGCTGCTGGTGGTTGCCCTGCTCCAGAATTTTGCCGTGGCTCAGCACAATGATGTTGTCGGCGTGCTGCACGGTGGACAGGCGGTGCGCCACGATCAGCATCGTGCCGACCGTGCGCATTTTCTCCAGCGAGTCTTGGATCAGCAGCTCGGTTTCGGTATCAATATTTGCCGTAGCTTCGTCCAGAATCATAACGCTGGGCTTGTGGATGATGACCCGCGCAAAGCTTAATAGCTGCCGCTGCCCGGCAGAGAAATTGTTGCCGCGCTCGCGCACCTCCTCGTCAAGACCGCCGTCCAGCTTATCAATGAACTTGTCCGCGTTGACATAGCGGCAAACGCGCAGAATTTCCTCGTCGGGGATGCCCTCCTGTCGCAGGACAATGTTGCTGCGGATCGTGCCGGAGAAGAGGAACACATCCTGCAGCATCTGCCCGAAATGACGCCGCAGCGACGAAATTTTGATCTTGCGGATGTCGATGCCGTCAATCAGAATCTCGCCCTTCTGGAACTCGTAATTGCGGCAGATCAGCGACAAAATCGTGCTTTTGCCCGACCCGGTCGAGCCGACAAACGCCACCGTCTGGCGCGGGTCCACATGGAAGGACACGCCCTGCAGCACCCATTCGCCGGGTACATAGCTGAACCAGACGTCCCGGAACTCGATCTCGCCGCGCACCTCGTCCAGCTCGATGGCATCGGGCGCGTCCACCATCTTGGGCTGGATATCCATAATGGAAAAGACCTTTTCCGACGATGCCAGCGCCGATTGCAGCCAGTTGAACTGCTCTGCCAAATTCTGGATGGGGGTAAAAAACTTGGAGATGTACATATAAAAGGTCACGATGGTGCCGCCGGTGATGGTCTGCCCAAAAAAGCTTACGCCGTCCAAACAGCCCGTGCCGCCCAGATAGAACAGGCACAGGATGCAGCAGATGTACAGCATATACACCAGCGGGCGGAACACGCCGAACACAAAGATCTGCTCCTGCGAGGCTTTGGCAAGGCGGCTGCTTTTTTCGCGGAACTCCGCCATTTTTTCGTCCTCGCGCCCGAAAATCTGCGTCACCTTAATGCCGGACAGATTCTCGGACAGGTAGGTGTTGATGTCGGTGGTGG
>ERZ1034882.526-NODE-526-length-18206-cov-3.980938_pt1 | contig 18206 bp, 18 predicted proteins | sample MGYA00520606_ERZ1034882 | MGnify/ENA primary metagenome ERZ1034882 (study PRJEB33766, sample SAMN09781726) | gut metagenome | biome: gut microbiome | host: Homo sapiens | place: Madagascar | study: EMG produced TPA metagenomics assembly of the PRJNA485056 data set...
AAAACAAAATATTTCATTTTTTCACTCTTTCAATCACACGCAATTTGGCACTGCGGGAGCGGCGGTTTTGGCGGACTTCTTCATATTCCGGGGCCAAGGCGTGCTTGGTAACCAGTTTCCACCCGCCGCTTTGCGCCAAGGCTTTAAAATGGGTTTTAACCAAACGGTCCTCTAACGAGTGGAAGGTTAAAATAGCCGCCCGTCCGCCCGGTTTGATAATATCCGCCAAAGAAGTAAGCAACCGCTCCACCGATTCCAATTCCCGGTTACAGGCAATACGCAAGGCCTGAAAGGTTTGTGTGGCCGGATGCGTTTTTCCGCGCTTGGGGCCGTACACCGTTTCCACAACCGCTTTTAAGCGTTCGGTTGTTTCTATGGGGGCTTCTTTGCGGGCGCGCATAATAGCCAAGGCAATTTTAGTAGCATTACGTTCCTCGCCGTATTGGGTCAAAACGCGCTCTAATTCCGCCATTGTCCAAGTGTTTACAATCACGGCCGCGCTTAACGGGTTTTGCTTGTCAAAGCGCATATCCAAAGGGCCGTCCCGCAACAGGCTAAATCCCCGGGCCGGGTTATCTAATTGGTAGGAACTTAATCCCAAATCAAACAAGGCCCCGTCCGCGCCCTCCAACCCCAGTTCTTTAAGTACCGCAGGAGATTCGGTATAACTTTTATGAAACACGCTTAAACGAGGGTCATTTACGCGCTCTTGGGCCATTTTTAAGGCTTCTTCATCTTTATCAAACCCCAATACGCGCGCACGCGCGCCCAAGTGGCTTAAAAAATATTTGGTATGCCCGCCAAGGCCCAAAGTACCGTCAATATAAGTACCTTCAAAATTGGTAAGCAAATAATCCGCTATCTGCGGTGCCATAATGGGAATATGTGTCCAAATCTGTTCTGTCATAAAACGCTCCTAATACTTCATCACGGGCACCATTTGCAACTTGTTAATTTTGGTCTGTTGCGGAGCCTTTTTAGGCTGTGGTTTGGGGGCCGGTTTCGGCGCGGTCTGCGGCTGTTTGGCAGGTTCCGGCTTTTTAACAGCCGGTTTCTGCGGTTCGGGCTTGGGCGAAACCAGTTTTCCCGCCTGATAAGCCTTTTGCAAATCGTGCAGCCATACATTTTCCAAGACACTTACCTTATTAAAAGGCATACCAAACGCACGGTATAACGCCTGGTGCAAGGGTGTTTTGGCCTTTATTTCCGTGCTTAATTTATAAAATTCGTCCCGCGTGCGGGAATTTAACAAATAATCCACTAAACTATATGCTTGCGTGTACCACAGTTCCGCTTTATCATTGGGAAAATTACTTATATCCTCGGTTTGTGTCATTTCTTCCAACGGGATATAAGTTCCCTGCACAATGCGCAAAAGACTTCTGTCCACCCAACTGGGCTTTTGCTTGGTGGCATAAATCTGCATATAGACCGCCATCCCTTCGGAAAGCCAGAGAGGTGATATCGTCGGCAAAAAGTATCCGTCAAAATATAAGTGTGTCAGTTCGTGCACAGAAAGCGGATAAAAACTGTTCCCCTCTATTACATACATTGTATCGGCGCGCAAGTCGGAAGAAGCACCCGACCACGCCGGACGCTTGGTAAAGCCCATATAACTGTCCTTTTCGCCAAAGAGCATAACCAAAATTTTATTGGGTTTTATAACCAATGTAAAAGGAGTTAAATCCAACATCAAATTACCGTGAATCGTATCCAGCACCGTTTTGATATTTTCCGTAACGGGATTTTTTTCGCGGTAAATCAAATAGTTAAAGGTATCTGCCGTCAAAAAACCGGGCGGGGGCGGAGACCAACGCACCTTATGCGCAGAATCCGTCGGGCGGTAGGCCGGAACGGGTACCGCCTCCAAAGCGGCGCCTTCGCTCTTGGGCGCATTTAAGGCAACGTGCTCTAAGCCGGAAATCATTTCGTTAAACTTTTTTTCATCCTCGGGTGAATATTCCACCGCCGAGGCCGAAGCCGGAGGCGGCACCGAAATATCGGGACGGTTTTCCCGCGCGTGTCCGCGGTTGGGGTCCGCAGCGGGAGCCGGGGCTTTCTTTTCGGGTACGGGAAGGGGAATTGCGTCCTCACGCGGTTTTTCCGAAAATAAAGCGTTTACCACATCCTTGGCCGTCAGCCCGAACGAACGCAATACGTGCGGTGTGCATAACAGGACCGCAAGTATCAACGCAAAACAGGCTAACTTTTTAAAGATATCCATTACATTTTTCCAAACAAAACCAAGTGTCTTTTTTTATTGTCGTCCGGCAAGTTATACTGCTCTACGCCAAGCAAAGTTCCTTGGCATTTTTCCGGACGGCACATATCCGCCTGCGGGTGTTCGCCCTGATAGGCAATAAATACTCCCCCCGCTTTCAGCGCACCCAAACAAATTTCCAAAATATCGGGCAGTTGGCCCATAGCGCGCTCGGTTACAAAATCAAACGCAAACGCTGTTCCCTGCCCAAGACGCGCCTGTTTAACTTTGGTATTTTTGATACCCAGTTGCATAATTGCCCAGTTCATAAAAGAGCAACGCTTTTCAATGCTTTCCACCAGCGTTACCTGAACGTGCGGCAAAGCGAGTGCCGTCGTAATACCGATATATCCCGCCCCTGCGCCAACGTCGGCCGCCTGAGGAGAAACCATTTTTTTAGCGTGTATAAAACCGTTTATCTTGGCTGCCGCGGTTAAACCGTCGCAAATATGGCGGGTGAGGACTTCGTTCAAATCCGCCGCGCTTGTTAAGTTTAAAAAGTCCTTTTTATTCCACACCAAGTTGGCATAGGATAACATTTGCTCCGCCTGTTTCTGTGAGAGGGGCAAATTAAGCGTTGTGGCGAAATCAATCAGCGTTTTGAGCATTTTTAAGTCTCCGGTATCGTTCAATATGTACCGCCAGTAATTGCAAATCTGCCGGGGTTACACCCGGGATACGCCCGGCCTGCCCCAAGGTTTGCGGTTTTACCTCACGCAGTTTTTGGGCGCTTTCAAACAAAATTCCGCGCACGGAGGATGTGTCAAACCCCTCCGGAATTTTTATATTGTCCATTTCCGCCAATTTTTCGGCATCTTTTTTATTGCGTTCGTAATAACCGGCATATTTATTGTGAATATCGGCGTGCGCACGGGCTTTTTCCACCGTCCACGGGAACAAATCTTCGTCGGGTTCGTCCGGTTGTGCGCCCGGATGTTCAATTAATTTTTCGCACAGCGCGCGGTATTTTTCAAACGGCGCTTTGTACTTTTCTTCCAATAATCCCATTTTAAAGGCGTGGGGCATCAGGCGCAAGTCCGCGTTATCGTTACGCAGTAAAATGCGGTATTCGGCGCGCGACGTAAACATACGGTAAGGCTCGTTTACGCCCTTATTTACCAAATCGTCAATCAGCACGCCGATATAGGCTTCGTCCCGGCGCAGAACAAAAGGCTCTTTACCCAAGGTTTTTAATGCCGCATTGATACCCGCTATAAGGCCCTGTCCGCCGGCTTCTTCGTAGCCGGTGGTGCCGTTAATCTGTCCGCCTAAAAACAAGTTGGGCACGAGTTTGCTTTCCAACGACGGAAACAAATCGCGCGGGTCGGAAAAGTCGTATTCCACCGCATAACCGGGGCGCGTGATAGAGGCCTTTTCCATACCGGGTACAGATTTTATCAGCGCGCGTTGGACGTCCTCCGGCATACTGGTAGAAAAGCCCTGAATATAATATTCTTCCGTATGAAAGCCCTCCGGCTCCAAAAACAGCGGGTGGCTGGTAACGTCCGGAAATTTTTTAATTTTATCCTCTACCGACGGACAATAGCGCGGCCCCATCCCGTGAATATTTCCGCTATACATAGCAGAGCGTTGGAAGTTATTACGCAGAATTTTATCCGTTTCCAAGGTCGTTCTGGTAATGTGGCAACTCAAAAACCGGCGCTGCTGTTGGGCTTTTACGTCCGTAAAATGGGAAATGGGCTGCAACGGATTATCAGACGGCTGCAAGCGGAATTTAGAATAATCTAAACCGCGTGCGTTAATACGCATAGGCGTACCCGTTTTAAAACGCAGCATATGCAGGTTTAATTCTTCGCGCAGGTTTTTAGCCAATCCGTCAGACGGCATATCGTTGTAGCGGCCACCCTTAAACATTTCGGTACCAATATGTATGGTTCCCGCCAAAAAAGTTCCGGTAGTCAGCACGACGGTCTTGGTATGGTAAAAAGTGTTGCGTAAGGTCAGCACGCCGTTTACACCGTTATCCGAGGTGGAAATTTTGACGGCTTCGTCCTGCATAATATCCAAGTTGGGCTGTAATTCCAAAAAGTGCTTAAAGGTGAACTGGTAAATTTTCTTATCGCATTGTACGCGAGGAGAGTGAACCGCCGGGCCTTTGCCGGTGTTAAGCATATGGTAATGCAAGGCCGCACAGTCCGTTACGCGGCCCATAGCCCCGCCCAACGCGTCAATTTCGCGCACGATTTGGCCCTTAGCAATACCGCCGATAGACGGATTGCAGGACATTTGGGCAATGGTATCCAAACTTTGCGTAAGCAGGAGCGTTTTAGCCCCCAATTTGGCGGAGGCCAAGGCGGCTTCGCACCCGGCGTGTCCGCCCCCGATTACAATAACATCATACTTATCTTCGCAAACAAACATTTATTTCCCCATACAGAACTTGGAGAAAATAATTCCCAAAACATCATCAGGAGTTACCTCTCCAATCAAATCTTGTAAATAATTCAGCGCGCGGCGCAGGTGCTCGGCATAAATTTCGCCCCCTGCGTGTGCGGCCAGGCGGATTAAAGCACTTTCCAGTTCGGTTTGTGCGTTAATCAAGGCTTCGTAATGACGCAAGTTGGAAATCATCAGCCCATCTGCCGTTTGAGCCTCATTGATATCGGCGGTAATAGCCAGTTTTAACGCATTTAATCCGTCTCCCGTTTTGCACGAAACCGGCAGCACCGTATAATTTCCGCACTCCGCCAACGGGCAAACAGGTTTTTGTACGGCATCTGTTTTATTAAGCACAATAAGGGTGCGCTTTTGCTGTTGGCGGATATCCTGCCACAAATCTTTTTCTTCCGGAGTCAGGGGTCTGGAAGAATCCAGCACAAACAAAATTAAGTCTGCCCCCTGCATGGCTCTTAGGCTGCGCTTCATTCCTTCTTTTTCCGCCGGGTCCAGCGCGTGTTCGCGAATACCGGCAGTATCGGTCAAAATGATTTTTTGCCCGTTAATTTCCAGGGTTTCTTCCACCGTGTCGCGCGTGGTACCGCTGGCAGAAGAAACAATCGCCCGGTCAAACCCTACAAGGGCATTTAACAAACTGGACTTACCGCTGTTAGGCGCGCCCACGATAGCGGTTTTGAGGCCGTCTTTAATATACTTACCCACGGAAAAAGTGTCTGCCAACGCTTTAATATGCGCCAGAACGGCATTTATTTGTCCGGATACAAATTCGTCCGCAAGCGGGGTCATTTCCTCGTCCACGTCGTCCAAGCGGACCTCTATTTGCGCCAAAAGTTCGGAAAGTTTGGTTTTCATATCGTCCAAACGGGCGGATAGTTTTCCGTCCAAGGAGTCCATAGCCAGTTTATGCGCGTGTTTATTGCCCGAAGCAATCAAATCGCACAACCCCTGCGCTTCCACTAAGTCCATTTTTCCGTTAAAAAAAGCCCGCTGGGAAAATTCCCCCCGCCGCGCCATAGAAGCCCCGTTTTCACACAGCAGTTCCAAGAGCCTGCCCTTGATATAGGGTGATGCGTGGACGGCAAATTCCACCACATCCTCGCCGGTGTAGGAGTGCGGGGCTTTAAAATACGTTACCAGGGCTTTATCCAGCACTTCGCCGCCGTCGTAAAGCGTACAAAAAATTTGTTTGCGCGGCTCCGGCGCCGTTTGGCGGCGGGCAAGCGTTTGGAAAAGGGCAAGCGACCGGGGGCCGGACAGGCGGATTAACGCCACCGCTCCGCCCATACCGCTGGCTAAGGCGCAGATAGTAGTTTGCATAGGTATATTTTATCAATTTTTCATACGCTTGCGGGGTGTTTTTTGTATTGGGAAAAACAATAATTTTTATACTTGCCAAAGCGCAGGCAAAAAACTATAATCTAAATATTCTTTTTCCGCAGAAAAAAACGGACGTTTCGGAGAGGTTTTTATATGAGTAAAAATATTTTAGTGCTTACGGGCAGCCCGCGCCAACTGGGTAATTCGGCGCTTCTGGCTGATGCCTTTATTCAAGGAGCCAAATTTGCGGGTCATACAGTAAAGGTGTTTGAAACGGCTTTCCACCCGGTACTGCCGTGCCACGCCTGCGACAAGTGTTGGTCCGCCAAAGAGCCGTGCGTATTTAAAGATAATTTTGAAAAGTTGGCCCCCATGTTGGAAGAAGCCGATATGTTGGTATTCTGCACGCCTTTGTATTGGTTTACAATGAGCGCGCAGTTAAAATCTGCCATAGACAAATTATATGCGTATATGAAAGATATTGCCCCGCGCAAACTGAAAATTAAAGAGTGCGTATTGCTGGCCGCCGCTGAGGGAAACGAAAAAGACGGCGACTATGACGGTTTAAAAGCCACCTACCACAGCATAGCCAACTATTTAGGTTGGCAGGACCGCGGTATGGTGTTAGTGGGCGGTGTGGGAGAGCCGGGTGAAATTATCAAAACAGGCAAACTGAAAGAAGCCTTGGAATTTGGTAAAACAATGTAAAAGCAAAGAACACTTTAAACTACCCCGCTAAAATCAATTAGCGGGGTAGTTTTTACTTCCCTTGGCTGATAATAAACCAAGGGGAAGCATATAATTTTAATCAATTAACTATTTGGCGGCGTTTCCGGCAGATTTTTGTTTAAGTAAATTTAACAAGGCCGAACCCGCACCTGAATTTTGTCCTTGAATCGTCTGCGCGGTAGCGGCGGAGGGGTCCTTGCCTTTGGCTACACTCATAGAAGCCGCAGCCGCGGCTTTGGCTGCTTGTTCGGCTGATGACGGCATTAAGCCCGCTTCTCCCCCGCTTAGTTGCGCCGTCTGCTGGGGTTTAGCCGCTTTAAAATCTTTGGCTTTCTTCGGCTGATAATCACTCATAGAGGTTTGGGCTTGCACCATTGGAGCGGCCGTTTTTTTGCCTACACCCGTTCCCCCCGGTTTGGACACAGCCGTTTCTCCCCCGGTAGTCGGGCGGCTTGCAGAAACCTGCGTAGTTGGGCGGGATACCTCTACCGTTGTAGCCGGACGGCTGACAGACGGCATTGTAACCGGGTGGTTTGCCGCCGCCGAGGTTTCCGGCTTGGCAACCGTAACTGATGTGGTCGGCTTTTTTACTTGTACAGCGGTAGTGGGTTTAGCGGAAACGCTCCCCGTCGTCGGACGGGATACCGACACCGTAGTTGTCGGGCGGGAAACGGAAACCCGCGTAACCGGGGCCGCCTGCAAAACGGTTGCGCCCAGCACCATATAACAAATAATAAGAAAACGGTTCATTTTATTCTCCTTGTTATATAGTATAAGTTCCGTTTGCCCATAGTCAAGGCGAAAATCCCCCGACACAACCGGGGGATTTTTACTTAAACTAAAATCACCTGTTTATTTTTTGCCTGAACTTTGTCCGCCCATAAGGGCCGATAAGTCCGGCATTTGTCCGGAACTGGCCGCCTGCATAATAGCCGACATATCCGGCACCCCGGGGGTAGCCGCCGCGCCGGCATCAGCACCTTTATTAGAGGAGCCTCCCCGGCTAGATGAAGCGTTAGAATTGGCACTCCCCGCGCGGGAATTATTACCACGATTGCCCGCCTTTTTATCGTTCTTTCCCTCTGCCTGAGGTACGCCCGTTTGCGGGGCGGCAAGCCCAAAACTGCTCATCATTGCCTGTACTTGGCTGACGGCCGCCTGTGCCTGTTGGTCGCTATCCGCTTTTTTTTCGCCCTCTTTTGGATCGGCCTTCTGATTTTTTCCTGCGTTTTTGTCCGCTTTACCAGCCTTACCGGAAGAAGGCGTTTGTGGGGCCGTATTGCCCGTTGTTGCAGGGGCGGCCTGCCCGGCGGCAGAAGAGTCCATTTGCGCCGCTGGAGCAGACGGCTGCGTATTAGCACTTTGCGTGCGTTGGCGGCGGGCACCGTAACTGCTAAACGCGCGTAGCAGGAGCCGCCGTTTCTTCCGTCTGTTGGGAACCAAAACTCGCGCGGGAGGTTCCCCCCACCCGGTACATTTGGGCGGAAGCCGTAACGCTCAGCCCCAAAATAAAAAGTAAAAATCCGATTCTCATAAATGCCTCCTTTTTGGCTACTTTTTATAGTATATACTTACCCGCCAAACTGTCAAGAGTGAAAAGAGTTTCTTTTTTTGCTAAACTGTATGAAATGAATTTGCCTATTTACGACGTAATTATTATCGGTGCGGGTGCCAGCGGGCTAATGTGCGCGCGGGAGTGCGCCCGACGCGGGCAAAAAACCCTTTTACTGGAAAAAGATGCTCTTCCGGCCCGCAAAATTCTTGTCAGCGGAAACGGACGCTGCAACCTGACAAATGCCAATGTCTCGCCTGAATATTACCACGCGGACCCGGTGTTAATTACGTCCGCCCTCAAACAGTTTTCCTTTCAGCAAGCACTTGATTATTTTCACCAGTTGGGCGTACTTACACAAGAGGAAGCCTTGGGGCGCGTATTTCCGCAGACGGGCAAATCAACTGCCGTGGCGGAAGCCCTCAAACTGGCCGTAAAAGAGGCCGGTGCTGAACTTTTAACCGGGCAAGAGGTGCTGCGCGTAAAGCGCGGCAAAACTTTTTTAATTTCCACCAAGCAAGGCCAAAACTTTCAATCTAAAAAATTAGTCTTGGCGTGCGGCTCGTGCGCATACCCGCAAGTAACAGGCACGAACGCAGGCTATGAACTCGCTAAAAAACTGGGGCATACTATTATCCAGCCGCGCCCGGCATTGAGCGCCTTGTGTGTAAAAGAAACAGCCGTCGCCCGCCTGACGGGAATCCGCAGCCAAGTGGAACTTTCGGCCCGGCAGGATAAAAGCCTGCTGGCCCGGGCAGAGGGCGAAATCTTGTTTACGAATTACGGTGTAAACGGCCCGGCGGTGCTAAATATCAGTTCCGCGGTCTCGCGCGCACTCGCGCACGGAAATGTGCCGCTGACGATTAATTTCTTTGCGCAAATAAAGGAACCTAAAAAATTTTTAGAGGAAAGATTGAAACAATTTTCCCACCGAAAACCCAAGGACTTTTTTGCCGGAATTTTACACGAAAGTATTGCTAATTTACTGATTGATTTTATAGGTCTTCGCAAAAATATCCCTATGCAGGAACAAACGCCAAACGGTTTACAACGTATCGGGGAAACCCTTACAGCGTGGCCGCTTACCGCCACCGGTGTACGCCCGTGGACCGAAGCAATGGCGGCAACAGGGGGTGTAAATACGAAAGAAATAAACTATAATACATTTGAGTCCCTCAAATGCCCAGGGTTGTTTATTACGGGAGAATTATTGGACGTGGACGGAAAAAGCGGCGGATTTAATTTACATTTTGCCTGGGCCTCGGGCTATATAGCGGCCAAAAATGTGTCGGAGGAGAAATAATCATATGGTAGATATCGTTAGAAAGACAACCAGTTTAAATGACCCCTTGCACGTCGGTTTTGTGCGCACTTATTATGTAAACGACAAAGAAGTTTATCAGGAAACTTTGGACAAAAACCTGGATATTGAAAAACACTCCGGCACAATGCCCGACGGAATTGTAAAGGAATTTTTTGAAAACGGAAAGGTTTATTTTGAGTGCGAATTTAAAAACGGACTGAGAAACGGCATCTGTAAAATTTATTTTGAAAACGGCAAAGTAAGCATTGAAAAGTTTTACAAAGACGGTATGCTTGAAGGCAAAGCCCGTGTTTTCCACCCGACCGGCCGCCTTTATAAAGAACTGTCGCATGTGGACGATATCCAAGACGGCAAAGAAGTAAAATACTATCCCGACGGAAAAGTATTGGAAAGCGCCGAATATAAAAAGGGCTACTTAAACGGAGTGAGCAAGGTTTATACGCCCGACGGAGATTTACGCTCCGAGTGTACCTATAAAAACGATAAAATCGTAGGTGATAAAATCATTTACCACCCCAACGGTACGATTGCGCTCATCTCCCCCCACAAGGACGGAAAACCCCACGGCGTAACCAAAAAATTTAATGAAACGGGCGCCCTTATTGAAGAGTGGTTCTTTGAGGACGGCGTTTTAACGCTAAAAAAGGCACATTAATCTTACTTATATCCGTACCAGAACCCCGGGATTTGCTTTTCCGGGGTTCTTTCTTTATAAATTCAAACGCGGCTCGTTTCTTTTTGCTACAATAATAATAGGGAAGGATTTTCCTTCAAAATTACGCTCCTATGAGAGCCCCAAACAAGGATTCTAAATCAAATGATTATATTGTTTTTAAACTGCGGCAGTTCTTCCGTTAAGTACAGTGTGTACGACTGGGACCAGAAGAAAAGCCTTTGCGCCGGCGCGGTGGAACGCATCGGCATTGACGGTTCCTTCATTTCCCAGGACCGCAACGGATACCCCTCCTTTGAATTAAAAAGAAATTGCAAAGACCACAAAGACGCTATCAATCTGGTAATTGAAACCTTAACCGATAAAGAACACGGCGTTATTGAAAACGTAAATGTCATCAGCGCAGTGGGCCACCGTATCGTGCACGGCGGTAAATTTGCCAAATCTGTTATCGTGGACGACAGTGTAGTCGCCGAACTTAAAAACATTTCCGACTTGGCTCCGCTGCACAACCCGGCACATATTATGGGTATTGAAGCGGCCCGCGCCCTTATGCCCAATGTTACACACGTTTGCGTAATGGACACCGCTTTTCACCAGACAATGCCGGCTTCTTCTTATATGTATGCATTGCCGCGCAAATGGTACACCGATTATCAAATCCGCCGCTACGGCTTCCACGGTTCTTCCGTTTTATATACCTCCCGCCGCGCCGCCGTACTTCTGGGCAAAAATGTGGACGAAGTAAACACCATTGTCTGCCACATTGGCGCCGGGGCAAGCGTAACCGCCGTAAAGAACGGACAATGCTTAGATACCTCTATGGGCTTAACCCCGTTAGAAGGCCTTGTAATGGGCACGCGTTCGGGCGATATGGACCCTTCCATTTGCTTCCATATGATGAAGAAACTCAATATGAGCCCGGACGAAATGTACACCATTTTAAACAAAAAAAGCGGTATGTATGCCCTGACCGGGGACCGCTTTGCCGACCAGCGCGACGTGCGCAAAGGGGCCGCCAACGGCGACGAACTGTGCAAACTGGCCTTGGACGTGGAATCTTACCGCGTGAAAAAATACATTGGCGCGTATATGGCTGCCTTGGGCCGTTTGGACAGCATTGTCTTTACCGCCGGGGTAGGCGAAAGAGCCACCAATATCCGCGAAATGATTTTAAAAGGTCTTGAAAACTTTGGTATTATCCTGGACGAGGAGCGCAACAACGCGGCAGATACCAACAAAGCCGAGTGCCGCATTTCGGCCGATAATTCGCCGGTAAAAATCTTTGTCATCCCGACAGATGAAGAAATCGTCGGCGTACAAGATATTGTCGCCCTCTTGGCCGGAACATACGACGTATATACCAAGTTCCGCTATATCTTCCAGGAGAAAGACTACCGCAACAAACTGCGCGACGCAGCCTTTATAGAAGAGGTCAAAAAACGCCCCTTCCTGTTAAAAGCAGCCGTTAATTTGCCCGAGCAGTTAAAGCAGGAGTTAAATAAGTAGTTTTTATGTGCGCCCGTTTGGTTATTCAAACGGGCGTTTTTTTAAAGAAAAAAATGCTGTAAGATGTAACCCGCCCGGACGAAACAGGTTCGCACCGGGCCCGCAAGTTGCAAGATGAACGAAAAAAATTAATTGGAGCAAACTTATGTTCTTACCCAAAGAAGTAAAGTTTTTTGATTTGTTTGATAAGCAGGGCGAAAATATCGTCCGCGCGGCTGAGTTTTACAAAAAACTCGTGGATAGCGGCAACTTTACCCCCGAAAACATCCGCGAAATGCACGAAATTGAACACTATGGCGATGAACTCACCCACACCACCATTAACACCTTAAACGAAACCTTTATCACTCCGTTTGACCGCGAGGACATTTTGGCCTTGGCCAACCGTTTGGACGATATTGTAGATAGCATTTACCTGCTTGCAAACCGCTTTTGTATGTACAAAATCCAAAAGCCGACCGAATACAGCAAAAAAATGGGCCATACCATCGCCCAAACGGCCAAGGCCTTGCAAAAGGCTCTTGCCTCCCTGCGCAGTAACAAAAATATGAAAGAAACCCTTATCCAATGCGTGGAAATCAACCGTTTGGAAAACGAGGGCGACGTCCTGCGCGATGAAGCCATTACCTATTTGTTTGAAAACGAAAAAGACCCCATTATGATTTTAAAACAAAAGGAACTCTACGAATTAGGCGAAACCGTAACCGACTTTTGCGAATATGCCGCCAATATGGTGGAATCCATTTTGGTTAAAAATAATTAACGGAGCCGGTTATGCTGTGGATATTATTCCTAATTATTTTGGCCTTATTCTTTGATTATTTAAACGGTTTCCACGATGCTGCAAACTCGGTGGCTACCGTGGTGTCCACGCGCGTATTATCGCCCAAGGTGGCGGTAGCGTGGGCCGGCTTTTTTAACTTTGTAGCCTTTTTGGTTTTCCACACAGAAGTTGCCAAAACGATCGGTGCGGGTATTGTAGATATTCACTTTGTGGATGCTAACCTGGTCTTTGGCGCACTGATGGGAGCCTGCGGGTGGAACATCCTTACCTGGTGGTGGGGATTGCCATCCAGTTCCTCGCACGCACTTATCGGCGGGCTGATTGGAGCAGGTTTTGTAAAAGGAGGGGTAAACGCTTTGGTTGCCGGCGGGGTTTTTTAGACGATTTTATTTATCTTTTTATCCCCCCTTCTGGGTTTTTTACTCAGCATTATTATCGGCATTTTAGTATTTAATATCTGCCGTCCGTTTAACCCCTACAAGGTGGACCATTTCTTCCGCAAAGGACAACTCTTTTCAGCAGCGGCCTACTCCTTGGGCCACGGCGGAAACGACGCGCAAAAGACTATGGGTATTATCAGTATGCTCCTTTTAGGCGGGCTTGCCGGGCAAGAAGCAGCCCCTATCCGCGATTTTTTGCTCACACACGAAGAAATGCACCAAGTCGCACAAGGCACATTTATTGTGCCGCTTTCGGTGGTACTTTTGTGCCAAGGCTCTATTGCGTTAGGTACGCTTTCCGGCGGATGGAAGATTGTTAAAACAATGGGGCAGAAGATTACGCGTTTGCGCCCGGTGGACGGCTTTTGCGCCGAATCCGGCTCGTCTATCTCTCTCTTTGTGGCATCTATGTTGGGTATTCCTGTCAGCACTACGCACACTATTACAGGTGCGATTGTGGGCATCGGCTCCCTGCGCCGCCTGTCGTGCGTGCGCTGGGGTGTAGCCAACCGCATTGTGTGGGCGTGGTTTATCACAATTCCCGCCGCGGCTTTGATTTCTGCCGCTTGTTACCTGCTTAAAACGTGGCTTTTTAAGTAAGTAAATATTTGCAAAGAACCGCCTCGGGTTTCTACATTTCCCGGGGCGTTTTTTTATGTATCCAAATTATTATCATACAACTAGGATGATTGGGAAATGGCAACCCGCAAAATTTTCAACTCCTCCGACGAAAATTTAACAAATTTTCACACGCACCCCAAACGCTCCCCCTCTACAAATTTGACATTGGTCCAAATTTGATAAAATGGGATAAAGGATTTATTATGCCCCGCAATATTTTATCGCTTGATTTCTATGGCTCAACCATTACCGCCGCCTTGGCCTCGCTGGACGACGATACCCGCACTTTGCGCATCCGCCACGTTTTGCGCCGGACTTGTCGCTCGTTTTCCGGTGCGTTCGTGCGCGATATGGCCGGTGCCGAAGAAGGGCTCAACAAAGTATTTGCGGAAATGAACGAATACATAAATGCCGATCCGTCCGTCGTAGTAGGCTTGCGCGGGAATTTCCTTTCCTTTAAAAGTTCCAGCGGATTCAAATCCATTGATACCCGCAACCGCATCATTGGAGACAGAGAAATTGACGAGGCGATCCGCAACTCCGTACCGATTAATTTAAGCGACACCTTAGAGGTAGTGGATATTCTTCCCCAGTCGTATATGATTGACGGAAACACAGGGATTCTAGATCCCAAGGGGATGGCCGGGTTTACCTTGGAAATCGGCACATTTTTATCCTACGCGCTTGTAACGCACTTAAATAATTTAAATAATGTTTTATCCGCCTGCAACTGCCCGGAATATGCACTTTTGCCATCCTCGGTGGCGTTAGGCGAAACATTGCTAACCGAGGGCGAAAAACGCTCGGGCGCGCTTTTGCTAGACTTAGGGGAGGAGTCCGTTTCCGCCCTGTTATACAACAAAGGACTTTTGCTGGACGGAATAGAACTGCCCTATGGTTTAAACCGCCGAGCCGAAGCAGTGGCGGACCTGTTGCAAAACGATGTGGAAACCGCCCAAGAGGTGCTAAACGGCTACGAACCGGGCGCAGACGAAATTATGGACGAGGTAATAGAGGATGCCGAAAGCAAAATGCTCCAAGGCATTAATAAGGAAATTTTACAGGCGTTCTGCCTGCACTTAAAATACCCCTCCCCCAACTTGATTTTATGCGGAAGCGGAGCGACTAAGCAAATGGTCAAAACCGCCAAAGCCATTTTTAACGCAAAAAAAGCACGCTTGGGAGTGATGGACCACCTGATAAGCGATTGCCCCGCCGATAACCCTGCTTACACGGGAGCGTTGGCCCTTATCCGGCACACACTAGAACGCGAGCAAAACCAACTGGGCGTAGCGCAGACCAAGGAGTCCGGCCTGTTTACAGGCTTTTTAGACAAATTAGGCCAACTGTTTGAACATTAATTTTCCTGCTGACAGAAAATGCCGCAAGTTTTTCGGCTTGCGGCATTTTTTTGCATAAAAAGAGCCGCACCGAAAGAGGTGCAGCCCTTTAAATTATTTTTACACACCCGAATTATGCTTCTTCTTCCTCGGCGCGTTCAGTGCGTTTGCGCAACAGGTGCGACAAGATTTTCTTTCTCAAACGCAAAGATTGGGGTGTAATTTCCACCAATTCATCCGGCGCAATATATTCCACCGCCTGTTCCAAACTCATCACGCGCGGCGGGGTCAGCACATAAGATTCGTCGCTGGCTTTACTGCGCATATTGCTTAGATGTTTTGCTTTACAGGGGTTGACGACTAAGTCATTACTGCGTGCGTTCTGCCCGACAATTTCGCCCGCATATACTTTTACGCCCGGCCCCAAAAACAGTTCACCGTTGTTTTCCAAAGCGTACAAGGCATAAGGAGTGGTTTCGCCGTCTTCTTTGGCAATCAGCACTCCGTTGCGGCGCAAGTCCGGCAGGTTCACTTTGGGATAGTAGCCTTTAAAACTGTGGTGCATAATACCCGTACCGCGGGTATTGGTTAAAAGTTCGTTTTTAAAACCGATAAGCGCGCGGGACGGAATCAAATATTCCAGGCGCAAGCGGTCCTCGCCTTCCGCCACCATATTTTCCAGTTTTGCAGCGCGCGTACCCAACGAAGTAAATACCGCGCCTTGATACTCGCTCTTAATGTCCAAAATCAAGTATTCCATCGGCTCTAAAATTTGCCCGTTTTCCTCTTTGTAAATTACTTCCGGGGAGGAAACGGCCAATTCAAAACCTTCGCGGCGCATATTTTCAATTAAAATGGTTAAATGCAATTCTCCGCGTCCATATACTTTAAATTTACCTTCGCCCTCTAATTGTTCCACTTTCAGGCCCACGTTGGTTTGGGCTTCTTTTTCCAAACGGTTTTTCAGGTGGCGGCTGGTAACAAATTTACCTTCGCGGCCGGAGAACGGGCTGTCGTTGACCATAAAGTCCATAGACATCGTCGGCGCGTCAATGGCTAAGGGCGGAAGCGGCTTTAAGGCATCGGGGCGGCAAATCGTATCGCCCACGTCCACTCCTTCCAACCCGGCGATAGAAACGATATCGCCCGCAGTGGCACTTTCCACTTCGGTTTTTCCTAAACCGACAAAGCGTTCAATTTTGGCAGCCTTAGCATTGGTCGTGGAGCCATCCGGGTGAATCAGGGTAACTTGCTGGCCCTTGGTGATATTGCCCGCCAAAATACGGCCGATACCGACGTGGCCCAAAAAGTTGTTGTAGTCCAACATTGTAACTTGCATTTGCAAGGGAGCGTCGGGCATAGCCTCGGGCGCGGGAACGTGGGCTAAAATCGTATCCAAAATGGGAGCAATATCTTTGCCTTGTTCTTCCATTTTAAGGCTCGCCCAACCGGCGCGGCCGGAGGCATAAATAATCGGGAAATCCAACTGTTCGTCCGTTGCGCCTAGTTCCATAAAAAGGTTAAAAACTTCGTCCACTACTTCGCTGGGGCGGACGTGCTCGCGGTCCATTTTATTGATAACCACAATAGGCTTTAAACCCAAAGCAAGCGCTTTGCGCAGTACAAAGCGGGTCTGCGGCATAGGCCCTTCCACGGCGTCCACCATTAAAATAGCGCCGTCCACCATACGCAAAACGCGTTCCACTTCGCTGCCGAAGTCGGCGTGGCCGGGGGTGTCAACAATGTTAATGGTATGGCCTTTGTAACCGATAGAAGTGCACTTGGCCAAAATCGTAATGCCGCGCTCTCTTTCAAGCGGGTTAGAGTCTAAAACAGTATCTTGGGCTTGGTCTTCTTTTACTTTAAATTCTCCGGCAAATTTTAACAGAGAATCCACAATCGTGGTCTTGCCGTGGTCAACGTGGGCGATAATGGCTACGTTGCGTACGTCCTCGCGGGTATTATTCATATATGTTTATACAGTCCTAATATTAAGATATATATATTTTAGTATTTAAGGGGGCTTTTCCACAAGCGGGGAAAAATTTTTTATAATAACCCTATGGAACAATTTTTGCAAATGGCCGGAGTTTTAGCCGCCCTCTATATCGCCTATGCGCTCACCCTAAAAAAATGGGACTACGCCAGCGAAGCCAAGCGCACCGAGCGCCGCACCCAATTAAAAGAATTGGGGCTTTCCAACACGTTTTATTTTATCCACGCAGGTACGCTGCTTATTTTAAATGCTGTTAGCGGCGGGCTGTTTGTGCTCTATTGGCTTTTCCGCCAATGGAAAGCCGTTCTGACGGGTTTCCGCCGCCTGTCCGGGCAACCGCTTTCCGGCGGGGCTTTTATGCGGACATTGGGTGGGGCGGTTACGTTTTTTGAGTTAAATGCCCTTATCTGCCGAACCTGTGAATATATGCGCAAAAAATCGCCCTTTCCGCCGTGGGTGTGGGGCACACTGTGGCTGGGAGGCTTAATCGGCACGGTGTTGGTAAAACCGCTCTTTTGGCGGGCTTGCTGTTACGCGCTGTGGGTAGGTGCGCCTGCGGCCCTGCAACACCGTTTAAATGCCTTACCCGAACAAACTTTATCCGCCAAACCAAAACCCGGGGAACTGGCCTTTGCCGTTTTTGGCCTTGTCTGTGTACTGGGGCTTATGGCGGCATACCGCGTTTTTATCCGCTAAAAACGGAGCGGTTTGCCCCGCTCCGTTTTAAAGTTCCCCTCCTCCAACAAAATTATTTTTTAATATCTTGGCGCACCTCGTTAATAATGCGGTTGGCCTGTGCTTGCCCGCGCTTCAACCCGGCCTCTGCTTTTTGGCGCGCTTTCAAACTTTTTTGGGTTTCAGCCAAAGCCGCTTCCCGCTTATTTTTGGATGCCAAGTCTTTACTTTGCTGAACAACCCTGCGCAACTGTTCAGAAGGCATTTCCAGCAAGTCCCGCACCGCCTGAAAGGTTTCCCGCGCGCCGTACATTTCTTCGGGCGCTTGGGATAATGCTAATTTTAAAGAGTTTTCCGACACCTCTTGCAAACGGTAAAACTCTTTATTAAATTTGACTGATGCCGCCAGCAAAACAGCCATTTTCCGCTCGCGCGGATATTGCTGATAAACAAGCACCGTTGCCCCCACCATACGGGCATCCTCGTCTTGTGCGCCCAACAAAAGAGCCAAACTGATATCTTCTCCCCCCGCCTGATTAACACGCGCGCGAAGCGAATCTAACTGCGC
>ERZ1034882.529-NODE-529-length-18163-cov-6.409543_pt1 | contig 18163 bp, 16 predicted proteins | sample MGYA00520606_ERZ1034882 | MGnify/ENA primary metagenome ERZ1034882 (study PRJEB33766, sample SAMN09781726) | gut metagenome | biome: gut microbiome | host: Homo sapiens | place: Madagascar | study: EMG produced TPA metagenomics assembly of the PRJNA485056 data set...
GGGATGGGTCAAGACCCATCCCTACATTTCTACCCGTAAAAGGGCTTTTTCGACAAACTGAATCCCCCGTGAAGAAATTCACGGGGGATTTTTGCAGGTTGAGGGTCAGGCGTCGATGTTGCCGGTTTCGCGGTAGCTGCGCCAGACGTTTTCAAAAAAGTCGTCGTCCTCGGGGATGGGGCGCGGGGCGCGCCAAGCGGTGCGGCAGGTGCCGTCCTCGAACCACAGCTCCTGAATCAGCGGGGTTTGCGTTTCGTCCAGGGCAAAGGTGAAGGTATCGGGCAGTTGTCCAAACGGCTTGACCCCGCCCGTCAGGTCGGTGTACAGGGCGCTGCCGCGGCTTTTGCCGCCGTGGGCGGTATAGTCCGCCATGGCGGTCAGGTAGGCGCGCTGGCTCAGCAGCATATCGCGCAGGCGGTAGACCATGGCAAGCTCGGTGCGGCTGCCCGCCTTGACCGTTTGGGCAAAGCCGGCAAGCTGCGCTTCCACCTGCTTGCCGTAGGCGCGTATCTGCGCGGGGTCGCGTATGGCGGCACCGCAGCGGCTCATTTCCTCGGCGGCGTGCTGCCACAGGGCGCGCACATTGCCGGTGTCGGCGCGGCAGGCATCTGCCAGCGCAGCCATCTCGGTCAGGGCAGCGGCGGCCACTGTGTCAAAGCAGGCGGGGGCATCGCCCTGACAGCGGGCGGCAATGTACTGCGCGGCGCGGGTGCTGCCCACCTGCCCGGCGTTCAGCGCCGTGCCGCCCGGGCGGTAGACGCCGTGGCTGGCAGCGACCTCGCCCACGGCAAACAGCCCCTTGACGTGGGTCTGCCACCAGCAGTCGATGTCCAAGCCGCCGTTGTTGTGCTGGGCGCACAGGGCAATTTCCAGCGGCTGGGTGTACAGGTCCACGCTCTTGTCACGGTAAAAGTCGATGGCAGGCTGGTTCATCTGCGCCAGACGCTCAATGGGCGTGCCGAAGCAGGCACCCGCGCGGGTCAGATACTCCCGCGCTTCGGGCAGCAGCGCCTCGTAGGAAAACGCGCCGCCCACGGGATTCCGGCGGTAGTCCAGATACACCCGGCGTCCCTTGCAGGTTTCCAGATACACCAAAATGTCAATGAGGGAGCTGCCGTCGGCGACCTTGCGCACATCAAAGGGCCACTGGTAGCCCTTCAAAAACAGCTTGCTGAGCATATCGTGCGCGTCGGTGAAAAAGTCCATCAAAAACTCGCGCTCGTCGCTGCCGTCCGCCGCCGCGGAAAATACCCGCGGCAGCACCTGCATATAGGTGCCGGAAACATTCCAGCGCGGCGCAACGGAGGCAAGCCCGTACTGCCATTCGGTCAGGTTTTTGCCCTTGGCGCCCGCCTCCAGCGCAAGCCCCGTGGCACCGTATTGGCTGAAGGGGTAGACACTGTCGGCGTACATCCCGGCGGGACCGCCCGTGGCGTACACCACGTTTTTGCAGCGGATCAAAACAAAGCGGTCGGCGTCGTTTTGCGCGGTCACGTTCAGGCAGAGCAGCCCGCAGACCGTGCCGTTTTCGCTCAGCACTTTGATGACTTGGGTCTTGTCCAGCATCGGAACGCCCTTAGCCTGCACGGCAGCCTCCAGACATTCGGTCATCTGCTTGCTGGTGTAGGGTCCCACGCTGGTGGCGCGGCGGCGGGGGTCGTGGTCGGTTTTGTAGCCGATGTACTCGCCGTAGCGGTTGCGGGGGAACGGCACGCCCAGCTCGACCAGCTTTAAAAAGCACTGGGTCGAAAGCGCCGCCTCGCACAGGGCAAGGTCGCCGTCCACGCAGCGCCCGGCGTACAGGGTGTCTGCCATTTCGCGCACGCTGTCCGGCTCGCCGCCGGAGAGCGTCAGCTTGTAGTAGGTCTGTTTGTCGCTGCCGGTGTTGCGGCTGGTGCCGCCCGCGCGGTTTTCGGTGACCAGCATAATGTCGTGCTGCCCCAGCTGCCACAGGCGGTCGGCGGCGTTAAAGCCTGCCGCGCCGCTGCCGACCACGGCGGTATTGCAGCGGTACACCTTGGCCGTGTACGCCCCGGCTTTAAAAATTTCGTGTTCCATCGCAAATTTCCTTACAGGCGTTGGATGTGGAACCCGCCGTCCACGTCAAGGTAGTTGCCCGTGGTGTAGCGCAGACGGTCGCTGCACAGCAGGCTGACCGCACCGGCTACATCCTCCGGCGTACCCCAGCGGGCGATGGGGAAGGCGCCCTTTTCAATCAAAGCGTCGTACTTGCTTTGCACCTTGCTGGTCATATCGGTGGCAATGACACCGGGGCGCACCTCGTTGACAAGGATACCCTCGGCGGCAAGGCGGTCGGCGTAGAGCGTCGTCAGCATCGAGATACCCGCTTTGGACACGCAGTATTCGCCGCGGTTGGTGGAGGACACCACCGAGCTGCAGCTCGACACATTGACGATCACGCCCTTGCGCCCGTCCACCGGCTCCTGGGCAATCATCTGCTTGGCGACAAGCTGCGTCAGGAACATATTGCCCTTGGTATTGATGCCGACCACATAGTCAAAGCTTTCCTCGCTCATATCCAAAAGGTCGGCGCGGACCTTGGGCGCGACGCCGGCATTGTTGACCAGCACGTCCACCCGCCCAAAGGCAGCCAGCGCGGCGTCCAGAATTTTTTTGCGGTCCTCGGTGCAGCCGATGTTCGCCTGCACATAGGCGCAATCGATGCCAAGGGCTTGCAGCGTATCCAGTGCGGGCTGGTTTTTCTCCTGCGCGCCGGTGGCGACCATGACGATATTGTATCCGTCCAACCCCAGCTGCTTGGCAATGGCAAAGCCGATGCCGCGGCTGGAACCGGTGACGATGGCAGTTTTTTTCATACCCATTTCCTCCTTATCAGCCGCGGAAGTTGGCGGGCTGTGTTTTTTTGATCTCCAAAAATTCCTTGTAGAACGGCATAAACGTCTTAGCATCGCGGATGACACAGCCCGTGGGCTTGTGGGCGCGGATCAGGTCACCGCACTTGCCGCAGGTCAGGCAGACGCGCTTGGGGTCAATGCGCTCGTTTTTCAAGATCTCGTTGGCAAAATCCGGGTCAGCAAAGGCCATACGTCCAAACAGCATACCGTCGCACAGCCCTTCCTCCACTGCGCCGGCGGTAAACAGGTCGGCGTAGGCGCGCAGGTAGCTGGGGGCGGACGCCCAAACCGTCATCTCCGGCACGGCTTTTTTGACCTCGCCGATGCCGTGGATCATCCGGGCAAGACCCACAAAGGGATGCTCGTCCGGCTCGTACTTGCCAAAGTCAAAGGGGCGGGTCACATGGGTGGTGGCGTAGGGGTTGCCCATGGTCAGATCGACCATATCCACGCCCAGCTCGTCGTGCAACTCGCGCACCAGACGCTTCGGCTCGGTCAAATCGGGGGCGGTGCCGCTTTCGGGGCTTACGCCGAAGCCCCACGGGTAGGCGTAGCCGTCGTAGATGCCAAGGCGGGCGGTGACCATAAAGTGGTCGTCCTCATACACCTTGGCGGCGCGTATGCCGTTTTTCAGCAGGCGGAAGCGGTTTTCAAAGCTGCCGCCGTACGCGCCGGGGCGGTTGTAGGCGGATGCCAACTCAGCCAGCAGGTAGCCGTGGCAGCTCTTGATGTCCACCGCGTCAAAGCCTGCTTCTTTGGCAAGGGCGGTTGCCTCGCCGAACTTTTCTTCCAGCCCCTTCAGGTAGTCGTCCGTCACAATGCAGGAATCATCGGCGGCGCGGTACTGCTCCAGAATCGGGTGGCGGTAGGCGATCATCGGGGCAGGCTTGTTGCCGGGGTTGGAGTAGCGCCCGCTGTGGTTCGCCTGCATGATCAGATACGGCGCATAGCCGTTCGCCTTGATGCCGGCTTCCTTGACGGCGGCGGTCATTTTTTTGAATTCGTCCAGCGTGTCGCGGGTCAACAGCAACTGCGTCTGGGAAGAACGCCCCTCCTCCACAATGGAGATTGCCTCAAACCAGATGACCGAGCTGCCGCCGATGGCCTCGTTGACGTAGCGGCGCACGGTGTAGGCAGAGGGTGCGCCTTCGGGCGTGGAGTCGGCGCCCTCCATGGGCGCGATGCCCAGCCGGTTCGGGAAGGTAATATTACGCACGGTCAGCGGCTGCGCCAGCGCGTGGGTGTCGGCTGCAAAGGGCAGGTCAACACCCAGCTCGGCGGCACGCTGCTTGACTTCTTCTAACGATTTATAGTGGAATTTTTCGTGTGGCATAATTTTTCTCCTTACAGTAAGTCCGTTACGGCTTCAGAATCACCTGGATGCTGCCTTTATTTGGTGGAGCGCCGCACGATCAGATCACTGTTCATAATCATACGCTCCGGCTTGGGCAGCTCCCCGTATTTGTCCTTGTATTCGATCTGGCGGATCAGGCTTTTGGCTGCCTCCCTACCCATATCGTACAGATGCTGTGTGATCGTGGAAAGCGGCGGCTCGACCATGGCGGACATACTGACGTTGTCCACGCCGATGACCGCCACATCCTCAGGAATGCGCAGCCCCATATCGTGCAGCGCGTGCATAACTACAAACGCCTTGGGGTCACTGGTGCAGAAGATGGCGTCGGGCAGCTGCCCTTTCTCTGCCAGCTCACGGATTTGATGGTAAAAACCATGGCTGGCGCCGCTTTCGCGCAGGAGGTACTCCTCCCTTTCGGGCAGACCGCTGTCGGCAAGCGCCTTGCGGTAGCCGCGCAGACGCTCACGGTAGAGCAGCAGTTCCTCGCGCCCGCAGACGATGGCAATGCGCTTATGCCCGATGCGCGCCAGATAGCGCGTGGCATCGTAGCCGATCTGGAAGTTGTCGGAGGTGACGGTATCCACCTTGCCGATGTCGCTTTCCTCAAAACGGTTGACCAGCACAAGGGGGTAGCCCTCATCGCGCAGGCTGCGGATGTGCGTGGCGTCGCTGCTCAGCGAGCAGACGATAAACCCGTCGATCCAGCGCTGCTTCATGGTTTCCAGATAGGATTTTTCAATGGCGGCGTCCTCGTCGGTGTTGCACAGAAAAACGGTCATTCCGTTTTTGCGCGCCTCATCCTCCACGCCGCGGGTCAGCTTGGGGAACATCAGATTCTCGATGGAGGGGATCATCAGGCAAATCGTATTGCTGCGCCCCATCTTCAGGCTTTGTGCCAGCGCGTTGGGCTGGTAGTTGGTCTTGCGGATGGCTTCGGTCACGATTTTTCGCGTTTCCTCGTTGACATAGCTTTTGCCGTTCAGCACGCGGGAAACCGTGCTTACCGACACGCCTGCTACAGCGGCGACCTGCTTGAGATTCATAGGGAACTCCTTGGTTGTCCGGTTCTGATTCTTGATTGCAAACGTTTGCAATCAAAGGTAAATATAAATTCCGATGGAGTTTTCCGCGTTTTTGCGGTTCCACCAGAAATCTTATGCCAAAAACATACTCCCGTTGCTCTGGTTTGTCAATATGTGTTACACATTTTCGTGCTTTTGTTCAAATCTGACTATGCAAACATTTGCAAAATGACGAAAATCCGGCGCGCCGCCCCCGCGGGTATATCCAAAGAAGGAAGAAATCGTATGTTGACACAAAAGATGACGCCGAGTTTTGTGACCGTGCGCCCCGTTTTGTACCCGCCCTATACCGACCGTGCCGCGTGGCAGGGGCTGCCGTGTGCGGGGCGCTGGCAGGCTGCCGGGCAAGCCGCCCAACAAAAAAGTCCAACCGCCTGAAAACGGTTGGACATCTCTATAAAACGCACCTTGAAAATCGGTCATCGACTTGGCTGATTCTGCGCAATACAACAAAGAAAAGAGCCTATGACATTCTTTATGTCACAGGCTTTTGTGTCTGTGTGACAAAAAAGATACCCTACTTTTTGTCTTTCTCTGCGGTTTCTGCGCTGACTTCAATCAGCTCGGTAACAGCCTGATGGAGCTGTGCGGCATTCTGCGAGGTGATGACCGACGTCCCGGTTTCGGATTCCAACGCCTGCCGCGCAACCTGCGCGACCTTGCCGCCGCGCTTGGCTACATGGACGCTCTCGGCGAAGCCCTCCGGCTTTTCGGCGGCGGAAATATCCTTTGTGGAGGTTTCTGCCAGCATCGTCAGGATGATTTCCGTGGTGCTCATGTTATCGCGGAGATTTTCCTTTTTAAGACCCTTTAGGTTTTTGTACTGCCGCGTGGTCATTCCGGACCATGCTTTTGTGATTTCATCTGTCAGGATGGCATATTCCCGCCCCTGTTCCACACCGCGTGCCTGCCACTCGGCAGTCAGCTCATTGCGGACGCGGATAGACAGCAGCCGCTGGTGAATCCAATCGGTGCTGTAGCCTTTCTTCTGGTAGGTTTCCAGTGCGCGGTCAATCGTCAGTTCGGGGTCGATGGTTTCCTCAATGCGCTCCCGCCCGACCTGTGCCAGCCAGAGCTTGAACGGCTCTGCCTTGGGAGAGGGGATGGACTGAATCACGCGGAAAAGCTGCTCGGTGGTGGCAACATCGGTTTTGTATCGTTTTCCGTCCTTGGGGGACTTTAATTTCAGTTGCTGACAATTTGTCAGCAACTGGTCTGCGCCTTCCTCTTTAAGTCTTTGTTTCAGCTTTGCCCAGTAATTGCTGGCGCTGCGCTGGTCTGGCTGTTCTGTTAAAACCGCCACCACATCCACAATGGAAAAGTACCATTCTTCCTTTTCCTCGTCCCACGCGGTGCGGATTTTCTGGTTTTCAAAAAGCTGCAGCTGTTCATGATCCGGCATTGTGAAGTCGCCTCTTTTCAATAATCTGCTGACGAGTCTGGTATACAACAAAAAAGGTCACTTGCCATTGCAAGTGACCTTGTCTCTATGTTACAAAAAAGATACCCTACAAAAGGATTAGACACGGCCGCCGTTTTAGTGATGATGGACGGCGTTCTAAAGACTGGAGCACATGCGACGAGACATTTGACACTTTGCAGTGCACGGGATTACTTATTGAAAAATGGATGACATTTCATTAAATTTTTCAACTGTAACAGTATAAATTTCCTGAAAGAAGCCATGGCTTTTATACTTTTCCAATCCGAATTGAATTGAAGTGTTTTTCTTTGCCATAACCCCAATCGAGTTTCGAATCTTTTCCCATGAAGGAATCGAACTTTCTCTATACACAACTATGAGAACAGCGCGCTTCGTAATCTCGGAAAAACTTGAATCAGGGAATATAGCGATTTGAGTGACTAGCAAGCTATTAAATGCTTTTTGGCGAATTTCTTCTGGTTTAACATTATTAAGTGGTTGATTTTTAAACTCAATATAATAGTGGTTTCCGTTATTTTCATAAAACGCATCACAGGATTTAAGAGAATTATTGTTATTCCATTTCTTAGTAGAAGCGGCTGCTATTCTATCGAGGTTAAAAACCAACTCATCTTTGAAAACCAACCTTAGTTGGTCCTTTTCATCCTTATCTTCTGTGTATGCGGTTTCAGACAAATGAACGTGATATGGTTCAAGGGATAACTTTTTGTATTCCATAATTTACAACTTCTCAAAAGGTCGATACAAAGGTTCGAATACGTTTTCAGGATTTGCAGTGAAGTCTTTTGCTACATATGTGTTCAGAGAATCACCGCTTGGGATTGTCATATACAGTTTCACAGATGCAGATGTTTCATGCCGTTCGGAATAGACCTCTATGGCACGCAAAAAATAAGGGCTGTGCGTATTTAGTAAGATGTTTATGTTGAGCGCTTTGCTAAGTTGCACAAGAAAATCAGCAAAAGCAAGTTGCCATTCGGGATGCAAATTTACTTCTGGCTCATCAATAACTAAAATGTCGCCACGTTTTAACTCACGGTTTTCAAGAAGACGCAAAATATACGCCATAGATTTAATACCGGATGCTGTATCTGAAACAGGTATATTTTCTCGGAAATCGCTATCAAAAAAAGTTACAGATCCCTCCGAAACCTTGAGTTTCCCATGCAGAATATCCTCGCTTAAGTTTTTGGCGATTGACAATGCTTTCTTTACATCATCTTCATCTGCCATAGAAACTTCACGTATTTCAGAATCGCTTGCTAATGCCGCATGCAAAGCAAGTTGCGTATCGAAATCCATCATCATATAGAATGGAAATTTAGAAGAAATTTCATCCAGAAGATGCCGAGGCTCAATATAAGTTGGTGCATTATAAGGAGAATCAAAAATGGGGCATGCAGTAACTTGATTATTTTCAACTCTTATTGAAATGGGAGCCATTGCATCATCAGAAATTTCGATTGTCCCGGACGCAGTGCTTCCAATCGTATTAACAAGGCCTCCGAAACCATCTTGAATGCTTTTGTTTACAATAAACACAGCATACTCGGAATCCGAAAGTCTTCGATAATGTTCAACACGGCTCTTTATTTCGGCAGGAGATTTTGAGTGTTTCGTTAGATGTGAATTTGTATTGGACATGGCAGAAACTAGTTCATCAGATATTTCTAATGAAGGATTTGCAACTAAGTCACTCATTGAATTTTTTATCTGAGCATATTCAGAAGCGGAATGGCGAAGTTGAAGGTTTGTTGCGCTCATCATACTGGAAATGCGATTATCAGATATTTTTTCGGTTAAGTTCTTGTAGGCACGAAGTACATATACCAATGCCTTACTAATCGTACTTTTCCCGGTACTGTTATATCCGGCTATAATCGTAATGCCGTTTAGTTCTATTTCGGCAGATTTGATTTTGGCAATATTTTGTACTTTTATTTTCATGCTTGCATCACCTTTTATAAACACCTTAATGAGTAAAACCAAGTTTGGAAAATTGTATATACATAGAGTGGTAAGGTATAGTACATAGTATTCCCCATATTAACTAATATACACTATTTAAAACTATTAAGCAATACTTTCTTTCTAATAATTCCTTTTGTGTTTTTTCTTCTGTACCGCCTCAAATACCCCCTTCTCAACAATCGCCTCATGTGCATCTTCGATCATATACATACTCAACTCCCCGCGATTCTTTTTCTGCTTCCCAGTCAAAAAATCCGGCGTGTAGGTCTTTTGCAACAGCAGAGTCCCCATATATTTCTCATTGCTTAGCATACGGTCAATCGTCGATGTACTCCATTCGGATTTTCCTGTTACCGTCCTTATGCCGTGTTCCTCCAAGTACCGCTTAATTTTACGGACACCGTTGCCCTCTAAATACAGCGAAAATATCTTACGGACGATTTCGGCTTCTTCGGGTACAATCACTAACTGCCCTTCGGCATCCTTGGTATAGCCTAAAAAGCGAGTGTGGTTCAAAAGTGCTTTTCCTTCGCGCATACGTTGATGAATACCAAATTTGATATTCTCGCTCTTTGTGGCGCTTTCTTCCTGTGCAACGGCAAACAAGATGGAAAGCGTGGCATCATCTATCTTTAGTGTGTTGACATGTTCAACTTCGGATAAAAGTCCAATATTCATAGCTTTCAGCCTCCTTATGGTTGATAGAGCTTCAAGAGTATCCCGCCCGAAGCGGCTTAGTGATTTGACGAATATATAATCAAAACGATGCCGCTTGGCATCGCGTAACATTTCGCAGTAGCCGCTGCGACCAGTCTTTCGTGTGCCGGATGCAACATCGCTGTAAATTTTATAAAGCGTCCAGTTCGGGTTTTCAGCAATAATCGTATTAAAATGGAGCACCTGCATTTCAAGGCTGTGCAAAAGTTCAGGCGTAGCTTTGCTCACGCGGCAGTATGCTGCAATGCGCAGCTTTTGCAATTCAAGCGGTGTTTCCTTTTTAATAATATCAGGATATATTGTATAAATCTGTATAGACATAAAAAGCGCCCCATGTCTACTATAACATGAGGCGCTTACTATATAAAATAAAAAGTTAAAGCTACATCCAAATTGCTTTGAATGTAGCTTTTAACATGTCTCTATGTTACAAAAAAGATACCCTATAAAAAGGCTTAGACAAGGCCGCTGTTTTATAAAACATTGATTTGATGACCGAAAATTTTGTATTAGAATACCGCCTCTAAAGACTGCCTATGGCAAGGGAAGATATTGGTATTCTTCCGGTAGGGTAAGAGCCGTCCAATCAATTTTTTTGGCTGTGTATACGATTTCTGTATAGAGCGCGTCTCCGCGCTGCTTTCGATATGTAATGACGATTCTATCTGCGCTGCCTTTAACCATGCTTCGGATATCGCCTTCCAATACGGTGTTGGGAACAAAACGCCCCTTGCCGCCATTGCGGACAAAGCCCATACAAGCACCAACTGATCCGGCGAGCTTGTCAGTGTATAATTTCGGCTGGGATAAATTGTAATCCCCAACCATCTTAGCAGAAAGATGCTTTTGCACCAATCCGGGAAGAACGCGCATTTTCATTTCGGTCGTGCCGTCTGCTGCAAACTCAAAATCTGACTCAGACAAGCGCTTGTCGCAGCACATACTAAAGAAGTTGTTTGCACTGATTTCCTTCTTGTTCAGCTTAAAGCCTGTCATGTGCAGAAAATTGCTGCCGTCAAATGTAACTTCCAGACACCGAACGGTCTTATGCTTGTCAGTCGTAACAAATAAAAGGCTTCTTCCCGCTAGGTTTTCCTTATAGGAAGCTGCGCAGGAGAAAACGATTTGCAAGGCTTCTTTTTTCGTCATGATAAACTTCCTGTTGCATTCTACATTTTACAAAAAGAAAGGGACACCTACAACACCGCAGTGCTGTCCGATGTCCCTTGTGGCTAGTTTTATCGTTGTCCGCCAACCGACAGGTCCTTACGCCCTGCATCGCTTTCGGGTTTTATCGTTGCCCGCCAACCACAGGTCCTTGCGTCCTGCATCAGATCGGATTTTAGGTGCTAGCCCACCAGCAGAATGTCGTCTGCTTTCCTACTTATAGTATACACAAGACGAACGAAAATAGCAACAGATCTAGCAATCAATTTTATGAAATTTTTGCAAATAAACGCACAAAAACAAAAATGAGATTAACTACCCCAAAAACCGACCAACCGCCGCGAGGCAATTAGCGATTTCGGCAAAGCATACATTGAAAATCGACCACTGGCTTTGCCAATTTTGTATGATACAAGAAAGTGGCCTATATTTAATTTATTGGGGTTGCCACTCTAAAAATCACCACACTGACAACTTGGATTTAAATATCTTACGGTGTAATGCTTTTAAGTGGCATTTCTCTTTAATTGTAAATTTGGAAGCTTAATTATTTTGTGGGCTGCCAAAGTACCGGCAGGCAAGTCCAGTAAGCGTTCAACTTCCGTGGCGTTAATGCTTAATCCATAGGAATCGGAAAGTTCCTCCATAAATTCTGCAGGAGTAAAAACATTTTCCTGCAACAGCATGATTACCGATGTTTTGAGCAGCGCAGGACTTGCCGTAATAAGGGTGTCATCCAAAGGCTCTTCCTTGCGAAGCCCGCGTCTTTGCATAATCCGAATTAGATTTTGATAATCATCTGTGGTGATGATTCCCAACTTTTCGGATCGGCGGATCATCGCAGCGATAGAGACTTTCCATTTCTTCTTTAGTTGTTTATAATAAGTTATAGTTTGTGGTCCTCGTTCAGCATCTCTTCTGAACGTTTCCTCCGGTAGCAAGAAAGCTGCGGCAAAGTCGTTTGCCTCGCGTTCTTTGCGCTTGAATTCTTCTTTGGAAACATCTTCGATATCTTCGCTCCATTCATGCAGGCAGATATGCCCTAATTCGTGAGCAATATCGAAATGAATTCGTACCGCCGAAGTTTTATTGTTTGAATATGCAATGATGAATGTTGGAACATCCCCTGTCTGCATAAATTGACTGAATGCATCAACATCATTGGTATTGGTAGAAATGGAAGTTACTAAAATTCCATGCTGTTCAACTATAGATACCAGATTGTCTAGGGGACCTCTTCCAAGCCCCCATGCGTCTCTCAAGGCATAAGCTGCTTGTTCAGGGGATATATTATCAGGTAGGTCGAGATGAACAAATTCGGGAAATGATACATAGTCTTGCAGCAGAGAGTAAATCTGCGAAAGATAGTCCATTTTGACAATTTGTTCACTACGGTACTTCTTATTTGTCGTGAGTAAAGAACGGAAATAGACTGTTCCGGAAGCAATTGCGCTGGAAGGTTCATAAAAGTATTTAATGGGGAAGTCTAGCGCTTGCGCCAACCGGACAACAGTTGTTTTGTCCGTTGGTTGGCTTTTTGAAATCTCATACATTGATAGGGTTTGCCGTTGACAACCAACGCGTTCAGCTAAGTCAGCAACGGTCAGTCCTCTGTAAATGCGTGCCTTTTTCAAGCGATCTCCATTAAATTGGGTGTTCATATAGGCGATCCTCTTTCATTAATAGTTATTTGGCATTGCACCACATATAGAGTATTTGCTGTGGAAGCGCCTTTAGGGCCGACACGGTGTCGACCCTAATTTAGCAGTAATCAACTTTCTCTTTTTGTGGTACGTTCCAACTCTTTTTGCTTGGGGCGAGATTTTTGCCGAGCCATAGCTTTTGCAGTAAGGTGGAGACCTCGATTCGGCTGATTTCCGGGGACATTGGAATTGGGGACTTTCTCAACCACTGTGCTTTCATCGGCTGCAATGTATTGGGACCAATCTTGCTCACTGTTCTGGGCAATATCCAGAGATGGAGTGACCATGACAGCACGAACATGCGTTAACTGATAGCCGACAGTATCAAACAAGACGAGCACATGATGGCGGACAACTTCAACACCACCTTCAAGGTCACTCAACATTGTTTGAACTAGTTCCGGAAGGCGATCCTCATCAGAAAAGGTGTTAGGGAAAAGGCTAAGTTGTTGTTGATCGGCTAACAAATCTGCATTAAACTGTCTTGCAAGCATATCGATATAATGCATACATCTTCTCTTATGCTGGCGATTACGAAGTTCAGCAAAGCGCTTTTCACGCATGAAAGTGAAGATGCAATGTGTTGATTTTTCATACACGACCAGCATTTCCCATGGCCCGCGATGAGCCTTCGCAATTGTACAATCTTCAGTGTCCAGCGTCTTGATGATATTGGTATTTAGCAAATCCCAAATTCGAGACGGAACGCTGTTTTTCGTTTGGAGATCGTGCTGGCGAATATCGGCGCGGATATCATCGCCAACAGCATCTTCAATGCATCGGACCATCTTGGCAATCAACGCGGGTGAAAGAAAAATATTAGCTGTGTGCATGTGGCACCCCCTTAATCTACTATGACGTTATTATAGGCGTTTTACTAAAAAATGTCAAGATGCTTTTATGAATTCATGTTCGTGTTGTTCCGCGATATTAGTAGGTAGGAGGCATCGGGATTTAAGGGAAGGGATATTGTCTGCAAGTTGGCATTTGAATTGACGCTCATTAAAAGAGTTTGAGAGTAAAAACAAATAAAGTGTTGATTTTACGGTAGACATGCATAGATATTAGGATTGCAAGGGGACTGTCACTGTGTATCCGCCGATAAATTCGATTTTGATTCTTACAGCAGATATGACCTCGATTCTCTCGATGATTCTTGCGACAAGGGTATCAGAATATTCGGTAATACGGAAGTCGGAGTCGGTCAGTTGGAGATTCGGATTTGCAGCTTTCTGCTGGCTGGCAGTAAGCTGGTCGACTTGTTTTTGCAGGTTGTCGATTTCCTCGCTTGCGTGTTTTAATTTTTCGTCGAGGAATGACGCATCGCATTCAAGGGACATGTCCAGCAGACGGTCAAATTCCTGTTGCGAGTCCGCGAGTTTTTGCTGTAATTTCTCTAGTTCTGTTGTGCCGCCTTGCAAATCGTGCAGGATGCCGTTGATCTGCATAGCGACTTCTTCGGTGTAATTGTCGGTCAGATTTTGGATTGCTCTCAGCAAGGTTTGATGCAGGGCTTCTTCCTGCACCGAGGGTGAATTATGGCAGAATTTTGTTCCGTAGGTGACACGGTTGACGCAGCGCCAGACGATTTCCTTTCTGCCGTGAATATTCCAAGTCACACGCTTATAAGGGCTGCCGCATTCCCCGCAATACAGCCGTTCGGAAAGGGCGTACTTGCTGTTGTACCTCCCGCGCTTTTGTTTGCGTCGGTTCGCGCAGGACTTGCTGTTGCGGCGGGCGATTTCAGCTTGCACCTCGCGGTACATCTGCTTAGTGACGATGCCCTCGTGATTGTTCTCAATGTAGTATTGTGGCAGCTGGCCGGTGTTTTTCTTCGGACCGCCAGTCAGCACATTGTCGGTAAAGGTCTTTTGCAGCAGGACATCACCGCAGTATTTCTCATTCTGCAAGATGCGTAGGAGCGCCTGCGTTGACCATGTGGTGTTGCCACGCACGGTTTTGTAACCGCCTGCTTCGACCTTGCCCTTTATGGTTTGCAAGCTGTCGCCGTGCAGGTAGCAGGTGTAAATCATCCGAATCAGTTCAGCCTGTTCGGGGATGATCTCCGGCTGACCGTCTGCACCTTTGCGGTAGCCGAGCATCTGCGCATAGGGGAAGGAGAATCTTCCGTGACGAAATCCCATGCGCTTTCCTCTGGAAATATTCTGCGAGATGGATTCGCTCTCAGCTTGTGCAAAGGCACTCAGCACAGTAAGGAGCATTTCGGAATTCATGGTACTGGTGTTGATGTTCTCTTTTTCAAATATGACGGTGACACCGAACTGCTTCAGCATTCGCACATATTGGATGCTGTCCACGGTGTTGCGGGCAAAGCGGGAAATTGACTTTGTAAGGATCAGGTCGATTTTATGCTTTTTGCAGTCTTGAATCATCTGGTTGAATCCGTCACGCTTTTTGGTGTGGACACCTGAGATACCATCGTCGGCGTAAATCCCGGCAAGCTGCCATTCGGGGGTGGAATTGATTTTGGCAGTGTAGAATTCCTTTTGAATTTCAAAGCTGCCCTGCTGTTCTTCTTCCTCTGTACTGACGCGGCAGTATGCAGCAACTCGTAGCTTGGTGCGGGATGCCGTGTTTTTTGAAGCTTTCATGTTGGGCTGAATGACGATGATTCTTCTCTCGCAGTTCATGGGATTCTCCTTATACGACCATTCCGTTTACAAGTTTCAACTGAATGGAAGTGGTTCTGTGCAAAACTATTTTGTCTGCGATGGCATGGTACAGCTTTGGGTTGAACGTATCGCAGGGCGGTGCAGCAGCGAGGGCTTCTTTGATTCGCAGCGTCATGGGGTCAGCTTTTCCGGCTGTACAGCAAAGATATTGCAAATCCGCGCGGGCAAGGATGTTTTGAATGAGTGATTCTGCATCAAAATTCCCGGCGGATAACATTTCATCGATTTCTGCTTGCTGCTTTTCGGCTTCAATTGATACTGTGTTGTGTGACAGCGGCTGGTCATTGATGCCGTCAGGATTATCCTGTAAGCGTTTCATTGTGGTGGCGATGCTTTGCAGGAGAATATCCGGCGCAATTTGGACGGAGAATGCTGCGCAGTGGCGGCAGCGCCATCGATGACCTTTTGCCTGCCATTCCAGTTTGCTGCCGCATTCGGGACAGATAATGTCACCGCGAATATCTTTTAAGGCTTCTGTGTAAGTGGGGGCTTTTCGCTGGCACAGGGCTTGCGCTTTTTGAAATAATGCTTCTTCGACAATGGGCGGATAACTATCCTTCCCACAGTATGCTGGATTTTTTACGATGCGGTGAACGGTGTTCTTGTTCCAGCCTGTCTCATCGCCGTATGGGATGCCGATGAATTGCAAGCGTTTTGCGATTTCTTGCAGGGAATTGCCTGCAAGGTAGAGTTGATAAATTTGACGGACGTATTCAGCTTGCGCGGTATCTGGGGTGATGATGCCGTTCTGTATGCGGTATCCGTAGGGCAGGTATCTCGGTTTTGCCATTGTCAGAAAATCTCCTTAAACTTCATTCCATTTTTGAGTTCAAAGGTACAGGATTCGGAATCGACCAGTATGCGACTCACAGAAAATTTGAACTCATGCTCGTCAAATTCAGCAAGCGGCGTTATGCAGGTATAATGTTCGGCAAGCTGCTTTGTCTGTGCAAGGGCACGAAGTAAGGGATGGTTGGTAGCTGCTTTTGAAATCGTGGCTTTTACATCCGCAAGTTCACGCTCCAGCGGATTACGCCGTTCCCAGTATTGGGCGGCAGTGATGCAGTTCTTTTCGCGCAGACGAGAAAGGTTGTGCAGCTTTTTGGCAAGCAGTTGAACATGCTGGTTGAGTTCCTGCCGTTGGCTCTCCTTGTCATCGAGAATTTTCTGCGCAGCGTACAAGTCATGCAGGGCAGGGGCGAAAATCTGCGTGTAGTTTACGATCAGCTTGTTGTGCATGGTGAGAAAGGCACGTTGAATAAGTTCCTCTTGGATTGGCGGCGTGGGACAGTCTGCTGCGCACCGAAGGTGTGTGCGGCAGAGCCAAGTCGCTTGTGTGGAACGGTTTATTTTGCGGGAAAGCATTGAACCGCACTTTGTGCAGTAAAGCATTTTGGAAAAGGCTGTGTCTTTCCTCGGACATGGGCCTACGCTTTTGCGTTGCAGGAGCGCTTGCACTTTATCAAAGTCTGCTTGGGACATGATGCCGTTGTGGGTGTCCGGTGCATAGTAGGAAAGGACTTCACCGTTATTTTCGGTGCGTTTGAAGGGCAAGTCATCGGATGTATAACTCTTTTGGTAGAGGGAGCATCCAGCATATTTTTCGTTTTTAAGGATACGTTCGATGGTGGTATGATGCCAATGCTTATCGACATCGGGACGAAGCCGGTTTAAATCATCGGCAATTTTGGTGGTGCTTTTCCCTTGCAGGAATGCATTGAAAATGCCCTTGACGATTTCGATTTGATTGGGGATAGGAACAAGGTCGTAATTGACCTGTTTGTAGCCGTAGGGGACAGATGATGTATGGTAGGTGCCAGACTCCATACGCTTGCGGATTCCCCAGCGTAGGTTTTTGGAGATGGACAGTGACTCCTCTTGGGCGACAGCACACATCATGCCCAGCAGGAGTTCTCCTTCGGTGGAGTCGGTGTCAAAGCGCTCTTTCTCAAATTCTACGACCACGCCAAGGCTTTTCAGTTCGCGCACAGCGGAGAGAAAATCTACAGAGTTCCGTGCCATTCGGGAGGATGACTTTACAAGGATACGGTCAATAAGACCAAGTCGGCAGTCGTCCATAAGGTGGTTGAATCCGGTTCGGTTTTTAAGACTGGTGCCGGAGATACCTTCGTCGGCATACACACCGGCAAATTCCCAGTCGGGATTTTTCTGAATAAGGTCAGTGTAGTATTCCACCTGCACCGACATGGAGTTTAACTGGTCAGCGGATTTGCTGCTGACGCGGGCATAGGCTGCCACGCGCAAGCGCTTCGGCTGTTGCTGGATTGGCTGGATGACTTGGACTTGTGGCATAATGTTCACCTATGAATTTGACGCTGTGACACTTTTTTTGTCACATACAACATACCCCAAAGGCAGCCGAATAGCTATTCACGAGAACCACTAAACTTCTCGGCGCAAAACGCCGCATTTCCGGGCATAACCAACATTCGCGCGCTGGCAGATGTCCCTAGGCAATCTTCCGTTTGCGGCAGCGGATACCAGCGCGGCATAGGCCAGTGCATATTTCAGCTCCTGTTCCAGCCTTACGGGAAACGGGTCAATCTGCATCGACAGCCACCTCCCACGGCACTCTTTTTCCGGTTCGCGCGGTACGAGCCAGGATTCGACTCTCCAACCCTGTCAGATAGAGTTCATATTGTAGATTGGTTTCGGTCGTAATCAGCACTGCACCGTAATTTTGCAGAAAGCGCAGGATACGGTACAAGGTTGTAATGTCGTGGCTCAACCGGTCAAGGCTCTGCACCATGATGGCGTTGACACACCCCTGCTGCACAGCAGTAAGCATGGCGAACAAGGCCGGACGCCAAAATTCGGTGCCGTATTTCTGCTCCATGCAGGAATTCACAATGATGTAGCCGCGCCTGTCGGCTTCGCGCATGACATCGGCAAGCTGTTCTTCCAATGCGGGCAGGTTCGGTGCGGCGCTGCGGGCAAACGCCCAAACTTTGTATTCTTTCATGGGTGCACCTCAGAATTGATCCATCAGCGGGAGGCGGACATCAAATCGCGGCTTGCCGAACGATGCCCGCGTGAAGCGGTCGCCGACAAAGCGTTCCAGACCGCTGTTGATGAGTTCGGCGTTCAGGTCACATTCAGTGGTAATAAGGTAGACATCATTCTGACGCAGAA
>ERZ1034882.545-NODE-545-length-17788-cov-9.036768_pt1 | contig 17788 bp, 20 predicted proteins | sample MGYA00520606_ERZ1034882 | MGnify/ENA primary metagenome ERZ1034882 (study PRJEB33766, sample SAMN09781726) | gut metagenome | biome: gut microbiome | host: Homo sapiens | place: Madagascar | study: EMG produced TPA metagenomics assembly of the PRJNA485056 data set...
TTGAAAAAGGTTTTGATCCAAAAAATCCATTTCTTGCACTAAAAGGCGATGGATGAGCGCTTTCAATAATATAATTATTTTTTATTAAAGCTTTTTTACTTCTTGCATAACTACCCCAAAGAATAAACACAACATCTCTTTTATTTTCATCAATTAAAGAAATAACATCATCAGTAAATTGTTGCCATCCAATATTGCTATGTGAATTAGGTGTATCTTTAACAACAGTTAGAGTTGAGTTTAAAAGTAATACTCCTTGTTTAGCCCAACAAGTTAAATCTCCTGTATTTCTTATAGGAACTCCTAAGTCATCATATAATTCTTTATATATATTTTTTAAACTAGGTGGAATTCTTACTCCATCTCTTACCGAAAAAGAAAGGCCATGAGCTTCTCCTTCTCCATGATATGGATCTTGTCCAACTATAACAACCTTAACATCTTTAAAAGGAGTAAGTCTTAAAGCATTAAATACTTCCTTTTTATTTGGATAAACTGTATGAACACTATACTCATGTTGAACACGTTTTAAAAGAGGTTCAAAATAATCACCCTTATATATTGGAGTAAGAACATTATCCCAATCATTACCAATCATTTTATTTTCCTCCTCTATATTTAAATAATCTTGATGGTCTATGACCTCCACCTGTTTTCATCTCATCAGTTTCTTCTACTTTATTAGCAATAATTCTTCTAAATGCCGGATCCAAAAGTTTTTTATTTAAGATTACTTCATATACTTTTTGAAGCTCACCTAAAGTAAAATATTTGGGCATCATATTAAATACTACATCAGTATATTCAATCTTATTTTTTAATCTTTCTATTCCAGAAACAATAACTAATGGATGATCAAAAGCAATAGAATCGTTTTCAACTATACTGAATTCATATCTATCAGTAGTTTTTTCTCTCAAAGTTTTCTTAACAACAGCAGTTATTACTATATCATCATTAGTTAAAGTCAAATGAATTAAATCATTTTTTTCATTTACACTCAAATTAAACCATTTAGCTTCATTCTTTAACTCAGCATTCATTCTATTTTTATCAACTAGAGCCATATAGGTTGTAGATATAACACGCATTCTTGGATCTCTTTTAACACCACCAAAAGTATAAAGTTGTTCTAAATAAATATCTTTAACATTTGTCTCATTCTCCAAAATCCTTGCTGGAGCACTTTCTAATTCTTCATCAACGTGAATAAATCCTCCGGGCAAGCACCATTTATCTTTAAACGGAAAATTATTCCTTTTTACCAATAAAATACTCATTACTTTTTCACTAGTTTTACGATAATTAGTAGACTCTTCATCACTTATACTTATTACTAAAATATCTGTTGTTATTGAAAATCTATCAAATTCATCAGGATTATAATGACTTAAAAATTCTTCTTCAGTTTTATACATAGAACACCTCACATATATAATATCACATTAACTTATCTATTGCTTCACTCATTTTAGCAATACAATTGATAATTTCTTTTGGTGACTTAGCAAAAGTAAATCGCCCAACCAACTCATGCTTATTTGGCCAAGCAAAACTTTTACCGATTAAATATCTTAGATTTATATTTCTATAAAAATATAAAAGCAAATCTTCATCAGTAGTGATTTCCTTTCCTTTTTCATCTTTTTTACCTTTTAATTTAGTGAAATCCAAAATAACAAAGAAACCGGCAGATAACTCAATTTTAATTTTTACATCTTTTATTCCGTTTAAAACATCATAATTAGGAGCATATTTTTTTATTAAAGAAAGAATCTTTTTTCTAAATTTAACATCTACTGAATCGATTCCATCAATCATACATTTAAATAGATTATAATTAAATGCATATTTATATCTTAACTTCCCAAAGTATTTATCATAAGCTTTTTTATTTTCTTTAAACGCTCCTTCTAAAGAAACACCTATTATCGCTGGAACAGCATCTATTTCCTCAAAAATGCGATTAATAATTTCACGTATAATAACTTCATCTGCTACAACAAATCCAGCTCTTAAACTGGCCATACCATAAGACTTCGACAAACCAAAAAGAGAAATTGTATTTTGAAACATACCATCAAGTGATGCAATAGGAAGTGCTAAATCATCATTAAAACTTATATCCCTGTAGATTAAATCATCTATTATAAAAATATCATTAGTTTTAGCAATATTGCCAATTTTAATTAATCTTTCCTTTTCACTTTCACCCAAATAGGTTCCTAATGGATTACTTGGATTGCTATTGATTATAGCAACAACCTTAGGAATATAATCAAAATCAATATACTTTGTTTTTAACTCTTCATTGGTTTCAATTACTATTTTTTCTAAATCATCTGGATCAATTAAATAATTGTTTTCTTCTTTTAAAGGAATTACTTTAACATCAACATTAAACCTTTCCGGTTTAAAACTAAAAAGTCCATAATTAGGAGCAGTCATTAAAACCACATCATGTTCACGAGCTATAATATCAAATAAAATGTTTACAGCATGAGATGTAGAAACTGTCATTGTTAGATTATTAATAGATAGACCACAATCATCAATATCTTTTTCTTCATAAGGAAAATCATTTTTAAATCCAATTCTTTCAACATAATCAAGTAACACTTTTCTTACTTTATTATCTCCTTCTGAATATGGATATTTATAAAGATCATTGCTTTTCAAATACTTATTGATATTTTTAACAATAGGTGGGTATGGTTTATATTCCATTGGATTTCCACTTGTCATATTGATATCTTTATTATAATCATAATAATTATTTAATATGTAATCATATATTTCGAATGCTTCTTTAACCTCTTTTACAAAAGGAGAAAATTCATTCTTATCTTTTCTCTTTCCTACATCTGGAAAACCAAACTTACGTTGATCCAAGTGAGGATATCTTTCTATTATTCTTTGTATTGCTTTATTCATATAAAACACTTCCTAGTTGCTTAAAAATTTATCATTTACTTTTTTAACAAAGTTATAATCTACGTTTTGATAACACATAATTGTTTTATCACTTAATATAGTATCAATTCTTTCAACATTTTTATAGTATTTATTTTCTCCATCTACAGAAATAATCAAATCTTTTTTGCTAGTTGGAACAATTTCAATCATTTTATTTTGAGGCAAAACAAGTGAATTCGTTAATGTACGATAAGTTTTACTGTTTAATGGAGCGATAGGAGTTAATTCCAAAGCATGAAAAGTGCTATAAATAATCGAACCTCCAAAACTCAAGTTATAAGCAGTTGAGCCAAAAGATGTTGAGATTAATACACCATCACCTGCAAAATGTTCAAGTAAAGCATCATCTATAAAGATATCAAGTTTTAAAGTATTAAGGTCAATATCTCTAATAACAATATCATTTAAAGAATAGAATTTAGAATTCCCGGAAGTTGTATATACATTGGTTTCTTGAATTCCAAATTTATTTATTTTAAAGTTATTCCTTTTTAAATTATCAATAAGTTGATCTAATTCATCAACATGTATTTCTTGAGCAAATCCAAGAGTTCCCGTATTAATACCTAAGTATAAAACATCACTTTTAAAATTCGTTTCCTTAATCATTCTTAAAAAAGCTCCATCGCCACCAATTGCAATCGCGATGTTATAATCATCTTCAACTATATTAAAACCATTTTTTAACAACTTGTCTTGGATATCTTTAAAGGTATTTATAGATTTATCATTATTATTATAAAATATTCTAACATTCTTCATAACAAGTCAATACATTTAAAAGAGACTCAGCGATTTCATTTTTAATCATTACTTTATTATTAAACCTAGTATCATCTATAGCCACTAAAGTAAAATCATAGAACTTATCATTTTCCTTATCATATATAGAATAAAATATTTTGTTATCATCTCCAAATAAATTATTCTCATCTTTTCTTTTTATTTTCCCAGTTATACCGATTCCATAATCACTTTGAGCAAATTCTGAAATATTTTTAGCCATTTCCCTTGCTACATTCATGCTATATACAGAATACGTATCAATTGTTTTTGCACTTACTCCAAGCTTTATTTTATATTCATTTGAATAGGTAACCGCACTAAAACTTAAAACTTCACTTGCTCCTTCTATATCCGTGATACTTGATGCAATAAAGCCACCTGTACATGACTCCATTGTTGCTATAGTTTTATGTTTTTTTATAAGTAATTCAACTATTTCTTTCATATAAATTCCTCTCTTTTATATATTTTAATACAAAATCATCCAGTAAGTCATTATAATATTTGTTATTTCCAATATTTTTTCTGATAAAAGTTGAAGATAAATCATCAGTCTTAACATCAGTTAATATAACATTTGAGTGATCTATACATACCTTTTCATTATTTCTAGGTATTACTAAAACTTTAAAATTATTTAAGATATATTCATAATTTTTCCAAGTTTTAAAATCATTTATATTATCACTTCCACATATGAAATATATTTCATCGTTTTTATATAATTCCTTAAAATAGTTTAAAGTTTGATATGTATAAACCATTATCTTTCCTAATTCAAAATCACTTGATTCTAAATTCTTATAATCCTTAATCATTAGATTTACCATATTAAGTCTATCATTTTCATTATTTAAATCTTTTCTATCATATTTATTTCCTGTTGGAACAAATATAACTTTATCAACATAATTTTTTTCTATTAAAGAAAGAGCTATTTTTAAATGCATCTTATGTGGAGGATTAAATGTTCCACCAAATATACCTATTTTCATGCTTCTCTCTTATAATATGGTAAATTAAATTTATGATAAGCATTATTATGAAGTTTTTCAATTTTATCACTTACCTTTTTATCCAATTTTTCACCATTCATATATTTTTTTATATCAGCATAAGTAACGCCTAATTTATCTTCATCTGTTTTATTTGATAAACCATCACTAGGGGCTTTATATAAAACAGATTCTGGTACATTCAAAACTTCACCAATTTTAATAACTTCGTCAACTGTATAATCAGTTAAAACTCCTATATCATGAACAGAATCTCCACCTTTAGTAAAATAACCTACAAATAATTCACTTTTATTGCTAGTTCCAGCAACTATATAAGTTTTATGAGTTAAAGCTGTTTTCAATGCAGCTAAATAGTAAACAGCACTCATTCTTAATCTTGGTTTTAAGTTGATATCACTATTGAGAGTTTCTTCATCGGTAAAGTTTCCTAATAAATTAACTTTACCTTTTATTGCCTCAAATGCATCAGTTAAATCTAAATCAACAAGTTCAAAACCGAATGCATCACTTACAAGTTTGGCATCGCTTTTATCACTTTCTTTTGAATGACATGGAAGTGTTACTCCTAAAACATTTTCTTTTCCTATTGCTTCACACATAATAGCAGCAACTACAGCAGAATCTTTTCCTCCACTTATACCTAAAACACAACCACCTAAGTTATTATCTTCATAATATTTTCTAATAAAATTTATAATATTTTTTGTTTCTTTCTTTGCATTAAACATACTATTTTCCTCCTAATTCTCTATTTCTTAAACTTTTTATCATATTATTTTTAAATTCAACATACTCTTGTGTTCCATCAACGTAATAAGTATGTGGATTCATTTCTCTTTTTACTTCTGGATAAATCGTACTCATTTGAGCTTCACAATAATCACGCTTTTCTAATATTGTTGGATCATCATATACCAAAACACCATCTTTAAATATTTGTTTTTGAAGTGGTACTAAAGTATAGTTGCTAATCTCACTTTGTTTTAAAATGTTTACTGGATCAACTATTATTAATTTATCACCTTTAACACTTTCACCATGTCTTACCATAATATCAGCAAGGGCATAACCTGTTTCTTTATCATATGCACGATATAAATCTTTAAAATCTGGATTTATTGTTTTAACTATATCATTACTAAGTTTAATTTTAGGAATTCTTTTTCCATCTTTAACTATAGCAACTTCTTTATAAACACAACCCATACGACCATCAGGTTTAGAAATATTATCGCCTACACCTAAAGAATTAAAACAAGCGCCCTCATCAACAAGTGATTTAATTGTATTAGCATTTAAGCCGTTGCTTAGACATATTTGAGCATCATTAAGTCCAGCTTCATCCAACATCCCTCTTGCCATCTTAGAAAGATATGCAAGATCTCCAGAATCGATACGAATTCCTTTTAATCTATATCCATTTGGAATTAAGTATTCTTTAGCCACTCTAATTGCATTTGGAATTCCACTTTTTAATGTATCAATTGTATCAACTAATAATAAACAATTATTTGGATACGCTTTTGCATAAGCAAGAAAAGCATCATACTCTGTATCAAATGTTTCTATATAACTATGAGCTTGAGTTCCCAACGCTTGAATACCAAGCATGTTAGCAGCGTATGCATTGCTTGTTCCTAAACACCCAGCCATAATTCCATAAAGAGAAGCATCTATTGCTGCCTCCAAACCATCAGCTCTTCTACTGCCAAATTCCATAATTGGTACATTTTTAGGAGTTGCTTCAACTATTCTTCTTGCACCGGTTGCATGTTCCATCGCACCATTTACTAGGGATAAAATTGCTGTTTCAACAACTTGTGCTTCAATAATTGGAGCTTCAATAGTAATTATTGGTTCATTCGGAAATACTGGAGTACCATCAGGTATAGCATAAATATTTCCTGTAAATTTGAAATTTTTTAAATATTCAATGAAATTTTCATCATATCCTCCACGTTTTAAATAAGAAATTTCCTCTTCTCCAAAATGTAGATTGCTAATATATTCAATAACTTTATCAAGTCCAGCCATTATAGCATAACCACCATTTGTTGGAACTTTTCTAAAGAAAACATCAAATACGGCTATCTCATCTTTCTTTCCATTTTTAAAATAAGTTTCTGACATTGTAAATTCATACTCGTCAGTTAACAATGTATAATTTCTTGGTAATCTTTCTATTTTCATACTAAACACACTTCCTCAAATCTAATTTTTTTTCTTCTTTTTTTAATTCTTCAAAATTTTCTACATATTTGATTCCAGCACTTTCCATTACTTCTTTTGCAACACTTTTCCAATGTTCACGATTATGATATTCAGCATCAAACGTATCAACAGCATTAGAAGCAACAAACATGTTTACTGTTCTATTAAGTTCATCCATATATCTTGCAAATGTACGCGCAAAATCCATAACACATAAGTCCTCGCATACGCCAGTAAAAATAACTTCTTTTAAATTTGTCATCATCTTTAAATCTTCAAGCAATTTTGGATTTAACATTCCATTAATTGAATTTTTTCGATAGATTAATGTATTAACGTATCCTAAATATTCGTTAAAATCACTTATAAATTCAGCTTCTTTAGTTCCCACTTCACAATGGGGCGGATAATTTTTAAATTCTGAAGCATTTTCTGAATGTGCTTCTCCAATAAAAGTGATTAATTCACCATTTTCTCTGATATCATCCATAATTTCTTTTTGAGCCGGCACAAGTAAGTTATATTTCTTATTGGACATTGGTCCAATATTTACAAAACCCTCTACCATATCAATATTAAATATGCATCTTTCAAAATCTTCTAATTTTTTCTTTTCCATAAAATCCTCTTTCTAACACTTTGTTAATATCAAAATTCATAATTTATCAAGAGATGTTTTCTCTTGTTATTAACATAATATTAAAAACAGGCTTATTTGTCAACTACTTTTTAACAATTCGTTAAAAAGATTGTAAAAAAAAGAACACATCACTTATGATATGTCTCATTATTAAGTATTTTAAATGACCTATATAACTGTTCTAAAAGAATTGCTCTAAACACTCCATGTGGAAAAGTATTTCTTCCAAATGATAACTTATAGTTACTCATCTTCTTTATTCTTTCATCAATTCCATCGGATCCGCCAATTATAAAAACCAAATTAGAATTATTTATAAACCATTCATTAATCTTATTAGAAAGCTCTACACTGCTTAAATTTTTACCATCTATTTCACAAGTAATAATATAATCAGTTGGCTTTAAATTTTTTAAAATCAAGTCTCCTTCAGCTTCCATATTGGAATCCTTTAATTCAATTATTTCTAATTTATGGTACTTATTTATTCTTTTATAATAATCTTTTATCATTAACGATAAATATTCTTCCTTTATCTTACCGACACATATTACCTTAATCATAATTTTATTAAATCAGTTCTTTCTTTTTGCTTAGCTATTATTATATTATTAAACTCAATGCCATTTTCTTCTAATTCATTTTTCACTGTTTTCATAGCAAGCTCCGGAGAATTATTTTCATGAGAAAGGTGGGCAAGAGCAATCTCTTTAGTTTTGGGCCCAATAAATTTACTTAGATAAAAACCACATTGATTGTTTGATAAGTGGCCCTCATCTCCTCTAATACGTTTTTTTAACCATGGTGGATATGGCCCATGCATCAACATTTCAACATCATGGTTGCTTTCAAATACATATAGATCATGATTGCTTAGTTTATCAAAAAGTTTATGGTTTATGTATCCCGTATCGGTTACATATACAAAACTCTTATCCCCTTCTTTAAAAATATATCCTCGTGAACCTGGAGCATCATGGCTTGTCCTAAATGGTTCTACTTTAAAATCACCAAAATCCATTTCATCTGAATCAAAACATAAATTTGGATAATCCTCTAAGAAAGGAAGTTCAACCATCATTTTTTCATCAACAAAAACAAATGGAGTATTTTTCTTAAAGAATACTTTCATTGCGCCTGTATGGTCAGTATGAGTATGAGTTATAAAAACATAATCAATATCTTTTGTTTCAACACCCAACTCACCTAATTTAGTCGCGATATATTTATTATTCATACCTATATCTATTAAAATATTTTTATTTCCAATTTTTAAATATGTGGAATTTCCTTCACTTCCACTTGCCAATACGGAAACTAACATTTGAATATTGATGCACAAGGATCTAGTGCAACTCCTCCTTGATATGGTTTACCTTTAAATACACCTAAATGTAAATGTGTTCCTGTTGAGAAACCAGTTGATCCCATTAATGCAATTTTTTGCTCTCTTTTAACCGTCTGTCCTTCTTTAACTAAGATAGCAGCTAAATGCATATATTGAGTGATATAACCATTACCATGATCTATATAAATAGATAATCCTTCATTTAAACTAGAATTATAGTTTACTTTATAAACTGTTCCATCTTGAACAGCATATATTGGAGAACGATATCCACATCCCGAAATATCTATTCCTTGATGTTGTTTACCCCAACGCCACTTAAATCTAGAAGTAATTACAAAAGGAGATATTGTTGGCCAACTCCAATCACTGTTACCTTGAGGAGAATGATAGAATTCACTTCCACTGCTTGCTGATTTCTTAATTCCTCTTGTTACAACTTCATTAACTGGATCTTTAATAGTTTCAGTTTTGCTTATAACTAATGAATTTATTTCTCCATTAACATACTTTATATCTTGAGTAATTCTTTTAACTCCATTTTGACCTTGAGTTGTTACTTGTTTATAGTCAGTATATCTATTTTTATCATCAATGTATGTTGTTTTATATTGAACCTCGATATCCTTTACTTCAGTCTTTTTATAAACTACGCTTACTAATGGAGAAATAAGTCCTACATTTACTTTTTCACCTGCTGCAAGTAATACATTTGACTTAGTATATTGAGGATTTGCAATCATTAACTCCTCAATATTTAAGTTATTAGCATCAGCTATAGCATCCAAGTTTTCTCCTACTTTTGTTATATACGTCTTTTGTTCATCCAAAGTTCCATATAATAAATATTTAGAAAGTTCACCAGAATCTTTAAATATTATGTTATTTGTTGAAACTAAACCTTTTCTTATAGTAATCGTTTCTTCAAAATATACTGAATTAATAATTGATCCAGTATCCGTAATTTTTTCTTGAGTATTTTTGTTATAATCATCAAGATTTTTTGATCCAATAAAAGCCGCAGCTGTTTTATATAAAGCTTCTTTCATGATATCTTTACTCATCATGCTTATTTCAACTGGTTCCCCAGGTTCAATTACTTGATCATCGTTGATAATTTTCTTTTCAGTATAAACAATTTTAGCAACATACCCTTCTATCATAAAAGGTTCTTTATCTTTAATACTATTATACACATCTTCTTCTTTTAAAATATCATCATTATATGTATATATTTTTTTTATATCTAAACCATCTGGTGGGTATACTTTATCAACACCATATTGTTTTCTTAAAGCTTCTTGTTCAGTATCAATCATATTTAAAAATTTTTCTTTTGATTTAATCAAACCAATTTTATCACCATTTAAATAAACTTGATATACTTCTTGTGGTTCTGATGCAAAATCAACGTTAGTTCCACAAAAGAACAATAAACCACTTACCAATATTGTTAATATAAACCCCAATATTTTTCCTTTCATTAAACCACCTATGTTTCTTCTACATTTTTAACATAATTTCTAAAATTACTTATGTTCTTTTCAAATAACAATTCAATTGTTCCAGTTGCACCATTACGATGCTTACCGATTATAAGTTCCGAAATAGAAACCCCATCCGGATTATCGACTTGTTTAGTATAATAGTCATCTCTATAAAGGAATGAAACTATATCAGCATCTTGTTCAATTGAACCTGATTCTCTTAAGTCTGACATAATCGGACGTTTGTTTTCTCTTCCTTCAACGTTACGTGAAAGTTGGGCAAGAGCAATAACTGGAACACCTAATTCCATTGCCATTGTTTTAAGGCTACGAGATATATCAGATACCTCTTGTTGACGGTTATTACCATATCCAGGTCCTCCACTTATAAGTTGCAAGTAATCAATCACAATTAATCCTAAGTTTCCAGCGCTTGCAAGACGTCTACATTTAGCACGTATCTCACCAATTGTAATACCTGGAGTATCCTCAATAAATATTGGTGCATCTCCAAGTTCACTTGTTGCTTCATTTATTTTTTTCCAGTCATCATGACTTAATTTACCAGTTTTAAGCTTATTACCTTCAACAGAGCTAGCTGCCGAAAGCATACGGAACATTAATTGTTCAGCACCCATTTCTAGGTTGAATATAGCAACAGCCTTGTTAGTTGCTAAAGCGGCATTTACAGCTATATTCAAAGCAAAAGCTGTTTTACCCATAGCAGGACGAGCAGCAATAATTATAAGTTCATTTGGATGAAGACCACTAGTTAACTTATCAAAATCATAAAATCCAGTTGGAACACCAGTAACATCAGAATCATTTTTTGATAATGTTTCAAGTTGACTTATAGCTGATTTTAAAACTTCACGACTTGTTCTAAATTCTCCAGCTTTTCTCGCCTTAGTAACTGTAAATAGTTTCTTTTCAGCACTTTCAATTAAATCATTCGTGTCTTGATCTTCAACTCTAGCATTCTTTTCAATATCCTCACATACTGTGATAAGTTTTCTTCTTAAAGCTTTCTCTCTAACTATTTTTATATATGAATCAATATTAGAAGCTGATACAACTGAATCAATAACATCACTTAAATATTCAACACCACCAACTGAGTTTATTGGTGTATTTTTTTCTATCTCATTTTTAAGAATCGTTGAATCAATTTTTTCATTTCTTTTTTTCAATTCTGATAAAGCATCATATATAACTGAATTACGCTTATCATAAAACATATCACTAGAAAGTTCATCGCATACTTTTTCTAAAGCAGATGAAGACATATATGCACAACCAAGAACACACATCTCTGCTTCTAAGTTTTTAGGTTCTTCTTTTATATCGGCCATAAGTCCTCCTAGTTAACTGAAACATTTACGTAAGCAATAACCTTTTTATGTAAATTTATCTTTACTTTATGTACTCCAAGAGTATCAATTACATGGTCACTTTCAATTAACTTTTTATCAATATCGTATCCTTTATTCTTAAGTTCTTGAGCTATTTGTTTATTAGAAATAGAACCAAACATTCTACCATCTTTACCAGTTTTAGCAGTAAATGAAATAGTAACTTTTTTAAGCTCTTCACTTAATTTTTGACATTCTTTAATGCGAAATTCTTCCTCTTTTTCTCTTTCCTCTATTGTTCTATCTAATTTCTTTTTATTTCCTTCATTACAAGGAACAGCAAGTCCTAATTTTATTAAATAATTTTGAGCATAACCATCACTTACGTTGATTATTTCATCTTTTTTACCTTGTTTCTTTACATCTTTAAGTAATATAACTTTCATACTATCACTTCCATCTCTAAATATTATATCAAATTATTATGAATTTTTCATTAATATTCCTTTTTATAAAATCTCAAATGATATTCAATATCTTTATAATCAAAATTACTTTGATATAAATACTCTAGTTTATCCATTTCTTTTTTATAGTAATTTGCCATAGTTTTACTATGAACTTTTATAGAGATTGAATGTAAAAATATATATGCTTTATTAACACGTTCAGATCCAACTTTTATATATTCCAAAAATACACTTCGAGCATTAAAATTATCTTTCATTTTAAAAAGCGCTTTACCTTTATAATATAACATTTCAGGCATCCCTGTTATAGAGTATGCATAACTTGCATACATATAAGCAGAAATATACTCTTTGTTTTTTATCTCTTCAGAAATTCTCCAAATAGCGTCATTATATATTTCCTTTTGATAATCATTTAATAACATATATTTTTGTTCGCTTTTTATTTCATTTTCTATTATTCTTTTTTCCATTTTTCCTGGAATACTTAAATTAGTCAAAATATCATATACTTGAAAATGATACCCAAGTTTAGCAAGTTTAAACAAAATTGGATACAACTCTTTTGTTGCCTCCTTTTCTTCAACAAGAGAATATATACGGCTAAAAACCTCGTCATAACGTTTTTGAGCTAAAAGTTCATTAATATAATCCATTTCATCACCTTCATAATGTGCCAGTTATTATACCACAACAAGAGCAAAAAAATTAATCGAATACTAGATATTTAAATTAGTAAGTTGCAAATAATATTTTTGCCTATCTATTTTACAAATCATAAAAATAGAATGAATTAAAGCTAGCCATTTCAGCTACTTCTAACTTTTTCTTATATTTTAAATACTTATTCTTATTTCCTTTTAATTCATATATTCTGGCTAAATAAAGGTAAGCTTTTGATGCCTTATCACTTCCAAGTTCAACATACTTTAATAAAAGTTCTTCTGCTACAGCATAATTATGGCATTTAAAGAAACATTTGCCTTCATAATAAAGAAAAATTGGTAACTGACTTACATAATATCCCCATTCACATAAATCATAAACTAATTCATATTCTTCATTTGCTAAAGATTCCCTTATCATTTCAATACACTTATTTACTATATCGATTTGTTCATCAGATAAATTTTTGATACTCTCATATTCAGACATAGAGTTATAAATCATCCTCTTTACATCTTCATCATTTTTAGAACTATACGTATCTTTTATAATTTGTTTTACTTCAGAGATATACCCAACCTTTGTTAAAACTAAAAGTGATGAATAGAATGTTCGGCGATCACTTACAATACCTTTAGACAATTTTTGTAGTAAGCTGATTGCTTCATCATATTTTTCATTACTGATAGCTGTTCTTAATGCATACCAATTATCCATAATCTTCCTCCTTAATGACTAATATTATAACACAAAAAAAGAAACTTGCGTTTCTCTTATTTAACAAATGGTATTAAAGCCATAAATCTTGCTCTTTTAATTTGTTGAGCAATATGTCTTTGATGTTTAGCACAAGCTCCAGTCATACGTCTAGGCATAATTTTACCTTTTTCATTGATGTATTTTGAAACGATTGCTACATCTTTATAATCAACGCTTTTACCAGCGCACATTTGACAAACTTTTTTCTTTTTTCTAAAAAATTCAGCCATTTTATTCATTCCTTTCTAAAATGGTAAATCGTCATCGCTTAAAACTACTTCTGAACCAAAATCTTTAAAAGGATCTTCTTCAAGGTTAGCAGGAGTACTTGATGATTCACCAGCATTATTCATATTATAATTTACGGAATTATCAGCACTAGCTCCTTTTGAACTTAAGAATCTAACATTGTCTGCTACAACTTCTGTAACGTATCTCTTTGTACCATCTTGAGCATCATAGCTTCTAGAAGTAATTCTTCCAATAACAGCTACCATACTACCTTTAGAACAATATTTACATACGTTTTCAGCTTGTACTCTCCATACAACAATATTAATAAAGTCTGTATGAGGTTCCCCATTTGCACTTGGTCTTCCGTCAACAGCTAAACTAAATGTTGTTGTAGAAATTCCTGTACCAGTTGTTCTAAGTTCTGGATCTCTTGTTAATCTTCCAACTAAGCATACATTATTCATATATCTTACTCCTCGTCTAATCTGATAATCATATGTCTAAGAACGTTTTCATTAATTCTAGCCTTACGATCTAATTCAGAAACAATTTCATTTGTTGCATTAAAATCAACTACAAAGTAAAAACCAGTAATTTCTTTATTGATTGAGTAAGCAAGTTTTTTATTACCTAAATCTTTAGAATCAGTAATTTCACCTTTCATAGATGTGATAACTGATTTTAAATCTTCAGCAATTTTCTTAGCTGCATCTTCTTCAACAGTAGTTTTTACTATGAACATCATTTCATATTTGTTCATACTACACCTCCTTATGGTCAATTTGGCTTCAATTAAGAAGCAAGGAGCCTTCAAGCTCACGAGTATTATAGCAAAATCACTTTCTTTTGTAAACAATATATGAAAAAAAGATATAATTTATTAAACATTAAATCTAAAATAAACTATATCTCCATCTTGCATTAAATAATCTTTTCCTTCAAGTCTAACGCGACCTGCTTCTTTTACTTTAATTTCACTTCCATAATTTTTAAAATCATCGAAACCCATTACTTCCGCTTTAATAAATCCTCTTTCAAAATCAGTATGAATTAATCCAGCACAGTTCGGAGCTTTCATTCCCTTTTTAAATGTCCATGCACGACATTCATCAGTACCACTTGTAAAGAATGTCGCAAGTCCAAGTAGATCATAAGTTGCAAATATTAACTTATCAAGACCACTAGAAGTTATTCCAAGTTCACTCATAAATTCACGTTTTTCTGTTTCCTCTAATGGAGCAAGATCCTCTTCTATCTTAGCACACATTACAATTACTCCAGCATTTTCTTTACCAGCATACTCACGAACTTTCTCAGTATATTCATTTTTTCCAACAGACAAATCTTCTTCATTTACATTAGCAACATAAATAATAGGTTTTGCTGTAATAAAGGAAAAATTTTTCAAAACTTGCTTTTCAGCATCATCAAATTCAACTCTTCTTAAAGGTATATTCTTTTCTAAAGCCTCCATTGATTTTTTTAAAGTATTTATTTCCAAAAGCTCATTCTTATCTTTAGTCATACTAGCTTTTTTACCAATTTTATTCAAACGATTGTTTATTATTTCTAAATCAGCAAGTATTAATTCCACATTGATTATTTCAATATCTCTAATAGGATCAACAGTTCCTTCAACATGGGTTATATCTTTATTTTCAAAACATCTAACAACTTCAACTATAGCATCCGTTTCCCTAATATGACTTAAAAACTTATTTCCAAGTCCTTCTCCACTAGATGCACCTTTAACAAGACCAGCTATATCAATAAATTCATATGAAGTTGGTACAACACTTTTTGGTTTATAATATTCAACTAAATAATCAAGTCTTGTATCTGGTACAGTAACAACTCCAACATTTGGTTCAATTGTAGCAAAAGGATAATTTGCAGCAAGTGCACCTGCCTTAGTTATTGCATTAAATAAAGTTGATTTTCCAACATTTGGTAATCCTACTATTCCAGCTTTTAAAGCCATGTTATCACATCCAATTCACAAAGTATTATATCAAGAATAAAGACAAAATAAAAGGATTAAAACTAATCCTTTAACGTAACTTCAACAGTTTTTTCTTTGCCATCTCTGATATAAGTTATTTTTACTTTATCTCCAACTCTATAACGATATAGATAATACTTCAAATATTTATAATCTTTAATTTTATAATCATCTAATTTGATAATTACATCACCTTTTTTTAATTTAGCAGCATCAGCTGTAGAACCACTTGATACATCTGTAATAACAGCACCACTTGTAATACTGTCACTTATTTTGACACCATTATATTCAGCACCTTCGACAGATGTCATTGTTACACCTAAAACAGGTCTTGTAACTTTTCCATTATTTTCTAAGTATTCAGCAACAGATAAAGCATCTTCAATTGGAATAGCAAATCCCATATTTTCAATAGATGCACCACTTAATGAGGATGATGATAATTTACTATTTGTGATTCCAATTACTTCACCATTTGAGTTAGCAAGTGGACCACCTGAATTACCAGAGTTTATTGAAGCATCAATTTGTAATAGATTCATATACCATGAATCTCCACTTTGTCCATAATAACTTTTCTTAGTAGAAGAACTCATTTCTACCATACGATTTTTTCCACTAAGAATTCCACGTGTTACTGTGAATGAATATTCAAGACTTACTGGAGTTCCAATAGCGAATATTGTATCTCCAACTGATACATCTTCACTTTTACCGATTTCAGCAACAGCTATAACTTTATCTTTTGGAATTTTAACAACTGCAACATCAGCATATTCATCACTTCCAACAAGCTCTCCAGTTACTTCAGTTTCATTAGATAATATTATTTTTATACTTTTAGCACCATCTACAACATGGTGATTAGTAAATATATAACCATATTTATCATCAGTTTTATAAACAAAACCACTTCCCCAACCACTTAGTTTATCTTCGCTAGTTCCAACTTCAACAATAACAGATGCATCGTATAGTTTAGAAACCGCATCACTTATTCCTTTATCAGTAACTGTAACCTCTTTTTCAGTAACATATTTTACGTTTTTACTAAAAATTTCTTTTAATGGTACATAGTTAACAACTATATCCCCAACTGCAACAAGTACAAGTACAATAATACCTACAATTATTGCAACACTTAATCCTTTTTTTGATTTTTTATCTTCTTCCATAGAAGAACCTCCTATTCCATATCTAAAAGTGATTTATAATTTATTGGAAATCCCATTTTCGCAAGTACCTTATCAATTGATACTACTTTTAATTTTCCAGATAAAGCATCTATTTCATAGGATAACTCAGCCATTAACAATCTAAAATCATCCTTTGACAATAAGTATTTAAAAATAATAACTACCGAAAATAAATCTCCTTTACCATATATATATTCATCATTTATTTTTGGAATATTCAAATTATCATGATAAATATTATCTGGTATAACTTTTTGAGTTCGATGTTCAAAAAGAATATCTTCATGAGCACATAAATTACGATAATTGGATAATATCGGTAAAAACTGCATTAGATTTTCTGGTTCAACATCATAATATTTAGCTACTTCCCTTTGATCATTTGGCTTTAATATTGTATATAATTCACTGGTAATACCGAATGATAAAACTTTAACAACTACCCAAAGAGGTATATAACCATAATTGTTAATATAATGCTTTGTAGCTTCATGTTGACCACCATTTACTCTAATTTGGCGTTTCATCTTTTTTAGTAGATCATTTACCTGCCTTATTTTATCAGGTGCTTGATTATAGTTTATATTTCTTAAATAATCACTTTCTTTATATCCATATTTTTGAGATAAAACATATGAA
>ERZ1034882.552-NODE-552-length-17564-cov-6.591867_pt1 | contig 17564 bp, 13 predicted proteins | sample MGYA00520606_ERZ1034882 | MGnify/ENA primary metagenome ERZ1034882 (study PRJEB33766, sample SAMN09781726) | gut metagenome | biome: gut microbiome | host: Homo sapiens | place: Madagascar | study: EMG produced TPA metagenomics assembly of the PRJNA485056 data set...
GATGGCTTCGATAAATCAGATTATGTACCTCCAGTTCCTTCAGCATCTTGTTAATCTTCTTATTTCCCAGATGCAACAGCTTCATCATTTCTTTGATTGTAAAAATGATAAATGTAGCTCCATATTCATCTCGCCATGCATCACCATTACACTCCGATAAGCAACGCCGATCCAACAAAATCATATAAAGTGCCTTTGCCTCATTCGTCATGCTTCTAAATTGATCTTCTTTAAATAATCGTTTCGGTAATCTGTAAAACTTATCATCATATTTTGTATTTTCCATTTTTCCTGATCCTCCATATACTTTGAATTTCTTTCGTCATTAACAGCCTTTTGTGCCCAATTCTTGCATAAGATTTAACTCTCGCAACATAAATATTGCTAATTGGCAAGCAGTGCATTTGTACATACAAAATGCCTTTTTAGCTTGTTGGTGTACGCCCCCAATCCCCCAAAACCATAAAAATAAATTTTCATGGAGCTGCGCCTTCCGGCTTTTTTCATACTGATACATTTATAACATTCCATAATTTTTGTACTCCTTTCCAATTCATTGTATGAAACTATTTTCTCAAAATTTTTATACGAATCCGGTATATCCAAGATGCTGGAAAAATATCCTCTTTATGATTTTTTCCAATATTCTGGATAAGGCATGAATTAGAATTCACTTTATTCTTTACCAATATCATGGTAATCTATCTATATCTTTGAAACGAGGAATTTACTATGCACACAAGGCTTACCATACCGGAACGACTGAAAGATTTGAGAGTCGTAGAAAAAAGAATGTCATTGCAGGAATTGTCTAATGCTACCGGCATCCCGAGTTCCACACTTGGCAACTATGAGAAAGATGAAAATGTAGATATGTCACTTGGTAATCTACTGACGCTTGCAGACTTCTATCATGTAAGCACCGATTATCTTCTTTGCCGAACCGAACTGCGTGAACATACAAATAAGTCAGTATCCGATCTGCATCTCAATGATGATGCAGTTCAAATACTGACTGATGAAAAATATAATCCACGGTTATTATCAGAATTACTCTCTCATGAAAACTTCCACAAATTCATGACTGACCTGGAAATCTATATTGATGGATTTAATGATAAAGGCATTCAGATAGCAAATGCTTTTCTTGATGTGATGAGATATAAACTGAACGAACTCGGTGCCGACTCCACCGATGCTTTTGCAAAAATATTTGATACTTCTCACATTGAGACAGAACAGTATTACCTAAACATCCTGTTGGAAGACTTAAAACCAATCGTCTCTGACCTAAGAAATACCCATATGAAAGACAGCAACACTGCCAGTGATATTGACTATCAAAGCATGGTCAAAAATATCATTGATGATTTTACTTCTCCAACTCAGATTGCTACAGAGGATACTTCCGAAGCCTCTAATGATGCTTATATTAACGGACTACTCCTTTTGTTCTGCAAAAATTTGGAAATGAAAATTACCCAACTTTCTGTTGAAGAAAAGCAGACCTTAAAAGAAATATTTTCTCGTTCCAAGCCAGCAAAGGAACATAGAAAACTGAGGAGGCGAAATCCAAAGTTATAAAATTTTGCAAAATTTAAATTATCCATTTTCAAAACAAGCCACAGAGGACTATTTCCTTTGTGGCTTGTTGTATTATGACTGTTTTCCGTATGGTGTTTTAGGTTCTGCTACCATCGAAAGCAGTTCCTGACTATCTAGGTCATGTGTTAATGTCTTATACTCTAACTCAGTAAAGATAGATGAACCACCGCTGTATCAGTCACCCCAGCCACATCTGAACGTTCCTCTGCGGTCAACATACGCACGAAACCGAAAATTGCCTGTGAGAAAGCAATCCCAAACACATTTGTAGCTTTCTTCGAAATTCACCCCCCCCCACTAGGAATCTAAGCTATTGAAAGAATCTCTGCCCTTTCGATAATCATCAACTAGCATCTTCGCCCGATTTATTTTCTTACGCAGGGCATACAACACCTTACTATCAATCGTATCTTTGCAGACAAGGTAGATATAATGGCACTTTTCTACCTGTCCTGCTCTATGAATACGCGCCTTTGCCTGTTCAAAATTCGACATGGAATAATCAAGAGAATAAAAAACCATCGTGCTTGCTGCAGTCAGTGTGATACCAAGACCAGCCGCTGCAATCTGTCCTACAAACACACGGCACTTATCGTCATACTGGAATCTATGAATTTCACTGTCGCGGTCCTTTACCCCGCCACGCACAACCGCATAACCAATCTTTTTCTTTTCCAAAAGTTCCTGGATATCATCCAGTTCTGGCACAAAACGCGCCATGATTACGATCTTCTTATCTTCAGCAATCGCCGTATCAATGATGTCTGAAAGTGCATTGAGTTTTGCACTACTTACAGCATTCACCACACCACCATCATCCGTCAGATGGCCACCGGTAATCTGTGATAAGCGGAGCATTCGTGTGAGAATGTTGGCAGTTGTCACCTCGGATTCATCCATTTCCGCATAACTGTCCGATTCGATACTGTCATAGATTTTGGCAGCATCTTTTTCTAATTCCACGGTACGGACTTCTTCCGTAATCTCTGGAAGATCCAAGCACTCTGCCTTTGTCACACGGAATGCTACTGAATGGAGCTTTTTGAGAAAATCATCCGTCATCCATTTACGGAAGATCGGTGTGTGATTGCCATATCCGCCCATGTCAAAATACTGATTACGAAAGGCATAAAACGATGTTCCAAAAATCTGTGGATTAAGAAAACGGTACTGCGAAAAGACGTCAAGCTCTCGATTTGTAATGACCGTTCCGGTGAGAAGCAGCTTATACTTTGCCTTGTCGCCGATGTGCTGCATTCCCTGGCTCTGCTTCGAGCGATTCTCCTTCAGCTTGTGGGCCTCGTCCGCAATCACAAGCTCTGGATTGTAGGCCAGCAGTTCTTTTTCCAGCCGCCATGCTGATTCATAATTCACGACCACAACCTGCAGCCCCTCTTCTGGGAGTTTGGTGAGCTGTTCCTTTTTCTTTGCAACTGTCCCTTTCAAAATGACCAACGAATATGGAAAATCTGCAAATTTAGCAAATTCCTCTTCCCATACCCCAAGGATGGAAAGCGGTGCAACCACCAACACACGGTTGATCTTTCCGTATTGATACATGCAACCAGAAACAGCGATGCTCACGATCGTTTTCCCAGTTCCCATTTCCATAAGCAAGGCTGTACCACGACTTTTGAGTTGGTTATCAAATACTCCGAATTTATCGCAGGCAAAGGCAAATGCTTTTTTCTGATGCTCATACGGAGTCGCCTTAATCGGCATCAAGAGTTCAATATTCTTATTCATTTCCGTCACCCCGCATTTCTCTGATCTCAATGCCCTGCACGGTTTCGCCCGGTGTCAGGACAAGAACTTCACAGAAATCTCCGAAGAGGAAATGAAGTAACCTCTGTGGAATGCGTCTACTTGTGCTCTCAAGCACTTCCTGCTTGATACCGTTTTTGTCTGCAATGTTTATTCTTACTTTGTGTTTTAATTTCATGGATCTGTCCTCCTTTTTCTGTTCTTCATTGCTTTGGAGGATGGATTTATTTCCTTCCTCACTCACTGCCGAAAAATTCAACCCTTAGAAGAGGTGCGGTCAGGAGGACTCCGACCGCTATAAATACCGCCGCACATGACTCAGCCCTGCTTAGCGTACTTACGGCGCTTGATACGCTCTACACCCAGTGCCTTTGCTGTCTTGTCAATGATCTTGTTTTTTCGATTGGTCATTGCCTGGGAAGATGGCAGCTTTCCTGTTGCCTCCGCTTCAGCCTGACGCATCTGTTCCAGCTGAGTTTCCATTCCGAAGTGCTCAAAAAAGAAATCTTGCTGTGCTTCCGTGCAATCCTCATCAATGACACGACGAACCTGTGCTGCTAACGGATTCTCTGGTTCTGGCTCAGAAAGCATGACATCTTCCGGATTACTACCCTTGGCAGAGATTGTGTCCCAAGGATCAATTGCATCCTCGTCATTCGGATCAGCCTTGTAGCTGTTGACCTTTGCTTCAAACAATGGATCGCGCAGTTCGCTCTCGTAGCGATCACACAAATCCGAGTCATGGTCGGCCTCATCCAGCATGATGGTGAGTTCGAGCGACAGATCCTTACCGACTTCCAACTTCTGAGTGATTTTCTGTCCTGTCTGAAGGTCCTCGAACTCATAGCAGTAATACTTACCGTCTGCTGTCAGGTAACAGGCACGATCGGGATTGAACCCACTCTTGCGAATTTTCGATGTTTCTCTTTTCTTCATTACAGTGTCCTTTCCGTCCGAGCGGGGCGGAGGGACACAAAAAGAGCCTGCGGCGAAGATGAACCACAGGCTCCAATGGCCGAAAATAGGCGCACGAAAGCAACGGTGGGAGCATCTTCATTCCAAACACAGCCTTCAATTGCTGTGTTCGAACTCTAATGCATCCCTCCGTCCTTATAGCGCTATTCGGACTAAGAGATTAATATTGATAAAGCAGGTTTTAACGATTTGTGAATTTGTATATGCGTTCGCACGATTTTTTTACAAAATTGTAGAATTGCAGTTTAAACTGTGGTATTCTAAGAAGTAGATTTACATTTTGAATTAATTCACGTGTTCCACCTTCGTCGTCCATATCTGCTTTACACTTACCATTCTACTAATTCGCCTTTTTCAAAAAGCGGACTGGACGGACAGATTCGGACAAGTTCGGACAAACACTTTTTAGACAGGAGGTACATGCAGAACATGAATTTTTCTGAATATGCTACAGGTCTTTTACCGTATATTTCCGGTAAGAGTTCAAAAGGTGAATATTTAACAGAACTCATCGGAAATTTCATTCAAGATGGGGCAATGGATGCGTGCCCAATCCTGCAAAAAATGCCCGACACAAAATGCAGATATATCAACGGCACTCGTAGAATTTCACCACAAAATGCTCAATATCTTTATAATCACAGAGACATAGACAAATTTACTCAGTGGCTCGGTGATCGTATGGATGACTCTGATTCATTTGAGAATGTTGCCGATTGGCTTCATACGAATGGAATTGACACCAAGGAACCTGATTCTGCATGTGCCGAACTTTTAACGAGTATTTTTCTTGACGCTTCCAAAGGTTCTAAATCCAATCAAGCTAATCAGGAAACTGCAATCGATATGCAGTTAATCGAAGATATACAGAAAAAAATTGAGTTGCTTCCTCGCCCGGCGGATGTGCCAGTGCCAAAGGAAGCAACTCAAGATGAACGTGTCTATATTAAGGAGCTATATAACGCATATGGTGATGCAGAGGGCCTAGACTCTTTTTCCGAAAAAGATCTAAGCTCCTATCCAGAATATGCAGAAGATTTAGATGATCGCCGAATTGATTACTATGCTGCTGAAAGCATCCGTCGCAGTGTATTGGAATTAAAAGCTGACAAGCTGATCGGACAATTTGAAGTCTTAAAAAACGAAACATTCGATGGCGTCAAAGACACAGCGAAACGCAGTCATCCAAATGGATATGAACATATGCTTGCTGTTATGGAGCAGGCAGTTAATGTGCCTATCTCAAACTACATACTCTGTGCTTCGCCATATTGGATTAACGGAAAAATCAAAAAAGGTGTATGTCATCACCTTGTTAATGACGGAAAATTAGTATGGATAAAAAGGAGGAAACGGCAATGAATAAATCGGCCATTGGCTCTACATTTGAAATATCGCTTCGTATCCTTCTAATGTTAGATTGCTTATCTCCTCAGCATTTTGATGGGCAGCAAATAGGCATGATTGATTTTATTGCAGTCTATGCCGCTGATTTTGGACTATTGGATGAAAATCTGCACGGGTATAGTAATTATAGATTCAGTGAATTTCCGGCAAGGAAGCAGCCTATACAAGCAGCCTTAAGAAGTCTGATATTAGATGGATATATCCATTTGACTTCCACTTCTGAGGGATATGAATACTCTATTACTGCTGCCGGAAAGAATGTAAGCAAGCAATTACACAGCAGTTATTCCGAAGAATACTGTCTGGCTGTGAAAACAGTAGTTTCCGCTTTCAACCATGCAGATACTGCTGCCATGTTAAATGCAATTAATAACCTCACCGTAAAATCGCTAAAGGAGGTCACGCATGAATAGATTCTATATTGAAAAACTGATGGTGTCTGGTGGTGGACATCATGCCTCTATTATTGATTTCAAACCGGGTTTGAATTTTATTCTCGGTCCTTCCAACACTGGCAAAAGTCTCGTGATGGATTGCCTGGACTATATGTTTGGCTTTACACCGAAGAAAAACAAACCTTCTAAAATCGTTGATAACAACAATGGATATGAATGGATTACTCTTCAACTTGCAACATCGAACGGAACTGTAATTCTTGAAAGAAAAATAGGTGACTCCAAAATTACTGTTAGTGGCTCTGATCCAACTGTCGAACATGGCAAGTACAGCGTAGGCCATACAGCTAAGAAAAACATCAATACCGTTTTCTTACATTTACTTGGCATTGATGAACCTCATTCTGTACGTTCCGCAGAAACAGGAGCAAAAACACAAGCTCTGACTTGGCGAAGCATGCTCCACCTGTTCTTCCTTAAGCAGGGAGATGTTGCACGAGAAAGCTCGGCTCTTCTGGCTCCTGGAAGCATGGGACCTACTGCTTCCGCAGCCGTACTTTTATTTCTTTTGACTGGGCAAGATGCAAATGATCTTGTTCAGGATGAAGATCCAAAAATCAGCGAAGCAAAGAAAAAAGCGCTTATCGGCTATATCCAAGATAAGCTTCGAGAGACTTCCAATCGACAGGATGAAATAAATCAAGTCCTTCTTTCATCTAATATCGTTGATCCACAGGCCAGTGTTGAACAAGTACGTAAAGAGATTGCTGAATTACAAAAAGAAATAGATTCTGCAACTAAGGAAAGCCAACAATTAATGTCCGAGATTTATGAATGGAACGGAAAATTGTCCGAAGCAAAAACGGTTGCTTATAATTTCTCTGTTCTTCATAAACAGTATCAATCGGATATCCGACGCATTGGGTTTATCGTTGATGGTGCATCGACAATCCAGCCTACGAAGGAAAAAATAAGATGTCCTATATGCGGCGAAGAAACCGTTCGTAAATATGACACCTCTTTTATCAGTGCTTCTGCTGCAGAGCTTGAGAAGATTCAAAAACATCTATCTGAATTAAGCCTAGCGCAACATGATATAAGTATTCAGCAAGAAAAGATCCGTGGAAAAATCCAAGAGCTGGAACAAAAGAAGTCTGTTGTTGATTTACATATTTCTGAGCTTCAGGAAAAGCTATCTTCCTTCCAAGCAGAACTGGAACATCAGCTAAATTTCATTCGTCTCAAGAGTGAGTTGGATGTCATCCACAAAAATAAAATTCAATATGAAACTGAGTTATTTCAAAAAGAAACTGAGGAAGCTGTCGAGCCTTCTAAGCACAATATATTTGAGGACTATAGCTACGACCTGATTCACGGATTTGAAGAAAAATTAAAATCCATTTTACAGGATACAAAGGTTGGTGGAGCCGATTCCGTTAGAGTCAATATGGAAAACTTCGACATTGAAATTGGCGGCCTTAAGAAATCTGTTTCGATGGGAGGCGGATTCTGTGGAATCCTGAATACTCTGACTACACTTGCCATGAGCGGATATTTGATTGATTTAAACCGATATGCTCCAGGCTTCTATGCAGTTGACTCCTCTCTTACCCAGCTGTCTGAAGCAGAATACAAAGAACAAAGCAGTACCATTAAACAGAACTTTATCGAATACCTCATCGCTCACGCAAAGGAAAGACAGGTAATTATTGTTGAACAATCAAAACGTATGCCTTTCATTCCTGAGGATAGTGATGAAAAAAGTGTCCATGTGATTCGTTTTTCCAGAAACAAAAACGAAGGTCGCTATGGCTTTTTGAATGAAGTATATAACCCTGAAGATCAATAAACCATTTAAAGGGATTCCCATAAATAAGGAGACAACAATGCGCATCAGCTATAACAAATTATGGAAAATGTTAATTGATAAAAATATGAATAAGCGTGATCTTGCTGAAAAAAGTGGCGTCAGTTCCGCTTCCATTGCAAAATTAAGCAAGGGCGCAAACATTACAACCGACGTTCTACTTAAAATATGCGAGTCGTTAGACTGTACCCTGGAAGACATCATGGAAACAGTGAAAGATTAACTGGCTCTGAAGGGAGATTTACCTGTGGAAATATTTAATAACACCACGAAGGTCGTGAAAGATGACCTTGTGAAAACGATAAAACGCGGTGACCGTATTTCTATTGCAGCAGCCTGTTTTTCCATCTATGCCTATCAGGAATTAAAAAAACAGCTGGAATCCTGTGAAGAACTACGCTTTATATTCACCTCTCCTACCTTCGTGGCAGAAAAAACGCCAAAAGAGCGCAGAGAGTTTTATATCCCGCGTCTTCAGCGAGAAAAAAGTTTATATGGCACTGAATTTGAAGTTCGCCTGCGAAACGAACTGAAGCAGAAGGCTGTAGCAAAAGAATGTGCTGATTGGATGCGTCGTAAGGTATGCTTTAAAACCAACACTACCCGTGAAGGCATGAATAACTTCCTTCTGGTAGATGGCGATGAAGATACCTATACTTATATGCCAATGAATACATTCACAACCGTTGACCTGGGGTGTGAGCGCGGCAATAATCTGACGAACATGATTACACGTATGGAGAATCCTGCAAGTAAAGAATTTCTCCATATGTTTGATTCCGTCTGGAACGATGAAGAAAAGCTCACAGATATTACAGAAGAAGTCATCGATATGATTTCTTCTGTATACCAGGAAAACTCACCGGAGCTGATTTATTTCATGTCTCTGTACAATATCTTCAGTGAATTCTTAGAGGATATTTCAGAAGATGTACTGCCAAACGAAGCTACCGGTTTTAAGGACAGCGTAATCTGGAATAAGCTGTTCAACTTCCAGAAAGATGCTGCTCTTGCAATTATCAATAAATTGGAGCAATACAACGGCTGCATTCTTGCAGACAGTGTTGGTCTCGGTAAAACATTTACGGCACTTGCTGTCATCAAGTATTACGAAGGCCGCAACAAAAATGTTCTCGTACTTTGTCCGAAAAAGCTGTCCGAGAACTGGATGACCTACCGTGGAAATCTGATTAATAACCCACTCGCAGAAGATCGGCTTCGCTATGACATTCTGTATCATACGGACCTTTCTCGTGACAGCGGAAACACTGTAATTGGATTGCCGATTGATCGAATCAACTGGGGAAATTATGACCTTGTCGTCATAGATGAAAGCCATAACTTCCGAAATGGCAATGGTACCAACAGTAAAGGTGGCGAAAAAGAGAATCGCTATATGCGTTTGATGAACAGAGTCATCAAACCAGGTGTCAAGACAAAGGTACTCATGCTTTCCGCAACCCCAGTTAATAACCGCTTCTACGATCTTCGTAATCAGTTGGCTCTTGCCTATGAAGGCGATCCTTCTGAATTTAACGAAAAGCTGAATATCAAGTCGGATATCGATACGATTTTCCGGCAAGCACAGAAAGTATATAACGCATGGTGCAAACTGCCTGAGAAAGAGCGTACCACCGCCAATCTTCTTTCCCAGCTTGATTTTGACTTCTTTGAAGTACTGGATAGCGTAACCATTGCGCGTTCCAGAAAGCATATACAAACCTATTATGATGTGGCGGACATTGGAAACTTTCCAAAGAGAAACAAACCAATCTCTCTTCGTCCGAAACTAACAACACGTCCAAATGCTATCAACTATAAAGAAGTATATGAACTGCTGTCGAAATTGCACCTGACCATTTATACGCCAACCGCATTCATTCAGCCAAGCAAGCTACAGAAATATCTGAGCGAAGATGAAACTGAGAAATTCCGTAGTGGCCGTGAGCTTGGTATCCAGCGGTTGATGAGCATCAATCTGTTAAAACGTATGGAAAGCTCTGTACATTCTTTCCTGCTGACGGTAAAGCGTATCTACGACTATCTGTATGATACCTCACACGCAATTGATGATTTCATCGCTACCGGCGCAAACAGCCTGAACGAAATGCCTGACCTGTCTGGTGAAGCAGACGAATTCGACTACGATGATCAAAACACAGATTTCTTCAATGTTGGCAAAAAAGTCAAGATTGACCTGCGTGATATGGACTATATTTCGTGGAAACGCGAAATGGATGAGGATATCGATAACCTACAGCTACTGATTCTGATGATTGAAGATATCACTCCAGAGTATGACTTCAAACTGAATGAGCTGATTCGCATCATTCGTGAAAAGGCTGCAGCTCCGATCAATCCGGGCAATAAGAAGATATTGATTTTCACTGCCTTCTCAGATACCGCTGAATATCTCTACGAAAATATCAGTGGCATGGCGCTGAAGGAGTTAGGACTGCACACTGCCCTTGTCACTGGATCAGTGGACGGTAAAACAACCATCCCGAAATTCAAACCTGATATGAACCATGTGCTTGCATGCTTCTCTCCGAAGTCAAAAGACAGAGATGTACTGTATCCTAAAGACAAAACAGATATTGATATTCTCATTGCTACAGACTGTATTTCAGAAGGTCAGAACCTGCAGGACTGCGATTATTGCGTAAACTACGATATCCACTGGAACCCAGTGCGTATCATTCAGCGTTTCGGTCGAATTGATCGTATCGGCAGTAAGAATGCCGTGATACAGCTTGTGAACTTCTGGCCGGATCTGGATCTAGATGAATACATCAACTTAAAATCCAGAGTGGAAACCCGAATGCGTATTTCCGTCATGACTTCCACCGGCGATGATGACCTCATCAACCAGGAAGAAAAAGGCGACCTGGAATATCGTCGCAGCCAGCTCAAAAAGCTGCAAGAAGAGGTCGTGGATCTGGAAGACATGACAAATGGTATTTCCATCATGGATTTGGGACTGAATGAGTTCCGTATGGATCTGCTCTCTTACATGAAAACGCACAAAGATATTGACCACACGCCTTTTGGCATTCATGCGGTTGTTAAAGGTGACAAGCCTGGCGTTATCTTTGTTTTAAAGAATGTAAATGAGCATATCAATATTGAAAACCAGAATCGTCTGCACCCATTCTATCTGGTCTATGTCGGTATGGATGGCGAAGTGATTACCAATCATCTGCAGCCGAAGGATACCCTGGATATGATGCGTCATCTGGCACAGGGAAAAACGGATCCAGATATGAATCTATGCGAACAGTTCAATAAGGCCACAGACAACGGCAAGGATATGGGAAAAATCTCTCAGCTGCTGGAAGATGCCATCATGACCATCATCGATGCAAAAGATGAAAGTGATATCGATAACTTCTTTGGTGGCGGCCAGACCACTTTCCTGTCCGGCGGCTTTTCCGGCCTGGATGACTTCGAACTAATATGTTTTATGGTGGTGATAAAATGATTGAGTTTCCTGCTGCTACGGCAGTACACAGACGTTTACCAAAGGAGGCATTTTATAAGCACTTACCGCTGACAAAAATACTGAAAGAGAAATTTGTATCCGACGTGGACCGCATCGTGGTTGAAAACAGTTTTACCAAAGAAAACCTGAACTTGGCGTCGGATGCAGAAATAAAAGAGATCATGCTACTATCCATCTCCCTGAAGAACCAGGAATTTGATGGTAAAGTCATTGAAGCAATTGCCAAGCAAAATCCACATAAGCTGGTATTTCTACTGAGCTTCGAGAATCAACAACAGCTGGCGGTTTATCACAATAAACTCTACCGCACCTTATGGATGGCTCATGATGAAATAGCATTAAAATTACAAGGCTATTCTTTAGATGAAATATGGGATTCTTTCATGGAGCAGATTGCTCTGTATGAAGAACATGCTGAAGAAACAGCTGATCTTTCCATAGAGGATCGCCTTGAAATACAAGACCAAATACTAAAATTAGAAAAACAGATCGATAAGACAGAAAATGCGATGTGGAAGGAACAACAGCCAAAGAAGAAATTCGAACTACACACTCGCCTTCGTGAATATCAAAAAAAGCTGGAGGATTTGAAACATGGAAAATCTTAAAATGCATACGCCAGATTTGGCGGACGAAAACTTTAAGAAGCTCGCTGCACTGTTTCCGAATGCAGTGACAGAAACCATAACCGGTTATAAAGCAAATGGTGAGCCTATTATTGAACGTGCCATTGATGCGGATGTACTGCGTCAGGAAATCTCTGCTACTGTGGTAGAAGGCCCGCAGGAGCGCTATCAGTTTACATGGCCTGATAAGAAAAAGTCGGTTGTGTTAGCGAATCAGCCGATTGCAAAGACCCTGCGCCTTGACCGTGAAAAATCTGTTGGTAAAGATGGCACTCCAGGAAATATTGATACAGAAAATATCTATATCGAGGGCGATAATCTGGATGCGCTGAAACTGCTGCAGGAGACCTACCTCGGCAAAGTAAAGATGATCTATATCGATCCTCCTTATAACACAGGCAATGACTTTATCTATGAGGATGATTTTTCACAGGATGCTGACGACTATCTTGGAAATAGCGGTCAATTTGATGAGGAAGGAAATCGCTTAGTTCAAAACACTGAAAGCAATGGCCGCTTTCATACAGATTGGTTGAACATGCTTTATCCGAGATTAAGACTTGCAAAGGATTTGTTATCGGATGATGGATTCATCTTTATTAGCATCGGCGAAGAAGAAATCGAAAATCTATATAAAGCGTGTGACGAAGCTTTTGGAGAATCTTTGCATTTAGGAACATTTATATGGAAGCGCCGTCAAATGGTTGATAGTCGTTCAAAAACTGGAGTGTCTGAAGATCATGAATATTTGGTTTGCTTTGCAAAGCAAGCAGAAAAAAGAATTCGCGGTCAAAAATCAGATATGGGAAAATATTCTAATCCAGATAATGATCCTCGCGGTGACTGGATGAGTGCCGATATGACAGGCCTCGCCACTGCGTCCCAAAGGCCTAATTTACATTATGACTTAATTAATCCAGCCACTGGAGTGGTTTATCCATGCCCTCCTACAGGATGGCGATATGAGCGCAAAAGGATGCAGGAACTGATTGAAAATAATGAAATTCTTTTTCCAACCAAAGAAAATGGTCGCCCTAGAAGAAAGAAGTTTGCTAAAGATTTACAGAGTGAGTATTCTGGATTAAGTACAATATTAAATACAGTATTCAATACACAAGCAACTCGCGAACTTAAAGACCTTTTTAATGGGGAGGATTACTTTGACTTTCCAAAACCGGTAGATTATATAAAATTGATTGTTGAACAAGGTACAAGTGATTCTGATATAGTACTTGATTTCTTCTCTGGTTCTGCAACAACAGCTCATGCTGTTATGCAGTTAAATGCAGAAGATGATGGGCATCGTAAGTTCATTATGGTACAGCTTCCCGAAAAAACTGCTGAGAAAAGTGAAGCCTTTAAATCTGGTTACAAAACTATCTGTGACATTGGCGAAGAACGAATCCGCCGTGCTGGAAAGAAGATCAAAGAAGAAAGCCCGCTTACCACCACTGATCTTGATATCGGATTCCGCGTGTTCAAAGTAGACAGTAGCAATATGGAAGATGTCTACTACCGCCCTGCCGATTACAACCAGGGACAAATGGAACTGTTCGCCGACAATATTAAACAGGATCGTACACCAGAAGATCTTCTTTTCCAGGTAATGCTCGACCTTGGTATTTTACTCTCTTCTAATATTCAGGAAACAGAAATTGCTGGTAAAAAGGTATTCTCTGTAGCGGATGGCTACCTCATTGCTTGCTTTGATAAGGATGTTACAGAAGAGACCGTCAAGGCCATTGCACAGAAGCAGCCAGTCTATGCCGTATTCCGTGACAGCAGTATGGCAAGCGACAGCGTAGCCACAAACTTCGAGCAGATCTTTGAAACCTATAGTCCGAGAACACAAAGGAAGGTGCTGTAATGGCTGAGATGAAATTCAAATTTACCATACAGCCTTACCAGACCGAGGCTGTGGAAAGCGTGGTAGGTGTATTTGCCGGTCAGCCTTTCAACGACCACTTCACCTACCGACGCGATGTTGAAATCCGGCGAGATGTGACAAACTGGATGCTTTCCGATGAAGAACTGTACATGGGCTTTGCCAACGCCAAGGTACAGCTCGATTACGGTCAGCTTTTGGATAATATTCACCGTATTCAGGCTCGCAATAATATTAAACTCTCCGATTCTCTGAAATCCGGAGGACTGGGTGTATGCTCTCTTGATGTTGAAATGGAAACCGGTACCGGTAAAACCTATGTTTACATCAAAACTATGTTTGAACTGAATAAGCTATATGGTTGGAGCAAGTTCATCGTAGTAGTTCCAAGCATTGCGATTCGTGAAGGCGTCCAGAAGAGCTTTGAAACCATGCAGGAGCACTTCATGGAGTATTATGGCAAGAAGGCTCGTTTCTTCGTGTATAACTCCAAGAATCTGCCGGATATCGATAATTACAGCCAGAGCGCAGATATCAACGTCATGATCATCAATATTCAGGCATTCAATGCCCGTGGTAAAGATGCAAGGCGTATCCGTACAGAGCTAGATGATTTCGGCAGCCGCAGACCAATCGATGTAATCAAGGCAAACCGCCCTATCGTTATCTTGGATGAGCCGCAGAAAATGGGTGGCACGGCCACGCAGGAAAGCCTTAAGGAGTTTAACCCGCTGTTCTGCTTGAACTACTCTGCTACCCACAAACAGCACCACGATCTGGTCTACGTGCTGGATGCCTTGGATGCATACAATAAAAAGTTGGTAAAGAAGATTGAAGTAAAGGGATTTGATATCAAGAATCTAAGAGGTACAGACAGTTACCTCTTTTTGGAAAACATCGTCATAAGCCCAAAGAAGCCTCCTATGGCCCGCATTGAATTTGAAGTTGGATACAACAAATCCATCAACCGTGAAACAAGAATTCTCGGTGTGGATGATGACCTGTTCTCCCTCTCCAAAAATATGGAACAATATCGTGGCTATCGTATCAGCGAGATTGATCCGATTCGTGGCACTGTTACTTTTACCAACGGAGAAGTCATCCATGCTGGCGAAGTCATCGGTGATGTTTCAGAAGCAGATCTGAGACGCGTACAGATTCGTGAAACCATTCGTTCTCACTTTGAGAAGGAAAAGGAACTGTATTCTAAGGGCATTAAGACCTTGTCCCTGTTCTTTATTGATGAGGTCGCTAAATACCGTAAATACGATGAAGATGGCAATGAAATCAACTCTGAATACGGCGATATCTTCGAGCAGGAATATACTGACATTCTGAATGAATACCTGACACTGTTTAACACACCATATGAGCAGTATCTCCGCTCCATTGATGTCCATAACACGCATGCTGGTTACTTCAGCATCGATAAGAAAGGCCACAAGGTAGATAGTTCTCTGAAACGTGGCAGTGATGAAAGTGACGATATTTCCGCATACGATTTGATTTTGAAGGACAAGGAACGTCTGCTTTCCTTTGAAAATCCGGTACGCTTCATCTTCTCTCACTCCGCTCTTCGCGAAGGATGGGATAACCCGAACGTGTTCCAGATCTGCACCTTGAAGCATGGTGGCAGCTCTCCTACACAGAAGCGCCAGGAAGTTGGTCGTGGTCTTCGCCTTTGCGTAAATCAGAACGGTGAGCGCCAGGATTATGACACCCTCGGCAGCCAGGTACAGAAAATCAATCAGCTAACCGTCATTGCCTCTGATGGGTATAAAGACTTTGTTGCGGACCTTCAGAAAGGTATCCGTGAAGATCTCTACGATCGTCCAACCAAGGCTACCGCAGAATACTTCATTGGTAAAACGCTCAATATCGGTGACAGCGATGTCACGGTATCTGATAAGCAAGGCCGCGACATTTATCGTTATCTGATCAAAAACGATTACATCGATGAGGATGATCACGTAACCGACAAGTATCGTGCAGACCTCGCAAACGATGCTCTTGCGCCAGTTCCTGAAAGTTGCAAGGAAATCACCGATGGTGTACACGCCCTCATTCAGAGCATCTTTGATGAGCACGCTCTCGATGATATGATCTCCGATGGTCATGAGACGAAGATTCAGGAGAATGCATTGAATGATAACTTCTACAAGAAGGAGTTCCAGACGCTTTGGAATTATATTAACCACAAATATGCTTATACCGTAGAATTCGACAGTGATGAATTGATTCGAAAAGCAATCGCGCATATTGATGATAAGATGTTCGTGGCAAAGCTGCAGTATACCGTTACCACTGGCCAACAGCAAGACGATATGAACTCCGATGCACTGAAAAACGGAGCCAGCTTCATAGCAGAAAAAAGTAAGACGTATACCCTGGAGCGTGCAGAAGGCAGTGCCGTAAAATATGATCTGGTCGGCAAGATTGCGGAAGGCGCAAAATTAACGCGTCGTTCTGCTGCAAAGATTCTGGCAGGTATCCGGCCATACACCTTTGCTATGTTCAAAAACAACCCGGAGGAATTTATCACAAAGGCCATCCGGCTGATCAACGAGCAAAAAGCAACCATGATTGTAGAGCAAATCACCTACAATCAGACCGATGGAACCTATGACAGCTCCATCTTTACAGCTGAAAAGAATACGGATTTTTCCAAGGCATATCATGCAAAGAAAAACGTACAGGATTATGTTTTTGCTGACGGCTACGCGAAAGACGGTCAGAGTATTGAACGGCAGTTTGCTGAGAGTATGGATTTAGCCGATGAGGTTTGCGTCTATGCGAAGCTGCCGAAGGGCTTCTCTATTCCAACCCCTGTCGGCAACTACTCTCCTGACTGGGCGATTGCTTTCAATAAAGGTACGGTCAAGCACATCTTCTTTATTGCTGAAACCAAAGGCACAATGGATTCATTGAATCTAAAGCCTATTGAGCAGGCAAAAATTGCTTGTGCCAAGAAACTATTCAGTAATCTTTCTTCTGCTGATGTCGTTTACCATGAAGTGAACAGCTATCAGCACCTACTGGATATTATGGACAAGCTCTAAAATTTCATAAAAAAATGCACACCCGCATAACGAAATATCCCGTTCATCGTTACGGAATGGATAAATCGTTATGAAGGTGTGCATTTTTAATGTTCTGCGCCCACCTACGGGGGCTGACGCTCGCTGCCGGTTTATCTTTCTGGCAAAAAAATAAGACCTCTGCACACCCCTTGGTGTCAGAAATCCCTTTGTTCTAAAGGATTTGTTTGCTGCTGCCCTTATGTATCGTTATGCAGTCCGTATCAATCACGCAACTGCCTCATCATATACTTTATTGATTTCCGTTTTTCCTACAGTTCCAAGGCGTGTGAGCAGTTCAGACACATCTGCCGGAGTAAAAAACTCTCCACCAGATTTTCCGGCATTCGATGCATACATAGTCATAAGATACTCATACGCATCCCCAAAGGCATCAATGGAATGATCTTTCACATCTCCCAGATTCATTTCGCCTACGCCATTCAGCAGTTTTACAAGTT
>ERZ1034882.556-NODE-556-length-17505-cov-5.261490_pt1 | contig 17505 bp, 14 predicted proteins | sample MGYA00520606_ERZ1034882 | MGnify/ENA primary metagenome ERZ1034882 (study PRJEB33766, sample SAMN09781726) | gut metagenome | biome: gut microbiome | host: Homo sapiens | place: Madagascar | study: EMG produced TPA metagenomics assembly of the PRJNA485056 data set...
CCGGGGGGAACTGCATGGGGCATTGTGTGCGACGGTATGGGCGGCGTAAACGGCGGGCGGGTCGCCTCCCGCATTGCCACCGATACCATGCAGCAGTATTTTGCCAAGGAGCTGCCGGAATTGCAGCCCGGTGCAGAAAAAGCCTTCCTGCTGCGCGGGTTTGACATCATCAACCGCGCTGTATACGACAAAGCCACTGCCTCCCCCGAAATGCTGGGTATGGGTACCACGGGTGTCTGCGCCTATGTGGGGGATAACGGTGTGGCGCACATTGTACACGCGGGCGATTCCCGCGCGTATCTGTACCACGCGGGCGAGCTGACGCAGATCACCCACGACCACTCGATGGTGCAGCAGCTGGTGGACAGCGGGCAGATCACCCGCGAGCAGGCAGCCCAGCACCCACAAAAAAACCTGATCACCCGGGCGCTGGGGGTGTCCGCCAATATCGTGCCGGAATACAGCCGCTGTCAGGTGGCGGTGGGGGACATCCTGCTTTTATGCACGGACGGGCTTACCAATATGATCCCGGACACAGAAACGGCGCGGATTTTGCGCGATGCAACGTTTTTTGATGCCACAAGAATCCTTGTGGATCACGCTTTGCAGGCAGGCGGGCAGGACAACATTACCGTCCTGCTGATGGGTGTGGAAACTACGGAGGTCAACCATGGATAATATGATCGGTAAGCGGCTGGATGGTCGCTATTCTATAGAAGGTCTGGTGGGCGTCGGCGGTATGGCGAACGTCTACCGCGGCACCGATCTCAAGACCGGCAACGCGATTGCCGTCAAGGTGCTGAAGGAAGAATTTCTCGACAATGAGGAGCTGGTGCGCCGCTTTAAAAACGAGTCCAAGGCGATCTCGATTTTAAACCACCCCAACATTGTCAAGGTGTATGATGTTTCGGTCACCGACAAATTGCAGTATATCGTGATGGAATATGTGGACGGCATCACCTTAAAAGAGTACCTGCGCCAGCGCGGCGGCGCCCTGACATGGAAGGAAACCGTCTACTTTGCCACGCAGGTGCTCAGCGCCTTGCAGCACGCCCACGCCAAGGGCATCATCCACCGCGATGTCAAGCCGCAGAACATTATGCTGCTGGCGGACGGCTCCATCAAGATGATGGACTTCGGCATTGCCCGCTTCTCCCGCGCGCAGAGCCAGACCGTCAGCGACAAGGCGATCGGCTCGGTGCATTATATCAGCCCCGAGCAAGCCAAGGGCGAGCGCACCGATGCCCGCACCGACATCTACTCGGTCGGCGTTATGCTGTACGAGATGCTGTCCGGCAAGCTGCCTTTTGACGGTGACGGTGCGGTTTCCATCGCCATTATGCAGATTTCCGACAAGGCGCGCCCGCTGGCAGAAATTGCCCCCGACGTGCCGGAGGGGCTGCGCCAGATCACCGAAAAGGCGATGGAAAAGGACCCCGCCAAGCGCTTTCAGAGCGCACAGGAAATGCTGGACGCCATCGAGGCGTTCAAGAAAAACCCCTCCATCCATTTTGAATACGAGTACAGAAATATGCAGGATAATCCCGAAAAACAAATCAGCCGCGTGGTAAACGGCGCCAAGACCGGCAGCAATCTGCGCACCGGCGGCGCACGCCGCGCCGGCGCTGCCGCAACCGGAGCCAAAAAGAAAAAATCCAAGCGCATGGAACCCAAGCCTTTTGCCATGTTCCCGATTTTTGCGGGTATGGCGGTGGCGTTTGTCATCGGTGCCGCCATTTTGGTGTATCTGATTTTTACCAACTCCAACAACCTCCTGTTCTCCAACCGTGAGGACGTCACCCTCATCAACTTTGTGGGGATGACCAAGGACGAGTACCTGGCGTCCGACTACAACAAGCTGCTGAAGGCGGAATTTGACGAAACCTACGACAGCTCCAGCGCGGCGGGAACCATCATCCGCCAGACGCCCAGCGCCGGGCGAACCGTCAAGGAAAAGCAGAAGGTGACCCTGACGGTCAGCCTCGGCACCGAGTATATCACAATTCCTGAAACAAAGAATATGGACGCGGACGACGCCAAGCAGACCCTGCTGGACAAGGGGCTGCGTGTGACCAAAAAGCCCATTGTGGACGCAACGGTCGCCACCGGCGCGGTGGTGTATACCGAGCCTGCCGCCGGGGAAACGGTGGAGGGCGGCTCCACCGTTATTATGTATGTCAGCCGCGAGGAAGCCAAGACCGAGGTCATTGTACCCAGTCTGACCGGACGCACCATCGAGGAAGCCCGCAACGAGGTCAGGGACAGCCTGATTTCGCTGTATGTCGAGGAGCAGCCGAACGAACAGCCTGCGGGTACCGTGCTGAGTCAGATGCCCGAGGCGGGCACCCCGGTGCGCGTCGGCAGCGCCATTACGGTGTATGTGTCCACCGGCGTACCAGAGGTGGTCGTGCCGGAGCATGATCCCAACCTGCCCGAGGGTACTATGGGCGACCCGGAGGAAGGTAGGACGTGGGACGCGCAGTACTGGCTGCCGGATGGCAGTTTCATCTGGCGTAAGGTGTATAAGCACGATTACGGGGTGTACTTCTACGACACCCATGAGCCGTATACCGAAAGAGCGCCCGAATAAGAGGAACCCGGCATGGACTATATTACAAAGGGCATCGGCGGATTTTACTATGTAAAAACGCCCGACGGCATCGTGGAGTGCAAGGCTCGCGGCGTGTTCCGCAAGCGGGGCATCACCCCGGTGGCGGGGGATATGGTGCGTCTGTCAGCGGACGGCGCGGCCATTGAGGAGATCCTGCCCCGCAAAAATGTTTTTGTCCGCCCGCCCATTGCCAATCTGGATGTACTGTTTATTGTTGCCAGCACGGTGCAGCCGGTACCCAGCACGCTGGTGCTGGATCAGCTGGCGGCGGCTGCCGTGTACAAGGACGTGCAGCCGGTGCTTGTCATCACCAAGGCGGACCTTGCGGCGGCGGACAGCCTGCAGCAGGCGTATGCCGGCAGCGGCATCCCGCTGATCATGCTCAACTACGAAACCGGCGAGGGGCTGGCGGAGATCCGCGCGCAGATCCAAGGTCATCTGTGTGCGTTCTGCGGCAACTCCGGTGTGGGCAAGTCAACGCTGCTCAACCATCTGGCGCCGGAGCTGAACCGGGAAACCGGGCAGATCAGCCGCAAGCTGGGGCGCGGACGCCACACCACCCGCGAGGTGGAAATCTTTGAGATTTGCGGCGGGCGCTTGGCGGACACACCGGGTTTTGCCAGCTTGGAGGCGCAAAAGCTCTGCCGCATCCCCAAGGAGGATTTGCAGCACACCTTCCCGGAATTTGAACCCTATTTCGGGCAGTGCAGGTTTACCGGCTGCTCCCACCGCAGCGAAACCGGCTGCGCCGTGCGCGAGGCGCTGGCACAGGGCAAAATCAGCCAAAGCCGCTACGCCAGCTATCTTTCGATGTACGCCGACGCCGAAGCGAGGAAAGAATGGGAAAAATAACAAAGACCGCCGTCATTCTGTCGGCTGTGCCGGTGGGCGGGGCCATGCGCCGCTATCTTACGCCGGATGCCTTTGTGGTGGCGTGCGATGCAGGCTACCGCAACGCCGTGCGGCTGGGCGTGCAGCCCGATCTGATTGTGGGGGATTTTGATTCCGCCCCAAGACCCGAAACCACGGGCAAGACCATCGTTTTGCCCCACGTCAAGGACGATACCGACACCCACTACGCCGCGCGCTGGCTGCTGGAGCAGGGCTATACCCGCATCACGCTGCTGGGGGCTTTGGGCGGGGCAAGGCTGGAGCATAGCCTTGCCAACATAGCCACCGGGCTGTTTCTGGCGCAAAACGGCGTCGAAGTCCTCTTGGCGGACGAACGAAGCGAGCTGCATTACCTGCTGCCCGGCACCCCGCTGACGCTGCAAAAAGGGGATTGGCAGTATCTTTCGCTGTTCCCTTTGCAGGGTACCTTGCAGGGCGTGACGCTCACGGGCGTGTACTATCCGCTGCAAAACGCAGCCCTTACCGCCGATTATCCGCTGGACGTCAGCAATGAATTTGTGCAGGACACAGCGCAGCTTTCCTGCACGGCGGGCTGCGGGCTGGCGGTGCTGACCCGCGCCGACGGGTAACACGGCAGCCGGAACCGGCATAGTATGGCGCAAACCCGAAAGTGAGGTGTGCGCCATGAATGTTGTTGTGATCCGCTGCCCCAAGGCGCTGCGTTGGCTGCTGCGCATGACGTTTAAAGTATAAAGATGATACCCCCGCTGCTCCTTTTGGGGCGGCGGGGGTATTTTTTTGCCCCGGCGACCATATAGATACACAAGAGGTTTATGCTGCCAGAAAAAGGGAGGTATCGTGTATGGAACTCAAGGTGTTCAAGGACACCGTGACCGCCTACGCCGGGCGCTGGGAAACCCGGCTGGAGCTGCCGGTGGAAACCGAAATCCTCATCCCCGACTATCAGCCCGCCGTGTTCAAAATCGTAAAATGCCGGATCGTGCCGGTCATTCTGCAAAACGCGGTGGCGGACGGGCGCTGGACGGCGCAGGGATATCTGCGCTGCACCGTGTATTATCAGAGCGACGAGCCGGGCAGCCGCCTGTGGCGTATGGAGCAGAAGCTGCCCTTTGAAAAATCGGCGGAGCTGCCTGCCGGTACCTGCGCCGAGGGGGCAGCCGCCGTGGACGGTGAGATGGAATACTGCAACTGCCGCGCCGTCAGCGAACATCGCATAGACCTGCGCGGGGCGTACATTGTCACGGTATCGCTGCCCACCTTCCACACCGGCGAGGTGCTGACCGCCTTAGCAGATTGCGGCATTGAGCAGCGCACCACCGTTTTGCAGGGGCTGCAGCGCATCGCCGCCGAGGAAAAGACCTTTACCGCGCAGACCGGCGTGTCCCTGCAGGGCGGTGAAACGGTGCTGGATGTGGACGGCACGTTTGTTTCCGGCAGCGCCGTGGCGGGCGCAGGGCAGCTGCATATACAAGGCACGCTGCGGGTGCAGCTTTGCTGCCAGCCGCCCGACAGTGAGCAGCTGACCGCCTTTACCAAGGAGCTGCCCGTGCAGCAGACCTTGGAGCTTGCCGCCGTGCAGGACAACGACCGGGTTCTTTTGTGGGGCGATGTGCCAGCGTGTACGGTCAGCCGGGATGACGCGGGGCAGACCATGCTTGCCGTCACCTGGCGGCTGCACACCGAGGTGTGGCGGCAGCAAACGCGCACCGTGGTGGCGGATGCCTACTCCACGGTCTGCCAGACGCAGACGGTGGGAACGGTTTTTCGTATGCTGGAGGAAACCGCCGACCTTTCCGGCTGTGTTTCGGTCACGGTCGAGGACGATCTGCCGCAGGAGGACGCGCAGGTGCTGGGCTGCTTTGTCACGCTGGGCGCGGCGGGGCTTGCACCCGGCGGCGAAACCTTGCAAATCGAGGGCAAGGGTACGGCGCACGTACTTTGCGCGGACGAGCGCGGCGAGCTTACCTGCTATGACAAGCCCTTTGTCTGGCAGCTGGGCAGCGGCTTTTCCGGCAAGCCGGAGGACTGCTGCCTGTGCCTGCACGCCGCGGCGGCGCGCATCCAAAGCAGCAAGGCGGGCGCAAGGCTGCGGGTGGAGCTGGACATTGAAACCACCGGCAGCCTTTTGCAGGTGCAGCCGATGCAGCTGCTGACCGACGTGGAAACGGGGGAGCAATACCCCGCCGAGGACACCGCCCTCTACCTCTATTACGCACAGGAGGGCGAGCGTGTCTTTGACATTGCCAAGCGCTACCACGCCCGCGCCAAGGATTTGGCACAGGCAAACGATATGGACTGCGCCGACACCGCCCCGCAGGAGCTGACTGCCCAAACCGCCGTGTTGCTGATCCCGGCGGCGCTGTAAAGGAGGAACGGTCTGTGACACAGGAACAACTCTACCAAAATATCGCCAAGCGCACGGGCGGGGATATCTATCTGGGGGTCGTCGGTCCGGTGCGCACCGGCAAAAGCAGCTTTATCAAGCGCTTTGCGGAGCTTATGCTGCTGCCGCATATCCAGAACGAAGCCCGCCGCACCCGCGCGCAGGACGAACTGCCCCAATCCGCCGCCGGGCGCACCATTATGACCACCGAGCCGAAATTCATCCCCGAAAAAGCTGTGTCGGTGGAGCTTTCGGGCGGGGTAAAATTCCGCGCACGGCTGATCGACTGCGTGGGCTATATGGTGCAGGGGGCTTTGGGCAATGAGGAAAACGAAGCCCCGCGTCTGGTCAAAAGCCCGTGGTTTGACAAGGAGGTTCCCTTTGACCTTGCCGCCGAAACCGGCACCCGGCGGGTCATCCGCGAACACGCCACGGTGGGCGTCGTTGTGACCACCGACGGCTCGGTTGCCGACCTGCCGCGCGAAGCCTACTGCGAGGCGGAGCAGCGCATTTTTGCCGAGCTGGACGAGATCGGCAAGCCCTATGTAATCTTAGTCAACTGCACCGAGCCGGACAGCGACGAAGCCCGCAAGCTGGCAGCGCAGCTGAGCGAGCAGACCCACCACACGGCGCTGCCCGTCAACTGCCTGACGATGACCGCCGAGGAGGTGGACGGCATTTTGCAGGCGCTTTTGTACGAGTTTCCGCTGCAGGAGATCGCCGTGCAGATGCCCGGCTGGGTCACGATGCTGGAGCCGGGTCACTGGCTGCAAACCGCCGTGTACGAGGCAATGCGCGCGCTTGCCGGGCGTTTTCGCAAAATGGGGGACGTAAGTGCCGCCAACCTGCGCCCCGACTGCCCGTATATCACCGAGCTGCGTCTGCTGGCGGCGGAGCCTGCCACCGGACGTGTGCGGGTGGCAGCCGGGCTGCAGCCGGATATTTTTTACAAAATTCTGGGCGAGCAGACGGGGCTGGACATCGTGGACGAGGCGGGGCTGCTGCCCTGCATCGTCAGCCTTGCCAAGGCAAAACGCGCCTATGATAAAATCAAGCCCGCACTCGATCAGGTCGAGGCAACCGGCTACGGCATCGTGATGCCGGGGCTGGAGGAGCTTACTCTGGAGGAGCCGCAGATCGTCAAGCAGGGTGGGCAGTATGGGGTGCGGCTCAGCGCCAGCGCCCCCAGCCTGCACATTATGCGCGCCGCCATCCGCACCGAGCTTTCGCCCACCGTAGGCAGTGAGCAGCAGGGCGAGGAGCTGATCAAAAACCTGCTGGCGGATTTTGAAACCGACCCCGGCAAGCTGTGGAACACGAATATCTTCGGCAAAAGTCTGGATGTTCTGGTCAACGAGGGGGTGCAGGCGAAGCTGCTGCATATGCCGCAGGCGGCGCGCAACCGGCTGCAGCAGACGCTGGAACGCATCATCAACGAGGGCTGCGACGGGCTGATCTGCATTTTGCTGTAAGGGGGTGGCGGGGTGTTTCACCGTGTGTCAAAACAGGAAAAACAGCGCCGCGCCGCGAAGGCGGAGCTGACGCGCACGATGCAGGCGTTACAGCGCAACGAAAACGAATTCAATGAGGCACAGGAGCCGTTTTATATCGAGCAGCTGACCTACCAGCACGCCGCGCTGCAATGCCGCTGCCGCGCCCTGCTGCGTCTGCTGCGCAGCAAGGGGCAAAGCGTATGAGCCTTGGCGTATATGCCGCGGCGGGGGCGGTGCTGCTGGTGCTGCTGCGCTGCGCCTTGGCACAAAAGCGCGGTGTGCGGTGCTTTTTGGCGGGCAGCGTCTGCGGGCTGGGGGTGCTGGCGGTGCTGGCGCTTTTGCAGCCGGTGACAGGGGTGGCGCTGCCCCTGACCCGCTTTACCGCCTTTGTCGCAGCAGTGCTGGGGGTGCCGGGCGTGGCGGCGGTGCTGGTGCTGCGGGTGATTTTGCGCGTATAGGCGGCTCTGTGCCAAATATTTCCGCTTGCCAAAGAAAGGACGGTATGGTATAATAACCACGAAAACGAGTGGAACATACGGCGGCGGGACAGCCCGCAAGGGCTGCCTGAGGAAAGTCCGGGCTTCACAGAGACAGAGTAACTGCTAACGGCAGCCGGGGGTGACCCCAGGGATAGTGCAACAGAAAGAAACCGCCGCGAAAGCGGTAAGGATGGAAAGGCGAGGTAAGAGCTCACCAGCGCACTGGCGACTTTGCGGCTATGTAAACCCTGCTCGAAGCAACATCCGTATGGGACATTATGCGGAGTCTCGCGCGTCCCGGTGATGGCGTGAGCCTTGCGGCGACGCAAGGACAAGATAGATCGTCGTTTGATACAGAACCCGGCTTACGGTCCAGTCGTTTTTATGGGGAAATTGCGGCACATTTGCTTGAAATTTTTGGGCAAATGTGCCGTTTTTGCGTGAAATAATTGCAACGTACCGCAATTTGTGGTATAATCAGAAAACCTAGGCACAAAAAAGGGGGCGCTTATGACCAAGCTGGAATACACCTTGGCGCCCGGTATGCCGGCGCAGCGCCTGAACCTTTTTTTGCGCACACAGGGCTTGACCGCCGGGCTGATCAAAGCGGTCAAGTATGACGGCGGGGGCTTTTTCTGCGACGGCGCCCCGGTACATACGGACCATATTGTGCGCCCCGGGCAGACGGTCAGCTTTGTGCTGCCGCCGGAGCCGCAAACCGACGTGGTGCCGCAGGATATCCCGCTGCACATCGCCTACGAGGATGCGTTTGCCGCCGTGCTGGACAAGCCGGCGGGCATTGCTGTGCATCCCACCCTCAACTACCCGGACGGCACACTGGCGAACGGCTGGCTGCATTACCTGCAAACGCAGGGACGCAGCGGGGTGTTCCGCCCGGTCAACCGGCTGGACAAAAACACCAGCGGTCTTGTGCTGTGCGCCCAGAATGCCTTTGCCGCCCCGGCGTTGGCAGCCTCGGCGGAAAAAACCTATCTGGCGGTCACGGCGGGTACGCTGCCGCAGCGCCACGGGTTTATCGAGGCACCCATCGGTCGGCAGGGGGATTCCATCATCGGGCGGTGCGTTACGCCGAACGGCAAATACAGCCTGACCGAGTATACTGTCCTTGCCGAAACGGATCGCTACACGCTGGCGGCGTGCCGGCTGCACACCGGCAGGACCCACCAGATCCGGGTGCATATGGCGTATATCGGGCATCCGCTGGCGGGGGACAGCCTGTACGGCGGACCCGTGCAGGACATCGCCCGGCAGGCGCTGCACTGCGCCGTGATGCGCTTTCAAAACCCCTATACCCACGCGCGGGTACGGGTGCAAAGCCCGCTGCCGCCGGATATGGCGGCACTGCTGGGCGCAGGGGGGCTGCTTGACAAATGGCAGCCGGATGCGCTATAATGCAGCACTTGTGGGGCAATGCGCCCCGGAAACAGAGAAGGCAACACCGCACAACTCCCGCCGGAGCGGCACTTGGAATTGTGCGGTATCATAAAGGAGCAAATTTGTTTTGAACCCTACGCAAACGGAACATAAGACCGATTACCTTACACAAAAGCCCGGCGTAAAACAGCGGCTTGTCACCTTCTGGGTGGATAACGCCGTGGGCGATCTGCTGTACCGCATCGGCTTCTGGTTTGAATATGTGCTGGTATGTCTGGCACGCAAGGTCAAGGCGGTGGCGCGCGGCGCTGTGGTTACGGTGCGCAACCTGCTGCTGATGATCCTGCGTCCCTTCCTGCTGGGCGTGCTTACCCTGCTGGAGGATCTGCTCAGCCCGTTTCTGCATATTGCATCGGGCTTTCGGCATATCCGCGAGCTGCCGCAGACGCTGGAGGAACAGTCCGACACCGAGCTGCAGCCCAAGGACATACGCACCGCCAAAATCGAATACTTTTTCCGCGGTGTCAAGCGGTACCTGCCCACGGTGTGGGTGGCAGGCACCTACTTTTTGCCGGCGCTTGCCGCAGCGGTGCTGGTGGTGGTCGTGCGCCGGGGCTTGGGGCTGCAATTTGTGCTGAACGTACAGGTCAACGGCGAGACCGTCGGCTATGTGGCAACCGAACAGGTCTTTGAAAAGGCCCGCGACGATGTGCAGGGTCGTATCCTTACGGCAGAGCGCCTTTTGCAGGGTGCCGACGATGCCCAGACCGAATGGGACGTCAACCCCACCTTTACGCTGGCAGTGGCGGATCAGACGATGACCGAGCGCGAGATCGCCAACGCCATCCTGAAAACCGCCAGTGACGAGATCGTCAACGCCACGGCTGTCTATATTGACGATGAGCTGCAGTTTGTCACCACCGAGGGCGACCATCTGCGCAGCTATCTGGAAAACATCAAAGCCCCTTACGAGGACCCGATGGATACCTCGGTGACGACCGGGTTTGTACATGATATCCGTATGGTGGACGGCGTGTTCCTGCAAAAATCCGTCAGCTCCTACGCCGACGTGATACAGGCGCTCAATGCGGGCGCAGGGCTTACCAAGTACACCGCCAAGGACGGCGACACGGTGCAGGATGTGGTGGATGCCACCGGCGTCAGCTTTGACTCGCTGGCGCAGATCAACCCCGAGCTGCTCACGCTGGATCAGGAGATCCCCGCCGGCACCACGCTGGTGACGGGTGCGGTCAATGCCGACCTGCTCCAGGTCAAGGTCGTGCGCCACGACACCGAAACGATTCCCGTTGCCTACGAAACCGAAAACTCCACCTCCTCCGAGTACGCCTACGGCAAGGTGGTCGTTGTGCAGGACGGCGTGGAAGGCACGGCGGATATCACCTACGAAACTACCTACATCGACGGTGCACCCGTGGATCGCCAGGCGGTGGACTACAAGGTCATCACGCAGCCGGTGAACAAGATCACCATCACCGGCACTAAGCTCAAAACCGGTATGGTGGCGCAGGTCGGCTCCGGCAGCTTTATGTGGCCGGTACCCGGATACAGCTATGTCAGCCGCTGGGCAAGCCTGCCGGGCGGACACCGCGGCGCGGATATCTGCGCCCCCTACGGCACGCCCATTCTGGCAGCGGATTCCGGCTCTGTGGTGGCGGCGGGCTGGCACTGGTCCTACGGCAATTATGTCGAGATCGACCACGGCAACGGCTACCGCACGCTGTATGCGCATATGTCCAGCATCGGCGTCACGCAGGGTCAGGCTGTGTCGCAGGGGCAGGAGATCGGTAAAGTCGGCTCCACCGGCAATTCCACCGGCAACCATTGCCATTTTGAGGTGTACAGCGGCGGCACGTTGATCAGCGCCCGCCAGTTCTTCCCCGGTATGTAAGCCGTTTGGGCGAAAATCTGCAAACATTTTGCGGGTTTTCGCCCTGCGGTACTTTTCAAACCCGGAAAAATAGTGTATAATCTATAAAGATATAGCGATTTTTGCCGTGCAGCACAAGGCTGTGGGCAGCCGGCAGCACAAAGGAGAGCTATCTTGGAAAAATATGTCATTCACGGCGGGAAGCCGCTGTCAGGCGAGGTCGTGATCGGCGGCGCCAAAAACGCAGCGGTCGCCATCTTGCCCGCCACCATTCTGGCGGGGGGCAAATGCCTGATTGAAAACCTGCCCTGCATCAGCGATGTTATGGCATCGCTGCAGATATTAAGCGAGCTGGGTGCCGGCATCCGTATGGTCACCCGCAATATTTACGAAATCGACACCACCAACATCAACAGCACCGAGGTTTCCAACGAGCTGTCGCGCCAGATGCGTGCCAGCTACTACTTCCTTGGCGCGCTGCTGGGGCGGTTCGGCTCCGGTCAGGTCGCCATGCCCGGCGGCTGCAATCTGGGTCCGCGCCCCATCGACCAGCACCTGAAAGCCTTTACCGCCTTCGGGGCAGAGGACTCGGTGGAATATGGGCAGATCCGCGTCAAGGCGGATCATCTGATGGGCAGCCATGTGTTTTTTGACACGGTGTCGGTGGGCGCTACGATGAACGCCATGCTGGCCGCCGCCACCGCACAGGGTACCACCGTGCTGGAAAATGTCGCACGGGAGCCGCACATTGTGGACCTTGCCAACTTCTTGAATATGATGGGTGCCGACATCCACGGCGCAGGCACCGATGTCATCAAAATCCACGGCGTCAGGCAGCTGCACGGCTGCAATTATTCCATCATCCCCGACCAGATCGAGGCGGGCAGCTATATGGTGGCTGCCGCCATCACCAAGGGCGATGTGACGCTGCGCAACGTGACCCCCAAGCATCTGGAGCCGATCACCGCCAAGCTGCGTGCTGCCGGCTGCGAGATCGAGGAGTTTGACGATGCCTTGCGCATCCGCCGCACGGGCAACCTGCATCCGCTGAAGGTCAAGACGATGCCGCATCCCGGCTTCCCGACCGATATGCAGCCCCTGATGACCACGCTGCTGACGCTGGCGGACGGTACCTCCATCGTGACCGAGGGCATCTGGGAAAACCGCTTCCGCTACGTCGATGAGCTGCTGCGTATGGGCGCAAACATTCAGGTGGATGGGCAGGTCGCTGTCATCGAGGGCGTCAGAAAGCTGCGCCCCGCGCCGCTGCGTGCGACCGACCTGCGCGCCGGTGCCGCCATGATTATGGCAGCCCTTTCGGCGGACGGCATCAGTGAGGTGGACGAAACCATCCACATTGAGCGCGGCTACGAAAATATCGTAGAAAAATTGCAGCTGCTGGGCGCGGATATCCGCCGTGTTGAGGCACCGCGCAATGCCATTAGCCGCGCGATCTGACCACAGCATCCGTAACATTTTTGGGTCGACCCTTTGCGGCGACCCATTTTTTATGCGTCAAAGGCAATACCGCACCCTTCCCCATGCCGATACGGCGCAAAGAAAGAGGACAACCCTATGGCACTGTTTACCACGCTGTACTCCGGTTCCTCCGGCAACTGCGCCTTGGTTCGCTCCGGGCAGCAGTATCTGCTGGTGGATATGGGCAAAAGCTGCCGCACCACGCTGTCGGCGCTGAAATCGCTGGAGCTGCCCGTCAGCGACTGCGCCGGTATCCTGATTACCCACGAGCATTCGGATCACGTTTCGGGGCTGGATACCTTTTTGAAAAAGCACCCGCTGCCGGTCTACGGCTGCGCCGACACGCTGGATATGCTGGAATCCCGCGGCACGCTGCCCCCGGCGGTGGAGAGAACTGCCATCGACGGGCAGACGGTGGAGATCGGCGGCTTTACCGTGACCTGCTTTCCCACCAGCCACGACGTACCCTGCTGCGGCTACCGCATCCGCACGCCGGACGGCAGCGTTATGGCGCTTGCCACCGACCTTGGGGTGTTGACCGGGGTGGTCATTGACAACCTTTCGGGCTGTGACCTTGTGGCGCTGGAGGCAAACTACGACGCCTTCAGCCTGCACGGCGGTCCGTACCCGTACTACTTAAAGGTGCGCATTGCCAGCGACCGCGGGCATCTGGACAACAAGGCCTGCGCCGCCGAAATTCTGGAGCTGATTCAGGACGGCTGCAAAAAGTTTGCGCTGTGCCACTTGAGCCAGACCAACAATTCGCCGGAGCTGGCGCTGACCACCGTCTACAACGTGCTGCTGGCGGCAGGCATCCAGCCGGGGCGCGATGTGCTGATCCAAGCGCAGGAACGCAACGAGGTCAGCCCGTACATTGAGTTTTAAGGAGGGCGTATGCAGAACATTGACCTGATTTGCATCGGCAAGATGAACGCCGCCTACTTTGCCGCCGGGGTCGAGGAATACCGCAAGCGGCTGGGCGGGTTCTGCAATTTCCGCATCATCGAATTGCCGGAAACCGCCCTTGCGGACAAAAACGCCAGCGACAAGCAAATCGCCAAAGCCCTGCAAAAGGAGGCGGACGCCATCCTTGCCTCGGTGCGCAAGGGGGCGTATCTGGTGGCGCTTTGCGTGGAGGGCAAGCAGATCTCCAGCGAGGAGCTTGCCGAAATGCTGGCGCAGCGCGCGGGCAGCGGGGCAGGGGATATCGCCTTTGTCATCGGTTCCTCCCACGGGCTGGACGACCGCGTCAAGCAGGCTGCCAAGGCGCGCATCAGTATGGGGCGCATCACGCTGCCCCACCAGCTGGCACGCCTTGTGCTGACCGAGCAGCTTTACCGCGCCTGCACCATCAACGCCGGGATGAAATACCACAAATAACCGCAAAAAGCCCGCGCCCTTGCAATACGCAAAGGCGCGGGCTTTCTTTATATCGTATTAGTAGTGCAAAAGATCCAGGGAATCCTGGAACGGGGTTTCGGTGGCAACCTTCATCTCGGCTTCTGCCTTGTACTTGTTCAGCATCGCAATGCTCTTGGCAGGGTCAGCCAGCGTGCCGGCACCGGCAATGCAACCGCCGGGGCAAGCCATACCTTCCAGCAGGTAACCGTTGTACTTGCCGGCCTTGGCCATCGTCATCATCTTCTTGCATTCGGCAAGACCCTGAGCGCTGGCAACCTTGACCTCGCGGTCGGGGTCCATCTTCTTGATGGCGTTGACAACCGCCTGGGCAACGCCGCCGGAGGTGGCAAAGCCGCGGGCATCGGCACTGGCGCTGTGGAAGGCATCCTCGGGGTTGTCGGGCAGCTCGGCAAAGTTGACCTGCTTTGCCTCAAACAGACCCATCAGCTCCTCAAAGGTCAGCACAAAGTCAACCTCACTGCGCACGGAACGGCGGCTGGCTTCCAGCTTCTTGGCGGCGCAGGGACCCACAAAGCAGATGCGGGCGTTGGGATGCTCCTTCTTGATCAGGCGGGCAGTCAGGACCATCGGGGTCATTGCCATGCTGATGCACTCTGCCTGCTGGGGGAACAGCTTCTTTGCCATAACGCTCCACGCGGGGCAGCAGGAGGTACCCATGAAGGGGATCTTAGCGGGGACTTCTTCCATAAAGTCCTTCGCCTCATCGATGGTGCAAAGGTCGGCACCGATGGCGACCTCGGTCACATCGCTGAAGCCCAGACGGCGCATAGCTTCCTTCAGCTTGGCGGGGGTCATACCGGGGAACTGGTTGATGAAGGCGGGGGCAACGATGGCAATGACATCGTCGCCGCGCTTGATGCTCTGGATGAGCTGGAAGATCTGACCCTTGTCCACGATGGCGCCGAAGGGGCAGTTGACCAGGCACATACCACAGGATACGCACTTATCGTAATCGATCTCGGCACGACCATGCTCGTCAGAGTGGATGGCACCCATACCGCAGGCGGCGGCGCAGGGGCGCTCGGTCTTGACGATGGCGCTGTACGGGCAGCTGTTGACGCAGCGGCCGCACTTGATGCACAGGCTCTGGTCGATGTGGCTCTTGCCGTTGCGGAAGCTGATGGCGTTCTTGGGGCAGACTTCCTGGCAGGGATGCGCCAGGCAGCCCTGGCACATGGCGGTGACCTTGATGATCTTTTCCGGGCAGGCGTTGCAGGCGAACTTGATGACGTTGATCAGCGGCGGCTCGTAGTACTTGTCGGCGCTGATGCTCTCCTTCAGACCGGCAGTGGCAGGCACGCTCTCGTCCAGAGGACGCAGGGACATACCCATCGCCAGGCGAACGCGCTCGGACACGATGGCTCTCTCCAGGAAGATGCTGCTGCGCAAAGATTTTTCCTCACCGGGAATGATCTTGAAGGGCAGCTCGCGCATCAGATACTCGAAATCGTGCATCTCGTTGACCTCATAGGCCATACGGGCGACCTCGGTGAACACCTTACGACGGATATCCGTTACGGGGGTGTAAATGCCTCTCATTGTTTTTGCTCCTTTTTTTGCTTTACGGTTACTCTCAATGCTCTCTGTCGAGCGTCAGCACAGGGCAATGGCGCTCCTGTTAAAATTTTACCAAAAAACCGCGCCCTTGGCAAGGGGCGCGGCAACGTTTTTTGGTAAAAAGCAAAAGATTTTACGCACTTTTTGCCAAACAGGCATTATTTCAGCGCGGCGCGGCAGCGTTTGCCGTCCCATTCGCCCAAGGCAACACGCACAATATCGCCCGATGCGTGTCCGGCGGCGTTCACCAGAACCGGCAGATACTGCTTAGTGTAGCCGGTAAACAGCGTGGCGGACAGCGGCGTTTCCAAAAGCACCTCGGCGCTGCGCCCCTGCATACCGGCAGCCAGCTCGGCGCGCATGGCTTCCACCGCCTCGGTCATACGGCGGCTGCGGGCTTCCTTTTCGTGCTCCGGCAGTTGGTCGGCAAAGTCGTAGGCGGGGGTACCCTCGCGGCGCGAATAGGGGAAAACGTGAACCTTCAGGAATTTTTGCGAAAGCACAAAATCCATACTGGCTTTAAAATCCTCCTCGGTTTCGCCGGGAAAGCCCACGATCACATCGGTGGTAAAGCTGACGTTTTCCGCGCCGAACGCGGCACGCAGCTTGGCGGCGATATCGGCAAAAACGGCGGTGGTGTAGGGGCGGCGCATCGCGCGCAGGGTCTTGTCGCAGCCGCTCTGCAGGCTCAAATGGAACTGCGGGCAGAGTTTTTTGACGGCTGCCATACGGCGGATGTCCTCGTCGTGCAGCATATCCGGGTCCAGGCTGCCCAGACGCAGGCGCTCAATGCCCGGCACGGCGGCGGCTTTTTCAATCAGCTCCACAAGGCTGGTGCCGGTGTCGGTGCCGTAGCTCGGCAGGCTGATGGCGGTCAGCACGACCTCCTTGTAGCCCGCATCCGCTAAACGGCGCAGCTCCTGCAAAATGCTCTGCTCATCGCGGCTGCGCACGGGACCGCGCGCGCGAGGGATCACGCAGTAGGCGCAGCGGCGGTTGCAGCCGTCCTCGATCTTGACAAAGGCGCGGGTGTGGTCGGCAAATTTGTTCATTGGCAGTTCTTCAAACTGCTCGCCCTTTTCGTGGGGGCGGATATCCACCACGCGCTCGGTCTCGCCGTTCAGTACCTTCTGCACATCGGTCAGCACGGCGTGGCGGTTGCCGGAGCCGGTCACCACGTCCGCCTCGGCGATGGCGGCAGCCTCCTCGGGGAAGGCCTGCGGATAGCAGCCCGTCAGCACGGTGACAGCGCCGGGGTTCTCGCGCTTGGCGCGGCGCAGCCATTTGCGGCTTTTCTGGTCGCCGAAATTGGTCACGGTGCAGCTGTTCACCACATACACGTCCGCCGGCTCGTCGTTAGGCACCACGGTGTAGCCGTTTGCCTCAAACAGCTGCTCCATAGCACCGGTTTCGTTCTGGTTGACCTTGCAGCCCAAGGTATAAAATGTTACCCGCATAAATACGATCCTTTTCTCTAACATAATACCTCTATTATAATAAAAGCGCCGCAAAAGCGCAATACTAATCTGAAGGGCAGCAGCATAGGCTGAAATAAAGCGATAGCATGGGGGTGACCTATGATGAAAAAGAAGATCGTGCTTGCCGTTTTGTGCCTGCTGCTGGCGGTAACGGCGGTGCTGCGCAGCTATGCCGATGCAGTACCCGGCGTGCAGGCGGCGGGGGTGCAGGACTTTGATGTACCCTGTGCCGCCGCCGTGCTGATCGACGAGGATTCCGGCACCGTTTTGTACGAGAAAAACGCCGACGAGCGCCGCCCGGTGGCGTCCATCACCAAGGTGATGACGCTGCTTCTGACCTTTGAAGCGCTGCAGACGGGCAAAATTGCGCTGGGGGATATCGTGCCGGTCAGCGAACACGCCTACCATATGGGCGGCAGCCAGATCTGGCTGGAGCCGGGGGAACAG
>ERZ1034882.559-NODE-559-length-17452-cov-13.158706_pt1 | contig 17452 bp, 10 predicted proteins | sample MGYA00520606_ERZ1034882 | MGnify/ENA primary metagenome ERZ1034882 (study PRJEB33766, sample SAMN09781726) | gut metagenome | biome: gut microbiome | host: Homo sapiens | place: Madagascar | study: EMG produced TPA metagenomics assembly of the PRJNA485056 data...
ATCATAATTCCTCCAAAGTATTATGTTTTTATAACTTATAACATTTTACTCTGAAAACCCTTAAAATGCAAGAGGATACTTGTCAGTAAGTGTCTTGATGATGGCCTTTGCAGGCTCAACTGCGCTCTCGCCCTCTTTGATGATCATGGCGATTGCCTCTGCAACCTTGTCGAAATCATCCTCCTTTAAGCCTCTTGATGTAGCAGCAGGTGTTCCGAGACGGATACCACTTGTGACAAATGGCTTCTGTGGGTCGTTAGGAATAGTATTCTTGTTGGCTGTTATATGAGCCGCATCGAGAAGTTTCTCGATAGACTTTCCTGTGAGACCAAACGGAGTTAAGTCTACAAGCATGAGGTGGTTGTCTGTGCCGTCTGATACAATCTTGATGCCACGGCTCTGAAGCCCCTTGCAAAGTGCCTGTGCATTCTTTACAATCTGCTTCTGATACTCCTTGAACTCAGGCTGTAATGCCTCCTTGAAGCAGACTGCCTTTGCAGCGATAACGTGCATGAGAGGTCCACCCTGGATTCCCGGGAAAATAGCCTTGTTGAAATTGTACTTATCCTGCATCTCCTGGCTGCAGAGGATCATTCCACCACGAGGTCCACGGAGAGTCTTGTGTGTAGTGGTTGTGGTGACATGTGCATATGGGATTGGACTTGGATGAAGTCCTGCGGCTACAAGTCCTGCGATATGAGCCATATCAACCATGAGCACTGCGTCTACCTTGTCTGCAATCTCTCTGAAACGCTTGAAATCTATAGTTCTCGCATATGCAGATGCACCTGCGATAATCATCTTTGGCTTGCACTCAAGGGCGATCTCCTCTACCTTGTCGTAATCGATGAAGCCCTCGTCATTTACTCCATAAGGCACTACATGGAAATATGAGCCTGAGAAGTTGACCGGTGAACCATGTGTGAGGTGTCCGCCATGGTCAAGATTCATTCCCATGATGGTATCGCCCGGCTTTAAGATGGCGAACTGTACTGCCATGTTGGCCTGAGCACCTGAGTGCGGCTGTACATTTACATACTCTGCGCCGAAAAGCTCCTTGGCTCTTTCTCTGGCAAGCTCCTCTACCTCGTCCACGCACTCGCAGCCGCCATAGTATCTTCTTCCCGGATATCCCTCAGCGTACTTATTGGTAAGAATGCTTCCCATAGCTGACATAACAGCAGGGCTTACCCAGTTCTCAGAAGCAATAAGCTCGATATGGCTGTTCTGGCGCTCAAACTCATCTGTGATGGCGCTCGCAATCTCCTGATCTTCTTTCTTGATGTCGTCAAGTGTATACATATATGTGTCTCCTTTTCTTTATTGCAAAATACTTGCATTATTTATCGCAATTATATGCTTTGCTGTGATTTATTACTTTGATGCGCTACCGCATAAAAATAATCCTTGCTACAATTCTACTATTTAAAGCAGAAAGTGGCAAGGATTATTTGATATATCCTTCATATTTAATTCTAATAAGTAACTATACCCAAATCAAATAACTAAAATCACATATATGAATACATTTAAAAAATACGGTCATCCTATAAAAAAGGAGGTCTGAAAACATGACTACTGACCAAAAAGAAAAACGAAATGATGAATATAACAAATATGTAAAGCGCGTCACACCTACTCACTGCCTTTCTGCAAACATGCTTAAGGCATTCATACTCGGTGGCATCATATGCACTATCGGACAGCTCATAGTAAATACCTGCACACAATACTTTGGTTTAAGCAGTGACGAAGCAGCTGCCTGGTGCAGCATGATTTTGATTCTTATAAGCTGCGTACTGACATCGCTAAACCTGTATGCACCGCTTGCAAACTGGGGAGGAGCTGGAGCTCTTGTTCCTATAACCGGCTTTGCAAACGGAGTATGCTCATCCGCATGTGAATTTCAGGTGGAAGGGCAGGTATTTGGCATAGGCTGTCAGATATTCAGGATTGCAGGTCCTGTGATACTATACGGCATATTTTCAAGCTGGGTGCTTGGTGTGATATATCTTGTCGTAACAAGCTTTTGATTGATTAGCATTTCAGCATGTATGTGTTAATTTGTCCATCCCTCAAATTATTTAGTAAGAGCCGATCTTGTGACCGGCTCCTATTCAGATCATTAAATTACTGTTCTGATGCTTCTTTTTTAGTTTTTCTTTTCTTTTTATAGATTACAAAACCTGTTGGTACAATTATTGCTGCTGCAACAACACCCAGCACACCATAAAACAGCGGCTTGTTCTCAAAGAAAAGAATGAAAGCGTTTGATGAAACTGTTATACCCTTGTAAATAAAATCAGTTGTATTGGTTCCACCATCTGTTCCGATAGAGCAGTCAGCGCAAAGTATTGCAACCTGCTGATTTACGCCCTCCGGCACCTTAAATTTAATCTTTCCATCATTTCCATTCAGGTACTTTGTAAGTTCATCGCCTGACATATCAGAAATTACTTTCTGTTCTTTTCCATCCTTGTCAAGTATTGTGACTTTGACATGTCCAAGCTTTCCTCCATCATCTGTAGGAACAAGAGTAACGTTCTGTGATGTTCCTCTGTAATTACCGTCTTCCTCAATTCCACTGATTGTGAAGGTTGGAGCTGTCTTATCAATTACAAAATCAGCTGAAACATTTTTCAAATCACTATATGCCATTGATGTGGCTTTGTCCTCTGATTCAACAACAAGGTTGTATTCACCTTCGTCATCAAAAAGTGATTTATTTACAGCATACTCGTATCTGTACCAGCTTCCATCTCCGCCTGACTCTGTCACCTTGTAGTCGTTACCTTCTTTAAGCGCATTGCCATTAAGCTTGATATTGTAGTTTAAGAGTTCATCAGCATTAGTCTCGTAGAATACGATATCCTCTGCTGTCTCCTGTACATAATAGTCATTAACTACATCCATTGAGTAATCATTTAATGCAAATGTTGAGCCATTTCTGTTGACAGAGAAATCAATGAGATTATCTCCATCCTGCAGGTTTACAGTTGAAGTTACTCCATCTTCATCAACAATATTTACAGTATCATAGGCATTTCCGGCCTTGTCTACAGCTGCACATCTGAGTGAGTACATTCCATCCTCCTCGAGGTTTCCATACTCAATCCTCTCTCCATTTCCAACGGATGAAGCGCTTCCTTCTATTTCTTTTGTTGCAAAAGAACCATTCTCATATACTACAGCTGTCAGTACCGGAGTAAATGTGCCAAAGTTGGTATCTGTGCATTCAATAGCAAAACCAATATTTCCATCAGTATTGTTTGCTGAATTAGGATTTATTCCACTTATTGTTATGGCAGGCTTTGTAAGATCAACGCAGAAGCTCTGATTCTCAAGGTCATTTGCCTTGTTTCCTGCCTTGTCTGTGTATGCAAGTGTCCATGTGTAAACAGCGTCTGATGCAAAACTAATTGTTGCCGTATGTGTATCACCGCTTCCTGACCAGCCACTTATTGTAGGCGCTGAAGCAGGATTTCCATTGTCTGTCGCATTCATTGTGAGGACAACTCTGCTTGTCTCAAAATTGTGCTCCTGAATTGTCACAGTAGCAGTTCTCTGCTCCTTATAAAAGCCAGCCTCTGCTGCATTATTATTATCATATGCTACTGAAATCACCGGAACAGTCTTATCTACAGTAAATTTTGTAGGTGCAAGTGAGTTACCATAATTGACATCACCGCTCTTGTTTCCTACGATATCCTCTGCTGAAATATTGAAGGTATAATCAGCATCGTTTCCATAGTATATTGTAGCAATATTAACTGTATCATCTCCGTTTCCAGAACCACTAACTGTAGTCCATCCTGATATAGAAGGAACACCTCCAGCACTGGCCTCTATTACAGGGATTACCTTTGCAGGGTCAAAGTTACGCTCAGTAACCTTAACTGTTGCTGTTCTTGACTCCTTAAAGTAAGTATCATCTCCAAATGTTGTATCTCCACTGTTATTATCATAGCTTACTTCAATCGTAGGTGCCGTGATATCAATCTTGATTACATTTGTTGTCTTATAAGTGTTTCCTGCATTATCAACAGCTGTCACTTCGATCTGTACATCGTTACTGTTGTTTAATCCCGCATCAACTGTGAAATTTCTTGATACTGACTTAGTCAGATCATCCAGGCTTCCTGCTGTTGCAGTGTATGTATACAAATCTCCTGTCTGTGTCTGCTGACCCAGGCTTGTCACCTTGTATGATACACTTCTGATACCTGAAACAACACCTGTTGCTGCATTGTCCGATACTGACACGCCAACATTAACATTTGAAGCGTATATGCCATTGATATCAGCCGGAAGTGTTACATTAATCTTCGGTGCCTGTGTATCAAGCACAGCTCCATTTGTGCTGACATATGATACATTTCCTGAATAATCTACAATCTTCAGATAGACAACATAGTTCATGTCATTTTCCGGTAAACTGATAGCATATGAGCCATCCTTACCAGTTGATTTCATCGGTGTCCATGATGTAACTCCTGACACATCCGCAAATACACCATCCTTGTTTGAAACGTTGTAGCTTACTTCTTTTACTCCGCTGAATTCATCTCTTACACTACCTGAAACATACATCTTTCCCTTAGAGAAACGTGATATCTCGTATTTTCCACCATTTAAGATGTTCTTCCAATCTGCAAATGATGTCCATGTAGTGTCAGTTCCCTGTGACAGATAATTATACTTCATGTTACCTGTTGGATTTTTCTTATCGATAACAAATGTATTAGATTTATTGATTTTGTATCCATCAGCTTTATTCTCAGCCAAATCCTGTGCTTCTACACGGATAGTATACTTATGATCATTGGTAAACTTAATAGTAAGTGTACTTACAGCTTTCTTTCCGGCTCCAAGAGTCCAGTCACTATCCTTTACGATACCAGCTGGAAGCTTATCACTATTATTGATATCAACTTCTTTTCCGCCATCCTCTGATACCCAGATATTTACAAGCTTCGGATTAAAGAATACACTGTTTTCCTTAACCGATACTTTAGCTGTACGCTCTGCATTATAATACTCTGCACTATCAACTACACTGTATGCATCCTTCTCTGAGGCATACTCAACATTAATCTCCGGCTTTGTTGTATCAATCCTGAATGTCTCATCTTTCTCATCATCCTTCAGGCTGACAACTGTCTCATTGTCTGCTGTGTCTATAACCTGAACATAGATATTAATTGCACCAAGATTATCTGCTGAATTGGCAAACTTATCCGATATTTTAATCGGAATATTCAGCTTGTCATTTGTTCCTGCCTGTTTTTCCGGGAGAATACTATTAACATCTTTATTTGTTGTATCAGCCCAGGTTTCCTCTGTAGGTACATCTCCGGCAGCAGTTACATAGTACTTAATTGATTTGATTCCTGATGTAGCATCATTTGCTGTTACATTAAGCTTCACATCTCTATTGTAGAAATGCTTTGCACCATCAAAGCCCGCCTTGTCACTAAGGCTGTTTTTCATTTCCTTGTCAAAGCTTATACCTGCTGTAGGATGTGTTGTATCAAACTTGATTGTCTGACTACATTCTATCTTATTTCCTGCTTTGTCATACGTTTTAGTTTCAACATAAAGGTTCTTTGAATCATAATATGCATCTTTCGGAATTGTTATTGTTCCTGTCAAATCACCATTATCTGATTTTTGCAATGTATCTGCAGTTAATGTACCACTTGTCAGATTTTCGTTTGAATCCTTGCTGGCTTTTACAAAATATTCTACTTTATCAACACCTGATGTCGCATCTGATGCTTTTACACTAAATGTTGCACCGGAATTAAACCAGCCATCCTGGTTAGCACCAGCATTTACTGTCAAATCAGCAGTAGGGTTTGTTGTATCAAACTTAATTGTCTGACTACACTCTGTCATATTTCCGGCAAAGTCATATGTATGTGTTGTGATTGTCAAATTATCAGTATCATAATTAGCCGTATCAGGTATACTAATACTTTTTGTATACTCTTTTACATCACTTTCAACACCGGTTATTAATTCTACCGGAGCATCAGCACTTCCCTCAACATAAGTTCCATCTGCTTTTTTAATTGTATAGCCTACTTTTTCAATTCCTGAAGTATTGTCCTGCGCAGTAACAGTGAATGTAGCACCATTGGTAAACCACTTATCACCATCAACTCCACCTTGTAACTCCAATTTTGCAGTCGGAGCTGTAAAATCATACTTTGCTGTAACCGTTGTATCAGCTGATGACACAGACTTATTTCCAGCTACATCTACAGTATCTACATCAATCGTTAAATTATTAGAATCATAAGCTTTATCTTTTGAAATAGTTATATTTCCTACAACCTCTGTATAAGCTCCGGAAGCATCCAATTTCTTGTCTATAACATTTACCTTTCCGGTTTTCATTTTCTTGCCACCCAGGTAAATATAATAATTAATAACCGGATTTTCATTTTCTACCTTAATACCACTTGTTGCATCATTTGCCACAACAGTATAAGTCAAGGTACCGTTATTCCAGCCTTTGCTATTATCTGAAGTCTTATCTCGTGTGATGGTAACTGTTGGAGCCTGTTTATCAATATTGATTATTTTTTCAACTGTTGAAGAGTTATTAGCCCTGTCATAAACTGTTATTGTAGCCTTAAGAGCCTTTGTATCGGTTGCATAATAATCACTCTTTGAAAGAGTAAACTTTGTTGAATCACTCAAGGTTCCAAGCTTTGAGCCTTCCAACGTGACAGTTGTAGTAGATAAATCATTATATGTTCCATCGTCATTCAGACTTACAAGCTTATACTCATATCTGTCAATACCGGAAAGATTATCAGTGGCATTTAATTGTAAACAAACACTTGACTGTTTCCACAAATCTGCATTTTCGTCTTCAAGCTTATTTTTCTGATTATCACTATCTACTATATTGACTTCTGTGATTTTAGGTGCTTCGTTATCAATTACAGCACCTTCTGTACTTATGTATTTTACATTTCCACTGTTATCTACAATCTTTATATATACTATATATTTATTATAGGACTTGTCTAACGACTCACTAAAGCTGTATCCATCATCTGATTTATTTATTTTAATTTTTTCCCATTTTATCAGATTATCGGCAGATAAATTATTTAACTCAGACTCTGATAAAACTGTATCCTTATCCAGTTTATTTACATAATAGCTGACTGTCCATATGCCTGAATTTTTATCATTTACTCTACCTACAATATTCAACTGATTTTGTTTAAAAATAGATATTGCAGTGAATGGATTTAATATATTTACCCACCAGTTACCAATTATTCCGGTCTCTGTTTTATCTGTTGAGAACTGGACTTTTCCAGCTGGAGCATCCTCATCAATATAGAATTCCTTTGATTTGCTATCAGCTACAGTAGCTTCCTCCGTTTTATTTCCTGCTAAATCCTTTGAAGAAGCTTCAATTTTGTAAAGATGATTACCTGTAAATTTAAGCTTTGCAGTATATGAACCATCTTTATTGTCAGTCCAGATTTCATCATCTGTTTTTACAATAGCAGCACCTTGTACTTCTGCCTTGTTATCTAATATATTTACTGCCTTTTTATTATCAACCGCTACTTTAATTTGAGTAGCATTTTTGTTAAAAGAGGCATCTGTTACAGTAATCTGTGCATATCTGTCATGGTTGTAGTATTCTACCCCATCCTTTAACTGTGAATAATTATCATTAGTTGTATTTTCATCAGCTGAAGAATATGCAATAACTACAGTTGGTGCAGTCTTATCAAAGTGGAATTTTTTATCATCAGAAAGTGATGTGATTTTTTCATTTCCTGCTTTATCCGTTACCTTGACATACACATTTCCTGCATTTGTGGTATCTGCAAATGGTATTGTTACACTCTTAGCATCAGCTCCAAGATTTTGAACATTTTCAGCATCCCAATTGAAGCTTTTAATGTCCCATCCTGAAGCACTTGTCACATCATCTGTGAGATAAACTGCTTTTATATCAGCGATGCCTGAAAAATTATCAGTAGCACTGATACCTACAGATATTTTATCAGCAAAATAATATTCACCCTCATTACTATTCAATGACAGCTCATCAGTCTTAGGCAGTTCTGTATCAAATTTGATTATCTGAGTCTGTGTATCAGATCTAAGACCTGCATTATCGTATGCTGTAACATTTACCTTGATTTCTTTATTGGCAAATTTACTTGCCTGTAATGTAATCAGATATCTTCCATCAGCATTAGGATTAACTGTTGTTTCTTCAAGAAGCGGCTTATCTTTTTCATCTGTCACTATATACTTAACAGCCGCAATCTGCGAACCAGCATCAGACGGTAAAGCTTTAATTGTCACATCTTTGTTTACCCAGTCTGCATCATTATCCTTTTCAATGTAAAGTGTAGGCTTTACACTATCATAGTTGTATACTCCACTTATTGTTCCCTCGTTGATATAAGATACAATTTCATTGTCTGATTTCTTCTTTTCCTGTCCGATAACAAGAGTAAATTGATTTTCGCCCTGTGTGATATTATTGGCATCTATAGCAATTTCTTCTACAAAGCTGCCATCAGAATTTTTGATTTTATAACCATCTTTTGCCTTGATCCCGGTCACTTCTGAATACCAGATTTTTCCATCTGAAGCAGTATTTGATGTTCCAACTACCTCACAATATTTTCTAAAATCATCGTAAGCATATGGCTTTATTGTTGTAGTATATGTTTTCTCTGCACTGTTATATCTGTCATCCTCTGCAATAGCAGCCTTGATTGTAACTTTTACTCCATCGGCACTGTTATTATAGCTCTTTGCAGTCCATTTACCATTGTTTGCAAAATCAGTATCCTGTGTGATGTAATCTTCTCCTTTAACCACACTATAAGTGATTTTTCCTTTCGCATCATTAGCACTTGATTTTGCTATTGTTGAAATCTCATCGCCTACATAAACCTCTGCATTTTCATCAGTAAATGAAAGTGTCTGGTCTAATTTTGCAATTGCTACATCAGACTGTGTGATGGTCTTATAACTATCACCATCAGATAGTGTAGCCGTAAAAGAAACTTTTCCGGCTTTCTTTATAGTTACTTCACCAGTAGTTTCATTAACAGCTGCAATTTCCTGATCTGAAGATGCATATTTAACAATATTATTACCCGCGCCATTCACAGCAAGTGTTTGAGTAGTACCTGGTTTCCAGTCCGTAAAATTTGTGGTGAAAGCAAACTCTGTATATGTATCCTGAACCATTGCAACATCTGTATAAGCTGCACTATTAGAAGCCTCCACAGCAGTGCATTCCTTCTTCCAGAAAAGATATCCATCAGAAGATATATCCACAGAGTACTTACTGTCCTTGACAAGACCTGTCACATCAATTTTTATGCTATTGAATTCTACAGGCTTAGCATCCTGCTGTTCATCTGCCTGTCCGGCAGGCTCATTCGAATTGTCAGAGCCACTTTCTGAGCCTGTATTTTCAGTATCCTTTCCAGCAGCGTCATCCTTACCGGTATCAGTATTACCCGGATTGTTATTACCTGAATCGGTATTATCTGGATTTGTATTGTCTGGATTTGTATTTCCAGAATCAGTTTGTGCCTTAACCACTTCGGTCTTCACAAACTTTTGCTCAACTTCTTTTCCGGTACTGTCAGTAACAGTTACCTTGATATTATCTTCCTTGGCCCAGTCCGAAGCACCTGTCACCTTAAGGTAGATAGCACCATTTGTATCATTCGCTTCAACTATCGTGAAGTTTGCCGGCAAAATGGTGACAACCATAAGTAGGGCCATTAAAAAGGCCATCATGCGTTTTCTCATGCTACTCACTCCTTTGCTTTAAATTATTTCATCTGTATGTATAAAGGTAATATCTTCTAATACCATAAACTGATTGAGAACCGTAGTATCGCTTGGATTCTGTGGCATATTTGAGGAAAGTACCGTTGTTTCCCCAACATTCTGCGGACTGAGAACTGTTGTCTCATTTGAGTAATTCTGTTCAAGAACCATCGTCTCATTACTCTCATTGTCCGTATCCGTTCCAACAGATTCCTGCTGTTCCAACTTCATAGTACTAATTTTTTCTGTATGAACCCCAAAACCGCTTGTAATTCCACGTCTTTGCAGATTTCCCGATGGAGTCATTTTATCTGTCAGTCTGCCTCTTTCCAGATTAACTGCACTTGCCTTATAACCTTTTCCACCGGAGGCTTCATTCTGCTTTCTAATATTTTCAATTGCCTTTTTTGCATTTCTGCCTGTTAAATCGCCAATTACATTTGGAATTTTAAGTGTAATAAATAGTATCACTGAAACCACAAACATTACAGCACATGCTATGGCACCCACGATAAAAATCAGCCTGTAAATATCATATGTCATTCTTTCTCAGCCTCCTTTACCGTGTTTATCTTCTGCTTTGTCGACTCGATATTGTCCTGAAGCTTTTTCATATCATCTGCAATAACCGATTTGTCAACCTTAGTCGAACTGTCTGAAATATCATCCAAAAGTGCAATCACATCATCCTTGGATGTCACCTCCAAAAGCGGAGAAATATTGTTGTTTATAATATCATCTACTTCATTCCACACCTGAAGCTTTGAATCCACACTGTCAAACTGTTCCGATTCCTTTTCCAGCTCTGTAACCTTTTTCCAAAGATTTGCATACTCATCATACATCTTCTCTGTCTGCTTAACCTTTGCTCCACCATACTGACTTATGAGATCCAGACAATCGGAAATATCACAATATATCTGTGCAACAGGATATTTCTGCACAGCATCCTTGTACCACTTGGCGGCATTGGCATATCTGTCCTTTTCCACATTTATATCATAGTAGAAAAGAAAGCTCTCGCCATACTGGTAGCAGACCTCCTGATACCCGTCAGGATTTTTCTTTTTCAAATCCGAAAGCACATCATACGTCTGCGAATATCCGTCACTGTTTTTTCTATCCAGTCCGACCTGTATCTTTGCAAGTATGTTTGCCTCATCCTTGTCCAATACAAAATCACTTGTAAGCATATCATTCAGCTTCAGATATGCATCTGTCCTGGTAGGGTCTGTAATTATTGCATTGTAATAGTCCTCATAAGTACCTGCCGTTTTCAGAATGTTATCATAGTTTTCACTTTTTTTATTCTCGGCTGAAACATATCCCCATATAGAGGTTGCTCCCAAAATCACTGTAATTACCGATGTAGTGATAAAAGCTGCAAGCTTTCTTTTTTGTTTTTTTCTATATATATCATCTATCTCATCATAGTGCTCAAGAGCATACATCAGCTCTGCCGCATTCTGATATCTGTTAGCCGGATTAGGCTGTGTACACTTTAAAATGATTCTTTCAAGACCACCTGACAGACTTGGGTTTATCTCTCTGATCGGCCTGATTTCATAAGGTGGCTCACATGGGTTTTTCCCTGTAACCAGATGATATAGTGTAGCACCAAGACAATAAATATCTGTCCTGCCATCCGTCTGTCCCATTCCTCCAAACTGCTCCGGAGCTGCATATCCCATAGTTCCGAGACATGTCGTATCAGCCAGATTTTTTTCTTTAAACTCTCTCGCTGTTCCAAAATCAATAAGAGTGATATTGCCATCAGGCTTAAGCATGATATTGGCAGGCTTCATGTCACGATATATGATAGGTGGATTCTGTGAATGCAGATATCCAAGTACATCGCACAGCTGCTTAGCCCAATGAATCACATCATCCTGAGGCAATGCGCCATACTCTTCAATAGCCTTGCTAAGTGAATTTCCCTGTATGTAATCCATGACGATCAGGAATCTGTCGTCATCCTCTATGACGTCCACAATATCCGGCAGATAAGGATGATTAAGTTTTTTTAGCATGTCTGTCTCAGCCACAAGACTCTGCTTCACAACCTCAAAATCCTTTACACCGTCTTTTCGTACCTCTTTAATAGCCCACTGCTTATTTGCTTTTTCGTTCATAGCCAGGTAGACGATACTCATTCCACCATGGCCCACTTCATTCAGTATCTTGTATTTTCCATCAACAAGAGAACCAATCTCAAGCATAAACTTTCCTCCTACTGTACCTTAATCAGCGCTGCTGTGATATTGTCTCTCTCCCTACGCTGCATGTTGAGTTCTATCAGAGAACGAAGCTGCCTATTCATCACATCCCTGTTTGTCATAAATGATGGTCTGATTGCCTGATAAATCTCATCAGATGTAATCTCATGTCTGAAACCATCCGAACAAAGCAGAAACTCCGTACCACTTTGCACATCTCCAAAAAACATGTCAGGATTAACAATCTCAGAAGCACCCACACACTGTAAAAGCACATTTCTGCGCGGGTCTGTTTTAGCCTGCTCTATTGTCATATGACCCAGCTCTATCTCTCTACCTACAAATGTCTGATCCTTTGTAAGCTGTATGAGCTTATCATTTACAAGATATGCTCTTGAATCACCGACATTCATCAGATAGTATCTCATGTCAGTGACAAGAAGCGCTACTACAGTGGTTCCAAGATTAACGCCCTGACCTGCTCCATACTGTTTGATTTTTTGATTCTGATTTGCTACTATACTCTCCCACTGTGCCCTGATTACAGAATCCTCAATATATCCGGGTCCATTCTGACAAATCATCTGCAGATCATCGTTGACCCACTTATCAAATGCTCTTATGACCGTGGCACTGGCAAGCTCACCCTTCGCAAGACCTCCCATACCATCACACAATACTGCAAAAACCATATTCCCAAGATTGGTAAAAATACGTTTCATCATTATGCTGTCCTGATTTGTTTTCTTGACTGTTCCCACATCTGTCTGGGCTGCAATTTCGTAATCCATGCCATTTCCTCAATATATGTAATATTTATCCTGTGATTTTTTATTAGTACATGAAAAATTCAAAATCCTCATTCGCCAGTCTGATTTTCGTTCCATGCTCGATTTTAGTCTCCACATTGCTCTGAATCATTGAACCATTCACATATGTATGGTTTGTTGAATTGGTATCAACAATATAAAACTCATTGTCCTTGTTAATGATATTTGCGTGGCTTCTGCTGACCGCTGTATTGTCACTCACAAAATAATCCACATAGCTTCTTTCTTTTCCTATTCTAAATACCGGCTTGTTGAGTTCTATTCTCTCATTATTCTTTATTCGAAGCAGATAAGGCTTAATAATCTGAGCCTGTGATGTTCCCAAAACAGTGGTCTCTCCAGCCTCTGAACCGACTCCAAGCACTGTAGTCTCTCCAAAATTACCGGCCTTTGTCATGTTCTCCAAAATCTGTGGTGGAACTGATGGATTTCCGGTCATGCCTGTATTTGTATTTTGATTCTGCACCGGCTGTGGCTGAACCTGTTGCGCCGGCTTTTGCTGTGCCTGTGGCATCGGTTGCGGCTGTGCAAACTGACGCTGCGGCTGATTTGACTGAGTGAACTGTCGCTGTGGCTGTGCAAATTGTTGTTGAGGTTGCTGTGGCATTACAGGTTGTGGCTGGCCTGGGATGGCGAATGAAGCATTTGATGCCTTCACATTTTGACCAGGCCTTGCTGCTCCGTTTTTTTCTGCTTCCTTTTGAGCCTTTCTTTGGGCTTTTTGTCTTTCGTAAATCTGCTTATTTTCTTTACTGTAATGTGTCAAAAGTCCAAACATGGACATCTGCTTCTCACTGGTTGTTTCCACATATGTACCTGAAATATTCGTCCCCATCTGCACATTATTATTAATTCTATTCTGGTTTTGTGGATTCATATTAGGTACTGCAAAATTCACCTGATTAGGCTGTACCACATTATTTGCAGATTGTGTTTCACGCTGTGATTGCATTTTCCCCTGAGATGGCATATTTGTCTGTACCTGTGTATTCTTTAGCTGATTCATAGCAGGCTGCATAGGTTTAGGCTGCTGACTCTGTGACTGGCTCTGTGGTTGAACCGGTTTTTGATGACCAGCAACAGCCTTTGAAGCTGCAATATTTAAATTATCAGCATCTATGTCCATCAGGAGCTTTTCAAAAGCATCCACAGAAAATACAGGTGTACTATTCAGATAATTAATAATCTGTGCAACATAATCGCAATTCTCATTTTGGTCAAACTGTGTACTAAACATTATCTGCTTAAAAAACATAGGAATATTAACAGACTCATTCTGTCTTACCAAAGGAAGACATACCAGCATTGCATCACACTTTGACACATCAACATAGATATGTTCCAAATCAATCAACAGGCTTCTCGCATCAATCATATATTCCTCTGTTGATTTAATTGCCTTTAATACGCTGATAAACACACCTAGTAATCTCTTCTTATTTACAACTCCTGATAAAAACTCTTTTGCTGACACTTTTGCAGAAATATTATATTTAATAAATCTATCAGTATCTGACTGTGTGAACAGAGTCGGAACAATTCCATCTATCTTATTATTAGTAATCATTCCAAGGCTCATTGTATCCACATTATCCGAAGCTCCTATTTTATATACCAGATAAGTATTGTTTCCTTGATTTTCATATGTAAAACTCATGCCTTTGTCTCCTTTGTTCTATGATTCATGATTGTATAAATATAGTGTCAAAACCTGCCATTTATCATCCGTCTTAACAAATGTCTTGCCCTGTTCATTGAAATCGCACGCATCATCAAATCCTGTCGCAATGACTTTATTACCCTTTTCATCTACATAGCCCCAGCCATTTGTAAATCTGACGGCCGCCAATCCGTTTGAAAAGCTATGAGCCTCATTAAATTGAGGCTTAATCATCTGTTTACCATCCTTATCAACAAATCCCCATTTGCCGTCCACACATACTGCGGCATATCCATCATCTGCAAATAGCCGTGCATCATCAAATTTAGTTTTTACAACCTTATTGCCTTTAGAATCAAATAAATAATAATATCCATTCTGCTTAGCAAATATCCTATCGTTTCTACATACTATTCCTTTACTGTCCATAACAACCGAATCATATTTATCTTTTGTTACTTTCTTTCCCTTAGTATCAATAAGACTCCATTTATTACCAGACTTGACAGCAGCTACTCCATTTCCCATGGCTGAAACCTCATCATAGTCACCAGCTATCTTTTTCTTGCTGTCCAGACTGTACAGGCTCCATTTTTTGCCATCATTTACAGGAAAAATATTATCCATTGACATATATCCCAGCTTCTCAATATTGTCGACAAAATCAATGACTATCTTTCTGTTGCCCTCGTTGTCTATATAAAATGCCCTGCCTTTGTCATCTATAACAGGTGCAACCTCTTTAGCAAACGCTCCTGCCTCTTCAAATTCGGATTCTATTACACGATGCCCTTTGCTGTTCAGATAGCCCCACTTTTTTTCTTTCTTTACTGCTGCATAGCCATTACTAAACTCCTCTACCTGTGCATATTCACCTTCGAGATAATACTCATATTTGATATCTGAAATAATCTCTTCAATCTTCTTTGATGAAATTTTCAGTCCATCCGCTTCATCCTTTATCCTGAAACATGAGGCATAGTCTTTTTGCTCCAAATACACCTGAATCAAAAACTCATATCCCACCTGTTCCTTGGGATATTCACTTATGAGAGACTCTCCCCATTTGGCAGCTGTTCTTAAATCCTCCGCTTCTATATACATCTCTCCCAGCTCTGCCCGAAGCTTCGCTGAATCTTTAAGCTTTAAGGCATCAAGATAGTCCTCCTCTGCATTCACATAAACCTCAAGCTTCCTATTCTGTCTGGCCTGAGTTATATCATTATCATATTGTTTATTAATTTTTTCTCTGTCACTGTATGTTTTATATACAGAGCCTCCTAACAATGCTACAAGCAATATAGGTACTAAAAATTTATAATTCTTCATTGTATATCCTCTACATTCCAGTCAAAAATATTGATAACCACGTTCCTATAGCAAGAGCCGGACCAAATGCCATTGCATCCTTTTTGCCTTTTCTTTTTGTAATAAGAAAATAAATTGCTGTGATAAATGATAAAACGAGAGATAAAAATATAGCGCTCCATATTCCATCAAGCCCAAGCAATAGCCCCATAACCACAAACAGCTTTATATCCCCGGCGCCAATCGAGCCCCTGATACATATCTTGCAAAGCAAAGAAGCTATAAACAGGGCTGCCGCTGCAATAAGCGAAGAAATGATATTGGCAACAATAAACTGACTGCCACATATCAGCTCAACAAATATACTTAACACCCAGTATACAAGTCCTGTAATAATATATTCATTTGGAATCCTTAGCTCCGTGAAATCAACATATGCAACAGATGCCATAATTGAAAGAAGTGCTATCATCCTAAAATTCTTATAAATTGCATTATCGTGATAAAAGAACTGAAGCATACAAGCATCTATCATGACAAGAAACATACCTATAATGCAATAGACAATAAGCTTTTTACTCTTTTTTTCTTTATTTCTAATCAGTATATAGATACTCACTCCACATAGAATAATTGAAATGAGTATCATTAAAATATCATTTGTTTTCATAATTCCTAATCCACCTATTTTTTCGCACTAACTCCCTTGCCCCACACATCGGTTGATGCACTCTGACAAAATCTGATGGTGATATCTGTATTAAGCAGATTGACAACCTTCACATCATATGAGCAAGTCAACCTTAGGGCATTACTTGATTTGCCATCCGTTGATACCAAAAATTCCGTGCCAGCAAACGAAAGCCCATCCAGACCATCCTTTATATGATACTGTTTCAAAAAAGCGTTGACATCCCCACCATTTGAATCCTTAAGATTCTTCTTCATAAAGGCTCTTCCCATAGACTGTGCCAGATATGACTTGCCTGCAGACGAGCCCTCATTCAATGCAAGCATACCCATACCCTTTACAAAGCCCATAGGATCTTCTGCCAAAGCATCTCCATAGTCATTAATATTGGCAGCCAAATCTGATGCTCCACCCTTTGTCTCATCATATGCAGTCATTAGACTTTCAAAATCAGAAGAGCCATTCTCTATATCCGACAAACTGCTATCCATATCCGATATTCCCGTCATTAGCTCATCCATCCCCTTTAATGTATGCTTTGCTAATGCCCTACTGCTTGAAGCCGCATTGCTTGCTGCATTGTCCACCGAATCAATGCCAAACTTATAATACAGATAAGAGTACTGCGAGATATCTGTCGCCGCACTGTTTAACGCTATGCTCATCTTTGCCTGTATGTAGCATATATCAACTATCGAATAGATGATGTACAACAGGAAAATAAAGGCAGTAAACGAAATCGTTGCCTCAACAACAATAGCTCCTCTTTCATCCTTTATACGTTTTCTCATGATATTCTCCCTTTAAATATAGATTTTCATATATACTATTTTCCTACTTCAATTACTGTTTGTCAATAATTACTTTACTATTTGTTAATGTAATAATAATATCAGTTTCA
>ERZ1034882.560-NODE-560-length-17436-cov-7.159427_pt1 | contig 17436 bp, 17 predicted proteins | sample MGYA00520606_ERZ1034882 | MGnify/ENA primary metagenome ERZ1034882 (study PRJEB33766, sample SAMN09781726) | gut metagenome | biome: gut microbiome | host: Homo sapiens | place: Madagascar | study: EMG produced TPA metagenomics assembly of the PRJNA485056 data set...
GCCTTCTTTGCTTCCAGCTTGACAATTTCCTTGTCGATAGCTTTCAGCGATGCTTTCTTCTCTTTCAGATCAGCCTTCAAAGTGTCAATGTTTGCGGTGATGGATGCGATCTCAGTATTCAGAGACGCAATAGCTTCCTGCTTTTCTGAGATCTGGGATGCGTAGTCTTTGGTAATATTAGTTTTGGGACGGTTTTTGCTGCCTTTCGTTCTGGGCATAGGTGATAACCTCTTTCTTTTTTTAGTTGTTTAAGTATAACACTGTACGGGTATGAGGGCAATATAAGTCTCCAAACAAAAGCATATACGAATGCGCTCATTCAATAAATGCCTTGATCTTCGTAAACATATCAAGATAATCTACATACATATCTGAAACAGAGTCCACCATGTTTAAGTATGTATTCAGCATTCCGGTTGCAACCGTTTCACTTTTATCATCAGTTCGTTCTATAAGCCGATTTCCAATTAAATCTTCCAGACCGATTACAAAGCTTTTAATGTTATCTTTAAGCATCGCAAATTGGATAGTTTCTGAAGCTTCTGCTGCATAATCATCAAATTCAATATGCTCTAATTCCGGACGAGTTGGTTTCTTTTGAGAAGCAAATTCATTCTTCATCATACCATACATATCGCTTCTTACACTTTCCAACTTTTCCTTTATCTCTTGATAGAATGAGTCTACATATTCGCGAACACTCTCTTCATAATCATCACCCGTTAATTTGATCAAGTATCATATAAGCTTATCCTTTATAATCAAGTTCTAGGCTCCTTGCACTTGGGGTGACATCAATGTGTGACCTTAGATAAACGCACTACCTGACACCTTAGTTTACCTTTCAAAAATTTCCCAAAACAAACTTGTTCGTCATCGGAATTTTTCTTACAATATTTTTTGAAATCACTACCGGAAATATAATTCCAGCCACGAAACTAATCAGAAAACACAGATAACCATTCACACTCAATTTATTCAATAAAACAACTCTCACAGAGACTTGAAACATATTGGCCATAATATAGATATCCATACTGTATCTTCCAAGTTCCTTCAAAAGCTTATTCTTTTCCAATATATGAGCAGCCCCATATACTACCATTATCCCTAATATTGCCGTCAAGATTTTAAATATAGTCTTCCCATCAATATTCATACACATATTAAGAGCAATCAGTAGCCCCCCCATGATAATCAGCGGTTGATGATTGTCAAAATAGACTTTACCAGAAGCCACGGGCAAGTTCTTCCTGAATAATGCACCTAAAATATAGAACAGCGTTTCAAACATAAAATTTCTCAAAAACGCATTATCGACAAACACCGATGAAACCGCCATTATCAATGAGAGAAGAAAAGTAATGTGTAAAGAGAATTTTCCAGCATTACTCATCACGCAGAGAAAAACAGCATTAAGAAATAGAACATACAATGTCCACAATTGGCTGTTCGGATTGTCCCCACCCAAAAAACCAAGCATAATGTAACTTATGTCTACTCGTTTTGTTACATAATCCGCCATCAAAAGTTTTATAGGGATATAACATATTCCAACAAAAAAGTAAGGAATCATCAGTCTTTTAAATCTTTCCAGAATATATGCTTCTTTTTCATGTAATTGCTGTTTCTGAAGAGCTTTTATCCCGCAAAATCCTGAAAGAAAAAAGAACAATGGCATATGAAAGCTGTATATAATCTGAAAGATTTTTCCGAAGATGGGAACATTTGGCGTCGTATCCGCTATTGCATGGCCAAGTACCACGAAAATAATCCCCAGACCCTTTGCCGCATCAACCCAATCGTAATGTAACGTCTTTTCTTGCATAAAAACTTCCCAACCTCCTCACACTGAATCACTGATTAGACTTCTTCAGCTTTTTCAATATAGGACTCCATACCATATTTAGTAATTCGATGAGCATTTCATACCGAAATGCCAACAGCACCACCGCATATACTCCAAAGAACACCAGCGCAGTGATAAATAATGTTGCAAATGTGCCAACATGGAGTATTGAAGAGATCAAATAATATCCTACTGTTCCCAATATCGTTGCAATCACAACCTGCACCGTTCCCTTGGTCGAAATTGCTCCCCGAATATAATTTCGTGTAAAAAAGACCTGCACGCAGAATTGTGTAAGCTCAGCAAACAGTGTTCCAATTGCCGCACCATTTGCACCCATTTGTGGAATTAAAATGACGTTGAGAATTATATCGACCACTGCACCACAAGAGACAGAAATCGCAAACTTCCATTCTCCTCCAGTTGGTATCAGTATTTGCATTCCCGTTATATTAGAGAGGCTTGAAATTAGCATTATCGGCATTAGGATTCTCATCGGTTTTGCCGCATCTGCATATTCCGCTCCTGACAGAAAAACAACAGATGGTTTTGCTGCAAGAATAAAATACACCATCATCGGCACAGCTATCATAATAATTGTGCAATAAGATTTCTTTAACAGTCTTTTGAACTCCTTCCAATTTTCGCCCGCGATATAAAACGAAAGTCTTGGTAGCAACACCGTCCCTACCGATGTAATAAGGGTCGTTAGTACTGTCCGGATTTTTACCGCAGCCGAGTAAATTCCAACTTGGAAATCTCCACACATAAAGCCAAGCATTACACTATCCAAACTAGAGTATACATTAACCGCTAAATATGTCGCAAACATCGCCAATGTTGGCTTAATATGCTGCTTGCAGTCATAGTCCCCATACCATTTATATGTAATAAAGTTTCGTGAGTAGATGATGTTAAGTATATTACCGCCCACGTTTGCAAATACTGTTATTACTGCATATTTATAGCTGTCTGCCGGACTATGAACAAACAAAAACATCAACACTACGCCTATGAATTTAAATGCAATGGATCTCTTTGTAATATAATCATATCGTTCAATCGCCGAATACAGCCAGTTCATACCGACTACATTCAAAATCATATTCCAGCTATAAATAAACAGAAGCTTCCACTCTTGGTGATATCTCGGCACCACAAAAATAGAAATCACCAGCGCAACACAGGCAATCGTTGTTGTGACCGCATTAATCAGCAAAAGCTCATGCACTGTCTTTGATAATTTTGTTCTATCTTCTCTAACCCTGGCACATGCCTTTATGCCATATGTCGAAAGACCCAAAGTTGCAAAAAGAGAAAAATAAGTCAGTGATGCTGAAGCAAAATTCAGCTTTCCGTTAGTCTCTACTCCCAACACGCGGGAAATGTATGGGAATGTAATCAGAGGAAATATTATATTAGCTACTGATAGTATGCCATTGACGATAGCGTTATATTTAATGGATTTCATCATTTTGGTCCTCTTATTGCAACTAGCATTGCATTGCTTTAACAGAATAGTAAATATCTGCCGCACAAAGCCTCAACCCTCTAAACATCCCACCTGCAAATTCAATATATAACACAAGATCACACAATTGACCACATATGGTACCCTTTTTTAGACAATTTAAGCGATTATTTTGAAGCGTTTCAACATCTAACAATCTTTTATAGATAAAATCCTTGATGATGCCATCGTTTACAATTGCGCCGTTTAAATCAGAATAGAATAGTTGCAATTTCTCTATTTGTCTAACTCTGGAATTTTCTTTTTGCATTGAAGTATTATGCCCATGAATTCTATAACTCAAGCCAACATATGGAATTTTATACAATCCATCGACAGACGCCGCCACAATCGAAATCAATGTATCGTGAGATCCCACTGTAGCTTTTAACCGGTTTTGTTCAATTATATTCAGCAACTTTCGCCTGAAGCCCAATGTACAGCCCAATATATTTGATGTATATAAAATATTCTTTAGTTTGATTTTTGTCACTCTATCCACATTGAAATATTGCCGATTTTTCACTGGGAAATCATCCTGGTCTATGCATTTTATATTACAAGAGACAGCCATTGCACTTGGATGACTTTCAAAAAATGACATGTTTTCTTTAATTTTATCCACGTCCCATATGTCATCCTGGTCACAAAAAAACACCACATCAGATTTCGTCTGATATGCTAAATCTATAAAATTCTTGTAAAAGCCCTTATTTTTATCATTACAGATCAGCCGCCAGTTCAAGCCATATTTTTTTATATAGCTTGTAATTATTAAAACTGTGTTATCTTCCGATCCATCATCGCCAATGAGCACTTCGTCCGGATTGCGGCTTTGATTTCTTATCGAGTCTAGCTGTTTCTCCAAGAATTTTTTTCCATTATACGTTGAGAGTACCACACTGCAGCTTAATTTTCCCATCATTATACGTTCATCCTTTTGATTCCTTCGTCCAAACGTTTATCCATCCAATCAATAGTGCCCAAGTCAAAAAAGTCCCTTGTTGTATAGGGCCTCTAACCACATAAGTATTCGCCACTGCAGCGACTGAAATCGCCACCAAAATATTGGAATACACCTTATCTGCTCTATGCTTGGACATGTACAATCCCTTTTTGACATTTCCCATAAAGAGCCAAAGTAGTGCGGCCAGACCAATTATACCTCCCTTTATAAGCATCGTATAAAATCCATTGTGTAGCAACGGAATTTCGTTTCCATCAACAACGCCAGCCCATGAATATGGCACATACTGAATTTCCACACCTTTTCCCATACCTTCTCCAAATAGCTGTGAGATTACCCATTCACCTTTCCATTGTTCCTTGGCTGATTGGATTTCATACGCTCTCCAGTTATTCATCGCACTTCCAACAGATGTGATTTTCTGCGACGAGTCCACCTCATCAAAGGAATTCAAAACCTTATCCATCAGCGGAGATTTTATGCTGCTTGGCATTATATAAAAAAGCATCACAAGTGCAACCATTATTGAAAAGAACAGCTTAACAACCTTATTTATCTTTGCCTGATCTTCTGCCTCTTTTTCCTCCATAAATAGTAACACCGTAAAAATGATTATCGGCTGTAGAATCGCAATGCGCCCTAAAGACAAAACTACATTGAGCGTCATTAACACGACTATCATACGGTCTATTTTTTCCCCCACATAAACTTCCTTGTGCAAAAAGACGCATATGGCTGAAATCGGCAAAATAAACCCAAGATCGTAAACATTAAGACCAAATACTGAGCGCAAATTGTTAAAATCCAACGAGCCTTTTCCAATAAAAAGCAAAAAATTCTTTAATGTTATAAATGTTCCATAAAGAAAAATCGTCTTCTTAATATCCATTTCCGGATTCTGTGCTGACTCACTCGCTCCAATAAAAATCCACAAAACCGTTGGCAAAATGTAATACAAATCCCGAATCACATTTCTTGTTGCGTACAGGAAGAATCCAACAAGTGTCGTATACGCAATAACACAAACCTATAATTTCAATCCCGGAACTCTTGGGAAAACAATCTTTCCCTTCAATTTTATTACAAGAAGAAAATAGTAACAAATTGAAAGAATGAAAAACTGTTTCGGTGACAAAAAAGTCCCTGCCATCATTATAAGTAACGTCTTTTTACATATCTTTTGATTGCCTTTCGCCATCATATCTCCTCATTTTCAAGCACTGTGTCAAAGTGTCTTTTCCCTTTATAATTGCCAACGGGATCAAAATTCCGCACAAAAAATAAATCGCTTTCCATCCAAAATTTTCTTCTTCGGTTACGCCATACATTTCCAACCAATTTATGTTTCTTCCCTGAAAAATGATTTGAAGCATATTGCCAACTTTAAAGCCTAAATATTGTGTTCCCAATACAAACATTGTGTGTTGCCCAATATAGACAAAACATCTTTTCAGTTTACTGGTGTACTTATCAACAAGCTGTGCCATATCCAACGTTAGAATAATTCCTGCACATCCGGCTGGAAGGATAATCCACGAAAATCGTGGCCAATCTGCCCCCCCCCGAATTCCAATTATTAATATACCTATTGACAAAGCAGCCGTAATCACCGTTTCTTTTTTGTTCTCTATATTTCCCTTTTGCGGTTCCAGATAGGTATGTGTCATATACCCAAGATGATACCAAAAAAGTAGCACAAGTGCTCTATTCAGCATTCTTGGCAAATCAATCGTTGAAAAACCAAGTAGCATTAAGCAGACGCATACAATCATCACATATATATTGGCTTTGTTTTCATCTATCACGTATTTACTTATGCCAAAGCGAATACAGGCGTATAAAATCGTAAATTCCAGCATTGCAATCAAATACCACATCGGTCCCGGAAGACTTTCTCCGCCACCCATTGTCGCAATTGCGATGATTTGATGTACAAAGTCTTTTCCATTGTAATATTTCTGATTACTAAGCTCTCCATAAATATGAATTTTATAAAGCAAATTATGCAGCAACAAAAAAACAAAATTATATGTGAGAAAAGGAACATAGCATCCCTTGATTTTCTTTTTTGTATAATTCCAAACTTGATTTAATTCCGTATTATATTTTTCACGGTATAACAATCCGGACAGAAATGCAAACAGCGGCATGTGAAACTGTGTCCATACACCACTCAGTATTTCAGCATGAAACAACACAACAATCACCATGCCCAACCCTTTTGCAATATCGAGCATGAGGTCTCTTTTACTTTCCGTCTGCATTTTTTCTGCGTCTCCACATTTCACTCTGAATTTTTCTCGAAAAGACAGCCAGCATCTTTTGCAAGAAATTATATCCGCTATAATTTTCAATGTAGTATATTCTGCTTTTCAAAAAAAGCTGCATCTTGTTTGCACTGCTTCCTGATTTTTTATGACTATAATGTTCGTGATTCGCTGTAACTTCCTTGATATAAAGTTCCCGATATCCTTTATAGATCACCTCTTTTGCCAATATAGGTTCTTCACAATACATAAAAACTTTTTCATCCAGATAATTAGATTTCTCCAAATATTCTTTTGAAATGAAAAAACAGCACCCACTCAGCTTTTCGCAATAACCAGTTTCATCATTGGAGCGATACCCATCCCATATACCAAGTCTTTGCTTCACAATTTCCAGCGGCCAGAAGATTTCCTCAAAAGCTGTAACCTCTCTCATTGGGTTCTGCTTTTCACCCGAAGGCAATAGAACATTTGTACCTACAACTGCCGCTTGAGGCCAATTGTGAAGCTGCTGCATAACATAGCTGATATAGTGTTCATCCCGCAGTTCGACATCAGGATTAATTACAAGCATCCAATCTGAACCACGTTTTACAGCTTCCCGCAATCCGACATTGTTTCCGGCTGAAAACCCACTATTAGTAGAATTCAGAATTAATTCCGACTTTTCACATACGCTCTTTAACCGGCTCTGTTCCCCCTCTAATGTGGAGCAATTATCTACAACTATCACAGATAGATTGAGATAATCCTGCTTTCGAAGAAAGCCAAGACATTTTTCGCAGTCAGCGAAGGAATTGTAATTCAATATAATCGCTGTAACTTTTTTCATTTCCTTCATCTCCGTCTTACTTTTTAGTGTCTCCTTTCATACTTCTCTTGACCAAATAATGTCGTAGTTCGACAAAACGAATCATCAGCCAATACACAAAAAATGGGCAGTTATGATAAACCCAGTTCTGAATCCTGCAATTGGGAGAAAAGGGCTTATCCACAATTGTTCCGGCCCACGGCGTCTTTTCCAGATAGTCCAAATAATACCGCTTCAAGGGATGCGTACATCCGTTGCACCAGGGGCGATTATACAATTCCCCTGTGTAATGAATCACGATAGGCGCTGCTTTCGCTGCATCAATTTCATCCTGCGTGTAATACGTCTGAATCTTGAACAGACTCTTAATCTGTTTTACTGAATACATAAACATCGGATTGATCACATTATATGCTGGTGAAAGCACCTCGGTTTTACATAGCTTGTTAATCGTTCCTTGATCCACAAATGGCGGATTTCCGTTCCATTCTGTAACATACTCTACAAACTTAGTTTCAATGCCGGATTTTCTCCAGTTTTCTAGATCAATTACGATTACACCTCCGCAATTGATATACCGATAGGTTTCATCTTTCCCTATCGCTCGAACAAAATATGGGTTTACCGTGTCCTGAACGCCCCATACACTTGCCCCCTTCATATCGAACGTAAGGAGTTGTTTAAGCGACCCCGTGCACACTGTATCGCAGTCGAAACATAGCATTCGATCTACTTCTGCAACCCTCCCCAAAAACAGCTTTCCATAGGTGCTTCTGTTAAAATCAGTCGCAACCTTCAAATCCTTTGATATCTCGAACAGATCTACGAAAATAATCTTTCGTTCTCCATCGCCCTCAAATTCCTGTGCAATTTCGCACAGCATATCCTTATAAATCTGGCTAATATGGTTATCGATGAAATAGATGTAAATCTCCTCTACATCTCTATTGTTATAAAAAATCGAATATGTGCAGACGCCAGCGTGCTGAATGTATGCATCATCGCACGAAAAAGCGCAATTCATTCTCATAATCCCTTGTTCCTTTCATTCACAAAATCATCTGCAAGGCATAGTTCAATCAGACGAATCCATATCCGGCAGGATCTCTCCTCTTCGGTCATCTGCTCTCCCATTCGTTCATGATAGAATGCGATAATATACAGCAGATATTGTATGTATGCGAATCTGATATCCTCCACAAACAGCTGCAGCTGTTCGGCATGATTCATCACGTTGTAAAATATCTCTTCCGCGCCAGCATTTTTTGTAAGGATTTCCACCTGCGTCAAATAGTGGAACACATCCATAGCAATTGGAAAGTCATTTTGTGCGTACTCGAAGTCAAATACAAACAAGTCATTCTGATGATAGCACACATTCCAAGGTGTGAAGTCACCATGGCTGAAGCAGACTACAAATTTATGTTCGGCATAATAGCGTTCCATATTCTCTATACATCTCCGCAACATATCCTTGCATTTCCAGTCTGTTTTCTCCAATGCTTCCCCAAAGGATCGAATTATTTTTCTGTAGGACGAAGTTGAAAAGTCAATCTCTTTTCCTGTCACATCCTGAATCTGCTTCAGAAAATCACAGTGTTCTCTCTCCAGTGTGTATACCGTTTGTTCGCCGCCTTTACGGTTTGTGGACTGTATAAATCCACCAACTTGCCCTACTTTGCCTAACCATAAAACCTTGGGTATCCCTTGAATTCCGCTACGCTCCAAAAAATATAATGTATTTGCCTCTTTGGCAAAGGCATCCAAAACAATCCTCTCTGATCCGAATTTGGCATATCCCAAAATCTTGCTCTTATTGAAAATCTGAATAACAACCTTTCTATTTTGAGAATATTTTGTATTGCCTAGATACATTGACAGAAAATACTCCGGTGAAACCTCATCGAGCACTTTTTTCACTTCCCACTTTAAAGACAAATATACTTTTTCGATCGCGAAGAATCGCCGGACAAAGGGTATTTTAATCGTCCATGGCAGGAACTTCTTCAGAATGATACCTTTTAGAGAACTTGCCGAGTAAATCTCCAGACCTTTTCGTACATCATCTGCAGGAAGTAGCCAAACCTTATTGTCACTACCATTGAGAACATAATAGCAGCTCCCCCCTTCGTGAAACTCCGCAATAGATTCTAAAATATTTTTTGTCTCCTGTATCATTTTCTTCTATCTCTTTCAACAACGCGCATAATCTCTTTATAGATTTTTGCACCCTTATTCTCCCAGACGTACTCATCCTTTGCTTGCATCGCCTGCTGGCTCATTGATTTTCTCATTTTCGTATCACTCATCGTCAAAATTGCATCACACAGATTATTGATTGTTTCAGTGCGTCCAAGTTTAGGGATAATAATGGAGTAGGAATCTTTAAAGTATCTGGTATAACCACCTGTTTCAATACCAATCAGCGGTTTACCAAAGGACAGTGCATCGAACGCCGCAGTAACAGCACCCTCTTTTAGGCAAGAATTGACTACAACATCACATGCTGCCATCTTTTCGTAGTACTTCTCAATCGGAATCTTGCCCGCAAACGCAACATGATTTTCGATACCAAGTTTTTTAACAATTTGCTGTAGTCTCACCCTATCTTTGCCATCTCCAATGATTTCCAAACTGATTTCTTCATTAGTCTGAACCGCCTTACCAAATGCTTCGATCAGAATATCAAACCCACGCCAAGGATCAAATCTCCCCACAACAATATACTTCACACCCGGATGTTTTTTTTCTGCCGACAGTATCTGATGTGGTTCAACGGCAACATCGGTAAACAACATCGCCTTGTCCTGATACTTTTCATCAATCGCATCATACATGGAGGTTGATTTACAGAAAATCAAATCTGCGTTTTTACAGCGTTTTTGAAATCCCATATTCAAAGGCAACAGTTTGACCATCGTGCGCCGTACCCACTCCACCAACCTAGACTTTAGTGGATAATACTTCGTATAGTCACAAGAGATGCTATCAACACCGCCGGTTGGCCCCCAAATAAAAGTCTGCTTCATTCCATAGCTACTTGCCGGCCAAAGGGAGTTCCCATATGTCAGAAGATGATAAATATGGATATCATTCTCCCGCATGGTTTTCTTAACGATACGATTCGTCAACTTCTGCCATAATACATAGTAGGTTCTCACTCCCCGAAGTCCCTTCTTCCAAAATCTCAATGCCTTTGGAAGGTCATAAAAAATGTAATGGATGTCATATTGAACGGGAGATTCCGAAATCCATTTTTCAATATTTGCCTGATTGCTTTTTCTCGTAAGCACCCAAACTTCAAAATATTTGCTCATTTCCAGAGTCCAGTGCCAGCCAACACCAATTTCTGTACCCATATTGGGTTCACAAGCATATGCTGATACAAATATCTTTTCTTTCATCCATGTTTCCTTTCTTAGGTATGTGCCGCAATTTTTTATGAAAAAGCACTTATTTTCTTTTCGTCTGATGTTGCTTTTCGTGCGCAGACAATGTAATTGCAATCCAAACGCAGATGGCTGCCAAAGCAAAACCAAAAGCCTTTGTTATAAGTTTCAACAAAATTCCATCCCTCATCATCAGCTTCATTGTTAAGCACGCATACAAGTATGGCGGAAACCATGCTGTCATAGGGTAGAACCAAATTGTATTCTGTCCGATAAAACGTAATACAACATTAGCCATTGCTACTATCCGATTATTGCTCCTGCTAATTGCAACAGCAATCGCAGAAATAAAGACGATGCCTGAAGACGCTGCGATAAATGTCAGCAGAATGTCATTATATCTTCCACCATGCATATCCATATTGCATCCGAACAAGTGATGTAAAAGAACCACACACACAATATTAAAAACAACGGATATTCCTACAAGAATCCTATTTTGTGCAATATGCTGTATCCATTTCTTTGTTGATGCACCTTCAAAGAAGAAGAATAGCGCAACCAGAGCTGTATTTATGCTGAAAACGCTCGCCACCCCGCTGTCACATAAAATCATCCCCACCGCTGTTATAATAATACATAATACATTCTGAATTGACTTGCTTTGCAAATGGCTAATGAAACCATAAATAAATTCAACCCAGAAAAGCATAAACAAAAACCAGAGAACATTCGGATACCCTTGACCAATGATTATATTATGTAGTATTTTGTGTGTATCAACACCATCAAGCGTCAAAACTTCAATTATCGTAAAGGTAATAGAAAACAGCAGATATGGTATCAGCAAGGATTTTATACCTTTGACGATACTAGCGCCGAAACTCCTTTTTTTGAAAACGCAGCCAGATAAATACACAAAAAGAGGCATATGGAACGAGCCTATCCACTCATTTACATGCGGATTAATACTGGTATGTGCTAAGACAACTAATAGAACACCTATCCCCTTTGCAATATCAATCCATACTATTCTCCCCCCCCGTTTCAGAATATTTGTTCGCTTGAGTTAATTCATTCATTTGAGTTTCTCCGTATATCTTCCGATCACGATGGCCGCCGCTTCTCTTGCCATTTCTTCGGGAGTCTGCTCCGCATTAATAACCTTAAACCGCTCTGTGTCCGTATTTGCTAATTTTCTGTACTCTGAAATCTGCCGAGTGATTTCTTCCAATGACAACTCTTGTTTTCTCTTATAAATTACATCGGGAGATGCATCCAAGCAAAACACAATCTTCGGCTGCGGTGTGAGCTTTACAAAAAATTTTCTGACACTCTCCGGCAAATTCAGTTTTGTTCTCATGGGATCAACGATGAAATCATAGCTGTACCGGTCAAATACCGAATATCGATCATAATGCACATCGTTTCTAACACATTTTTGCCAGCCAATAATATAATCCAATGTATAGTAGGAGATTCGGATCAAGCTGCTAAACGGGTTTGCAGGTTTTGAGCGATGAGGATTCGTAAAATCAGTGTCCTGCTTCATTACGCCTGTTTTTTCGCCAACCGCTCCCAAATTAGGGAGTATGGAAGGTCTAAAATGATACACATGGAATCTGTTGTCATTTTCATCATTAACATAATAAAAATTCAGTTCTTTTAGAAGTGCCTCTAAAAAAGTGGTTTTTCCTGTACCATCCGGTGCCATAACCGCAAAGGTCTTTGCATACTTTTTATAGTTGAAAATAATTCTACTAACTTTCTGCCACAAAAACTCTGCCGAATATCGGATTGTGCTCCATGGCCTTATCTTGAATGTGTATCTTTTTAAAGCCTTTGTAAATTCCGGTTCCAACGCAACTACAGCATTGAAGTCTTTTTGGGCAATTAGATCATTCAGTTTAATTCCCAACCGATCTCCAGCTATTTTTAAAAGAATGTCATGAAATTCTTCTGGATACTCCTGCTGCGCTTTAAAAATATCTGCCTGATATGCGTGTTTAAGTTTAGCATGATGATAGCCGAAGATTTTATAAACCAATAACATAATGCCATTCATCAAATCATCCAGAACGTTCATGCCATTATATGGAATAACATGCTGATACAGTTCGTCAAATGTGAAAACTTCATATCCTTTTGAGATATATCCCTCTATCAAATCTATGTGAATAGAAAATTGTGTAGCCAGTTCCATTCCCAAATAACAATGGGCGTGACCATATGTCACCGAATAAAAATACTTCAATCCAAATTTGGAAAAAGCTTCCTTCAATAACTTGCATGCCTTTTTTTCTTGACCCACCTCGACCATTATATCAACGTCTTTCGATGGATTTGCATTTGGCAAGCCCTCATAACCACGCAATATAAACCATCTGATACCATTATTCGATAGTTGTTCTAAAAAACACGACAAAATTTTTCCATGTCTCTCGTCCCACTGAATCTTCATTTTCCCACTCCATTTTAATTATCTTATCATATTACGAATCTTGATTTCAATTTTCCTAATACGCTCTTTTCCAACGCATTTAATTCCAATTGCTCGAAGCTGTCTTAAAATTGGCCGCACAACTTCAATCCAAAATTTATTATTTCCACGTTTTCTTTCGCGTTCGGAAAGCCAACTATTCGAACACATATGTATTGCAACTGTGTTTTCCGTCACCTGAAAATCAGTTTCATTCATCTTTTTGGGGTAAAACATTTCTCTGTTATAGATGTGGTATCCATCAACCTGCTGTTCTGCTCCTCCCAAAATCAATCCATTATCTTTGAGAATATCTGTAAGAATCGAAACATTTGCAATATTATCAAAACTGCCGTCAGCTTGTACAAAATCATGGGTTTCATAATATTCGAGCAATTTTTTTATGATTTTATCATGTTTTTGACAGCCAATCACAGCTGTTCCCACAAATGCCTTTCTTTCAAATCCTGCAACTGCATCAAAATTTTCGAGCAGCATCCGAAAATCTTTTAATACTTTAACATCTGTGTCTAAATATAATCCGCCATATTCATAAAGTATTTTTGCTCTTGCATAGTCACTTACAAAAGCATATTTCTTATTCTCATATGCTTGTTTTGCAAAGTTGCAATCTTGATAATTGAAATTTTCTTCATTCCACAGTTGAAATTCATAGTCCGGAAAATATGTTTTCCAGCTTTCAATACAGCTTTTTTCCTTTTGAGGTATCTCTCCATCTCCAAACCAACAGTAATGGATTACTTTTCTTATACCCATATCTAAATTTCCCTTCCATGCACAATCATCAGCCGTAACTTTTTAAGGCAATTCGAGTACAATAACGACATCACCATAGAGATGCAGACAATCCCACCGATCTTACAAATCACATTTAGATTAGGACAAATCTTTTCTCCTAGCGTCCATATAATTTGCTGAACGACAATGTGTATAAAATAAATAGACTCTGTATGCCTTGCAAGTCTGTAAGTATCTAATTTTAAATCTAAAGTAGAAAAAAACACAAAGCAAAACAATGAAGCAATCACTACTATTGGACATAGTGGATCTGTCGGCAAAACACCCCATATATTTTTTGTCTCCACAATTTGTCCAATACAAGATATGGTAATAAACACCATCCAAAGGATAAAAGACCCTGTTGCAATATATTTTCTATTTTTTGTTTTTTCCAAGTTTAATTGTCTCACATAATTTCCAAACAAGAAATATCCTATGAATGGTATAAATTTAATCGGCCAAATCAATTGAAATGATCTTTGTATCATATATCCTGCAATTAAAATCAGAACAATACTTCCAAGGTTTCCCCCCCCCTCTTTTATCTTCCATATCACAGGTGTTGCAAGATATAATCCTATGCACATATACATATACCACATATGGGGATACGGGTATCCGCATATTGTTAATTCTATAACTCTTTTATAACTTGCCTCTGTTAAACCTAGCCAATATGTAAAACAGCTAAAAGCCACAAAGAACACTGTGTACAATATTGTTGGAGCTACTATTTTTTCATACGTTTTTTTGACAGCAAATTTATAATCCCTCCACCGTTCATCAGACAAAAGAAACGCACCACTAAGCATAACAAAACACGGAACTGCTGTTCGAGTCATTCCTTGACAAACAACACCTACTACATGCTCAGTATTTTTTTCAGAGGACACAAAAAATGCTCCCGCATGAAGTAAAACAATCATTATACAGTTAACTACTCTTAACAAATCATAATTTTTTTCTCGCATTATTTGTAATCTTTCTTTGCAATATATATATAACTTTCGACAGTGTCAGAGTGACAATAATAACGATAACTGGTCTACACCACTCATATACTACTCCTTGAACATTAAATATATCTTCATAACAATACAAAAGTTGCAATATTAAAGGATGTATGAGATACACATTAAGCGTCAGGTTTTCACCGATAAATTCCAAGCAATGGCCAAGCGTATATGACTCATTCTTAATCGCAAAAGCGAAAATCGCAACCGCTGCTATTATAACGCCAACATACAGATCATAGCCTCCTGTAAATCTCTCAACACATCCAATACCTATGCCCCCCCCCGCTAAAAGCAACAACTTTGATTTGTCAATAAAGTCAATTCGTTCTTTATTCTGCGAACAGTATGCACCAATCAGAAAGAATGGCAATCCATCAAATAGATAATTTCTTGAATACCAAACCGGAATAGCCATTCCTCGCGAAATGATAAAATATCCTACAAATAGTGGAATTATAAATTTGTATGCCTTTTCTATCATCCGATTACAATAAAGAAAATAAACAATTCCATAGCAAAACATCAATGCAGGTAAAAACCATCCGCCTATACCAATCAATGTCCTATTCCAAACAATTGCATCCTTTATACTTTTTGGATTTATCAATATAGATATCATTTGCAAAATCGTTTCTTTGTGGAACAGCCAACATTTCACAATTACATCATAGCAAATATTCAGAACATAATATACTACAACCAGTTTCAACGTGCGAAGTACTTTTGTTCTCAATTTTTTCTTTGCTTTATCTTGATCCTGCGAAATCGAAAAAAAGCCTGAAGTCATAAAAAACAATGGCACTCCGACTCTTGCAACAATATTTATTATTGATCCAATAATAGTTGGAAATTCGCAGTGTAAGATGATTACCAATATACATGCCAACGCCTTTTCACAGTTTAGCATTTTATTTTGGTACTTACCTGTTATTTCATTCATTTGTTGTAAATCTCCCATCTACGGCTGTTCAATTCCTTAGTAATTGTTTCCCAGTCAAAATTCATAATACAGTCATTAATTTCTCTTAGCTTTTTTCTTTCTTTGATTAGCGTTAAAATCGTATCATAAATCATCTGATCGTCACATACAATAAACCCACATTTGCCCATTGTAAGAAGATCGGATGCTCCAACTTTGTTTGTAACCATGACCGGAACCCCATAGCTCAATGCTTCGAGTACCGTAAACCCAAAGGTTTCATACCACTGGCTCGGAGCAATCAACAAATCTGTATTATCAAAAATTTCTTCCAGTTGGCTATATGGATAACCGTCTTGTTTGTGTGTAATATATTCTCTTTCTATATTTGTATTCGTGTAGATGTGCAATTCAAACTTACCAGGAGTCTCTCTCCAAATATCATCCAGCACTCCAATTAGAAATTGAAAGCCCTTGAAAGGTTTTGCTGGTCCCAAATACGTTATGCGTAAAACATCATGGTCAAAGTTCTTTCTTTTTCGATGATCCTTTATATCCCTATGTGTAATCGAAATCACTGCACTATTTTGGGAGTGAAAATAACGATTATATACCATTTCCGTTACTGAACTATTAAAATGGATGAAGTCTACCATTTTCAACATTGATACATAATATTCTCGTAGTTTTTTATAATTTTGTGCCACATTGCTATTTTCTGCACTAGCTGCCGTTTCTGTTTCAGTCTCTTCAAAAAAGTTCTTCCTATGTCGGCTTCGAAGCAGTTTTACTACACGGGTGTTTTTCAGTTTTCTATAAACAGGTGACTGTAATACCACAATTTTCTTCAAACTCAAAGCAGATTGATTGCACTTTACGCAATCCATGCAATTATGATCATTGTCGCAGGGCTTTCCATTATGAAATAGCGTTACCTTAGGACAAAGCCCAAAATAGTCGTGTGTTGTAAATACCGTCCTGATTCCCAGTTCGTTCGCTGCATGGATAAATTCTTTATGTAGTCCCATCAATGTGTGGATATGAATAACATCTGGGGAATAATCCTGCAAGAATTTGGAATAAACTGTTTCGTCACCTTTTTTTATGTAGGCGTCAACATCCAAAATTCCCTCATCAAGCGGAACGGGCAATGGATTGATGATTTCAAATGACCCTATTCCATTCCAGTTTCTTCCCTTATGAATTTCAGGCTTCTTTTTTATTATTGTTATTCGACCCGGCCAAAGCAATGCCACTTCATGTCCTTGCTCCGCTTGTGTCAACATCAAATCTATGCAGTACTTCGTCAATCCCCCTGTTCTGTATGGAGGAAATCCCAAAGCATAATGTAATATTTTCATATTTATTTAAACCTATACTGTATTTTTATATATTTTTCTGTTGCATTTTCTTTCGCCACAATTTTAG
>ERZ1034882.562-NODE-562-length-17406-cov-7.748775_pt1 | contig 17406 bp, 35 predicted proteins | sample MGYA00520606_ERZ1034882 | MGnify/ENA primary metagenome ERZ1034882 (study PRJEB33766, sample SAMN09781726) | gut metagenome | biome: gut microbiome | host: Homo sapiens | place: Madagascar | study: EMG produced TPA metagenomics assembly of the PRJNA485056 data set...
TTTTTATTCTTAATTTTGCGACCGAGAAGAATAAATCGGGTGGGTCAGTACACTGGCTGCTCGATTTCACGCTTATTCTTCAAAGGCAAAGAGGTGTACCTGCTTTGCTGTTTTTATCAAAGCTTATGGCGATGAACATTGCCTGATAAGCCAACAACAATAACTTCTTTTAAGTTACCTCTTTCATTTCCTTTTGCATGAGTGAGATACATAGAAATCTGGTCTTTGACATATTCCTTTGTCATAGCCTTGTTATTCTGTATGAGGATAGCAACCTCTGCCCCTTGCTTTGCAGCACTCTTCAATGCATTCTCAACCTTATAGGCACTCGCCGAGTTGATGGTTTTCATATCCATCACGGCATGCTCTTTGAAGCCATCAGACTTTTTCGCTCCCGTTATATACGACATTTCGCTCATTAAATATATACGATAGCCCTTCTTTGCAAGAACTTCTGCGGCATACATTTCCTTATTGGTGTTCGGGTCAGCAATTTCATTATGATGTTTATGTACCACATAGTAACCGCCGCTTTTATCGAAGTAGCTATCTTTATAGTTGCCCGTAGAGACGATGGCTTGAAATTCTGATTCTCTCTTAGCCATCGTCTTAGGGTTACCCGAATAGTTTCGTGTACCTCCGCTTGCCTTACTCATCCTCGTATTCGGTTGGGTCAGAGATACCTGCATCACGGAGAGCTTCCTTGCGTTCCATACAAGTACCACACTTACCACAATGCTTCTCACCGCCCTTATAGCAACTCCAAGTTTCAGCGTAGTTAATGCCAAGCTCTTTGCCGTGGCGAGCAACATCAGTCTTCGTAATACTGGTATAAGGAGCATCAATGGTAATACCCTCGTAAGTACCATTCTTCATTGCCTCTGACATGGCATCAATAAAGTCCTTGCGGCAGTCTGGATAGATAGCGTGGTCGCCGAAATGGTTAGCAATAAGCACCTTCTTTAATCCGTTACTCTCTGCGATACCGCAAGCGATAGAGAGCATGATGCCGTTACGGAAAGGAACTACGGTTGATTTCATGTTCTCATCATCGTAATTACCTTCAGGGATAGCTTCTGCTCCTTCGAGGAGAGACGACTTAAAGTAGTCGTGAATAAAGCCGAGTGGAATAACAATATGCTTGATACCAAGTCGCTCACAATGCAACTTAGCGAAAGGAATCTCCTTCTGGTTGTGGTTCGAACCATAATCAAAAGAAATAGCAAGAGCAATGCTCTCTTTCTTTTCATGCAGGAGAGTTACTGAGTCCATACCTCCTGATACTATAATCAATGAATCTTTCATACTTAACTAATTTTATTACTGGTTCTTAAAACATGATAACATTCTCTGTTGAGCGAGTTCCTTATGCTCCTCGTCTGCATACTGAGCCATAGGATAGATAGAGATACCGCCTCTTGGCATAAAGATGCCGATAACTTCTAAATATTTGGGGTTCATCAGCTTTACAAGGTCTTCCTTGATGATATTGACGCAGTCCTCGTGGAAGTCGCCGTGGTTACGGAAGCTGAAAAGATAAAGCTTTAAACTCTTACTTTCTACCATCTTCTCGTTAGGGATATAGTTGATGATAATCTTTGCAAAGTCAGGCTGTCCTGTCTTAGGGCAAAGAGAAGTGAACTCTGGACAGTTAAAAGTAACTAAGTATTCGCTCTGCGGATGCTTATTGACGAAAGTTTCGAGAACAGATGGATTGTAATCTGTCTCGTACTTTGTTTTCTGATTTCCTAGAAGAGTAACACCTTCTAATTCTTTCTGATTTCTACTCATAATTTTATATTACTTTTTAATACTATTATTTTCTTATTGCCAAATAGGATTCATATGCTCGTAAGCATAATCTTGATACTTTCTCCACTCGATGAATGCAGGTCTTCCTAATGCTTGGGCATTCTTCATTCTTTGGTTCTTTCTTCTCTGTAAGAATTTCATTGTTCCGTTTCGGGCATCAAATTCAAAGCAACACCCAAATCTTCTACTCGCCGACCAAGAAGAAGAATCAACCGAATCGAAAGGTATTTTCTTTAGAAGTTCTCCTTTCGTGAATCCTAGTCCGTGAATGCGACACTTATGCTTGTGGGCTGTATCAACAAAGGCTTTTGCGTACTTTTCTGTAAGCTGCGCTTTTAAACCTTCTGTCAGAAAATAGCCAAGGCAGATGTAATCATAATCCTTACAATCTTGAATAAATGATTCTTTTCCTCTTATCGTATGCCATACGGGGATAGATTTCCAACCAACAAGACTTTCCAATCTTCTTCGGAGAGCTCTAGTTTTCTCTACACCGATAATCTGGTCAACATCAAGTTCTACATATTGCTTGATGTTGTGGGTTTTGATAAAATGAGCATATTCCTCTACATAGGCATCTAGGTTGAACTTCTTTCCCGTATTAATCATAGTGAACACGCCACTATCTAAGATGAAATTTCTCATCTTAGGTATCAGACTGACTAATTGAGGATTCCCTTTTATATATGGATATGCAGCCAGTATGTCTGCTCCCTCCATTAAATCCTCTATCTGAATACAATTCGTACAAGCAAGATAAACCTTCATTTTATTCAACTTTCACATTAGGGTATTCTACAAGAGCATCTTCAATGAGCTGTTTAATAGTATCTTTAGTGTCTTCCTCCTCTTCTGGGATTCTGACTTTAATTTCGATTTTCTTTTCTTTTTTTGCTTCGCCACTTTCGACCTCCTCAAAGAAATCATCTAAGTTTTCAGCATCATCGTGTTGCAGGAACGAACAATCAACACCCCACTCTTGCAAATCATCGGTTTCCCACTCACCATTCGCAAGCTCATCCCAATCCCAATTACCAGCTTGCACGTTATCCTTGATAGCATACTCCTTGATTTTCTCAATAGGCGTATCGGCTTTGAGGACAACGCAAGGGATGGTATCGAACTCGGAATGACCGTCAAGTCGAAGCTCATTGGCTACACGAAGGCGCATATTACCGCAGATAGTGACGTAGTTGCCATTATCCATAGCATAAACCATCAATGGCTTATACTCCAAGAACTCGGGGCTATCGGTAAGTGACTTTTTGAGTTTATCGTGCTCGCTTTCTTTAAGGTAGCGAGGGTTCTTTGACAAGCCTTCAATCTGCCCTTCATTATATTCAAGCTTGGTAATATCTATCATCTGATAGCTTCCTAGCTTATTAAACAGCTCATCCTTTGCGATGGATGGGTTCTGTGAGATTTTCTTTTCTCTTGCCATAATTTTATTATTTAATAACTATTATTTGCAAAGTTACGGAGATTATTCGGGTTTTAATAGAAAATAATAGATTGTGTGTAAACAAATAAAAATACCGAATATAACGAACACAAATTCTTATACCTATTATATATATAAGAAAAGCAGCTACCTATCACAGGCGGCTGCTTATAAACTAATAACTTAACTATTATTTTCAATTAACCAAATCTTAACTAATACATATTGTTATTACACATTCAAAACCTACATTCCACTATTTCCGTTTTGCTAATGCAAAGGTACAAAATAAAGAGAGATACAGCAAATAAATGCCATATCTCGCATAAACAATCTTACTTTTCCTCAATTTGTTTAGAGAGGTTATCTGTTCGGAAGTCCTCAATCTGCTTGGAGAAAGGAGTGAGCTTGTCAAGCTGAGCCTTAACAGAGAACTCTTCACCGATGAAAGCGACACCCTCGTGAATCTTCTGCAAAGCGGCAAGCTGCTTCTTGGTAGTGACAACGGGGTTAATGTAGATGCAACCTCTGTGGGTCTGGGCGAACCGCCGACATTCAGCACCACCGCCGTAGATAACAAACAGAGGTTCTTTTCCCTCTGCCCAATCGCTTGCGATGGAATACTCAAAGGCGAGATTGTTCAGTCTATCCGAATATCCACGGGTAGCGAAGGCACGCCATCCACGAGGTACGCCAATCATATTGAGACGGTAGAACTTCTGCGCTACATTGAGGTCAACGAAGATGCGGATGCCCTTGCCTTGCATGCAACGGGCAATCCAACGCTTCTTGTAGATAGCCTGCAATCCGAAAGATACGGGCATTTCGTTGTATAGGGAGAAATTCGGCTCAACGATAACGGCAGGGTGATGCTGCAAAATCTTTTCAGGGTGCTCATAGATAGCAGAGAAGCGATAATCATCGGTATAGAAGTGCAATGAGCCTTCGCCATTGAGGTTGAAGGTTCTTTTCTGCTCGCCGAAGCAGAGAAAGGGTGATTGGCACTCCTTTGCTTGCATATCCATGTCGAGTGTCGGAATCTCTAGGTCATTGTCCGTTGGGAAGAGCTGGTCGGGCAGGGTAAGCTCATAATCTGTTCTTTTCATTCTTTGTTATTTTTTTAAGAGTTCTATGATTTGGTTATATATAGATAAGGTATACTTATCCTTAGACTGAACGTATTGCATATACTTTCGTGCTTGGTTGATTACGTTTGCTCTGGTGCGGCAGAGTAGGCGAGCCGAGCGGTCGGGGTGGATGCAATAATCACGGCTTATGAGGCAGTATAGTCCTCTAAGGGTGTTGAGCTTGACGGTCTTCACCGCAGAGCAAAGTTCCATGAAGGTAACCTTGCCTACCTCACATACCGCTTGCATGATGCGGTCGGAGAGTTCGTATTGTTGATACTGGCTGTATATCATACGCTATTACTTATTATTTGGTTATTAATAGAAAATATAGTGCAAAGTTATAAAAATCTATTAAAAAGCGAATAGAAACTATTAATTATTTTAAATTTATTAATAGAAAAGTTGGTTATTTGACAGATTTTTATTAATTTTGCGGTGTGTTTAAGATAGAACACTATCACTTAGCGAGTTTATGGGGAACTTTCTAAAGTGTAAGATTTTGGATTTACGTGAGCCGCAAGGCTACTAAATACGGAGCAGCAGAGAATCCCCATTTCTTTGCTGCTCTTGACTTTTTAAAGCATCTGTAAAATGGAGATACGCAGAAAGATATTGAACGATATGTATTGCAATCCCGAACTAAGGAAGGCAATTGCATTTTCCCTTTTCATTAAGACTAGGGTCAAGTCTTCTGCCGTGCAAAGATGGAGCATCAATAAGCTTCACGAAATCACGGGAGTAAGTGCCTGTGCTGTCCGTAAGCGTATTGATACCTTGAAGGCTCTGGGCTTGGTTGAGTTCACGGGCAAGAATAATCGTTGCCTTGTCTTCAAGTCTTTAAAGAGCCATACCTCTCACAGGAACGTCCTCGTTCCTAATATCGAGTTTATTTCAAGGACTGATTCTAAAAAGAATGCCTATGCACAGAATGTAAAGTTCATAGAAGATACCTTATCTGCTATGCTTATCATTGATGTACAGAATCGAAAGAATTACGCTAAGCAAATGATTCAGCAGTCTAAGCACCCTAAAGGCTTAAAAGAGTTGAAGGCGGCTAAGAAGGTTTGCAATCGTTTTGGCTACGGCGATAAGTTTAGAGAGAATGGTATATCATATAAGTATATAGCTGAGAAGTTAAGCGTAAGCGTACAGAAAGCTTTTGATTTGGTAAAGTTTGCGGTCAAAAACGAGATTTTATGCAAATACAGAAACATAGAAAAACGTTTTTTATCCTCTATTGATTATGTAAAAGATATGATACTCAATAACTATACTTATATCAAGGGAGGGGTAGTCTGTAGGGTGTATGCTAATACCTATGAGGTAATGGAAGGCTCGCCTTCGGCTCGCTTCGCTTCCGTGGTGGTATATAATTAGATTATAAAAAACTAAGATTTTGTTTAACGTTTAAATATAGGAGATACAAAAATGTTATTTGAGAAAATTAGTCGCAGATGTCTGCTTACCTTGGATGGGGGGGCAAAGATTCAAGCCGTCCTCACTATGCCGAAGCCGATAAAGCCCATCTTTCCAAAGGAAATGGAGCGTCAATTCATTAAGAATTTCAATGAATCGCAGCCAAATGCGGTTTATAAGGTTATCAAGTGTCACATTATGAGAAATTAAAGTTATGGAAGATTTACCTGTAGGGTCAGAAATCATTTTGAAGGTTGTTGAGACCGAGAAAGATGAATGTAATGGCTGTTTCTTCAATGAGATATGTAGCAGCATTTATGAAAATGTTTGCGGTGACTTTAATTGTAACGCAAGTACTAGAAAAGACGGAAAGAATGTTCAATTCAAAAGGGTAAAATAATATGGAGACAAAGATAAATGTAGCGAATCTTCTTAAAGATATGCCAAAAGGAATTAAGTTGTATGACTGGTTACACAATATAGATGTAGAACTAGATGAAGTCGCAACAACGGAAATAGAAACTGTTATTTGGTGTACAAAGAAAGATGAAGATTATAATGAGCTTTTTGGCTATTCTCAACTTGGAACACTTAGAGGATGGTTTGATGGCTTACAGATTCTCTTTCCTTCCAAAGAAATGCGAGACTGGTCTAAATTCTTGTGGAAGAAGGGCGATGTGCTGGTGAGTAAAGATAACGTGTATATTATCTTTGAAAAGTTTGAGGATGATACCTACACAAGTTTTAAAGGTAAGCATTATCTTTGGAAAGAATGTAACGTAGAAGATTATAATAAAGAAGAAACCAATATGTCAACTTCTGTATTTGAGAAAGCATCCGATGATGTTGCTCAGACTTACATCAAAACCATTGAGGAACACTTGGACGGCAAGCTCAATCTTGAAACTTTGGAGATTGAAAAGCAGCTTGAGTTCAAGGATGGGGATATAGTGGTATATGGAAAATCAGTAGCAATATGCCGAAAGATTTATAAGCATACCCTTAGTTTCTATGTTTCTCTAAATGAAATGGTTGGATTATTGTTTGCCGATGAGGTGGAATCATCTGAAGAGTATAGATTTGCTACAGAAGAAGAGAAACAGCAGCTCTTTGATGCTCTCGAAAAGGAAGGCAAGGCTTGGGATGCTGAGAAGAAACAGATTGTGGATTTGAAGCCAAAGGTTGAGCTGAAACCATTCGATAAAGTGCTGGTAAGAGACTTTAGTAGAGATAAATGGAGTATAAGTTTCTTTAGTTTTAAAAAGGAAGACTGCTACGTATGCATAAATCATTGTAGTTGGAATCAATGTATTCCTTACATCGGCAATGAATCATTGTTAGGTACAACTAAAGACGTGGAGGGCTAGATATGAAGAAAATTAAAAGTAAGGCAGTTCGTGACTATGTTATGAACGATATGGTGTGGAAGGTTGATTTTCCAAGTTTATTGAAAGAAATAGCTGAATGTTCAAAAAGCGTTCCTTATGCTAAGACTTTTAAGATTTTGGCACAGGTACTTAATGTACTCACAGAAAGGGCTATTGAGATTAATGACCCTGCACTTAACATCATTATGCTCAACCTTGGACTCTATGAAGGAGCACATGATAAGAACGTAGATGAGGTTATATCTCAATTACGCAAGTTGATTACTGATAACAAAAAAGAGGAGGACTAATTATGGTCAATGAGGATTTAACGAATTGCATACCTTGGTATTGTCAATCACACTTAAAGTGTGAAGATATACAAGATGGTAAGACGCAAAGAAGAATGCGTAGAAAGAATCAACTTAGAAAAAGAAAGGGTAGATTATGATAGATGATAAAAAAATAGAAGATGCTGCAAGATATTATTGCAACAATAGATATCCTGCTTCACAGGATGCTCCGTTTATAGCAGAGGGGTTTAGACATGGTGCTAAGTGGGCTATCAATGAGTTCTTGAAGGACTTGTGGCATCCAGCTAGCGAAGTTCCACGTAATGACAATGGAAAGGTTCTTGCGTTCTCAAAAGAAATCGGTTATAGAAAGCTCTACGATATGAACGATGAGCTTGACAAAACCACTTGCGACACATATCAAGAAATGTGGAACGAGGAAGTCAAGGCGTACCATTTGACTGATTGGATATTCATAGATGAGTTGTTTGATTTGATTATGAAAGGAGGTAAGCATGATTAAGCCAGTTACTATGTATTCTGTAATATGTGATAGATGTGGAAAAGCCTTCGTAGATGAGTTTAACGGTATTGTGGCTTGGTTGGACGAAGGAACTGCAAAAGAGCAAGCAATGGAAAGCGAATGGGCAGAGATTGGTGACAAGCACTACTGCCCAGACTGCTATGAGTTTGATGAAAAGTTGGATGAGTATGTTCCTAAAAAGAAAGGAGATAAGAATGAGTAGAAATTTAATGAGAATGGCGTTAATAATGGCTGCTACGGCAGCTTATGCACAAAATGATATTTTCGGGTGTTCAAGTCCTAGACTTGACGCACCAAGAGGCAATATTCCTTCTGATAAGCAGAAGTGTCAGCCAAAGGCGCAGCATGAGTTTGTCGTTAAGGGTGTTAAAATAATGGCAGCTTCTAAGAAAGATGCTATAAAGAAGTATAATCATCGTAAAAAGTAAGCGTATGAAACAGAAGTTGAAAATGATATGGCGAATCCTCTGTGACAGACAGGTTGTAGTAATAACCGAAGACCACGGAAGAATGTACTATAATTGGAATACAAGGAGTCTTGAAGATGTTTGCCAAATGTGTCGCAAAGTACACGATATGGCTCTTATGATGGATAATAAAAAGTAAAGCGTATGAATATGACCTATTTACGAATAGAAAATGGATTCGATATATCTAAGATAACTGGGGCTATTCCTCAGAATATTGGAGAAGGATATCAGTTTAATCTCTCAGGTAAACAATACACAACTATTGGTAGCTATACTAAAGACAAAAAGAGACTATTGAATATAGAAATCAGTTCTTTTTGTGGTCTTTGTGGTGGAGCAATACATTATTACGCAAAATTGTATATTAGAGTAAGCAATGTGTGTGGTAACAGCTCGGTAAGTGGATATTTGGGTGGAATTGAAATTCCAAATGAATATCAAACCATCAAAGGGGAGTTTGTTAGACCACTCACTCAAAAGGAGAAAGATGAGCAACCAGACAGATGGGACTATTGGTATCAAGTAGGGGATTTAGTTAATGCCTTTGAATCTCTTGAAGAGATAGAGAGTTTAATTAAAAGCCTCAAAAAGAAGTTCTCTTCTAAGGAGTGGAAAGTTGAGATAAGACGCAATTATTAATTGCCTTCGGGCACTAAATAGAGGTGTATTATGGGTAAATATTGTTTTGATATAACGTCAAAGAATAAACCATTTATAAAAATAGAAGTTGAAGACGATAGAGTTCTTCTTGGTGCTTACGAAGATGGGAAGATAGCAAGAAAATTGTTCTTTATCAACAAAGAACAGTTGGAGCTTCTCATAGATGGTTTAAAGGCTGTAAACATCCTTATTCACAATGAGGTGGATTTAAGTCAGTTTTTACATCAAAGAAAATAGTGTTTAACCGCCTTCGGGCATAAAATATAAAGAATATGAATAACAAAGTAATTACATCATACAAGGCTTTCGACAAGAATATGCAATGCCGTGGATTTCAGTATGAAGTAGGCAAAGAGTATGAAATGGACGGAGAAATCAAGTGTTGTAACCGAGGTTTCCACGCTTGCAAGTCTCCTTTGGAAGTATGGGATTACTACGACATGCTAAACTCTCGCTTTGCCGAGGTAGAGCAGTCAGGCAAGATTGACGAAGAAGAAAAGTCAACAAAGGTATGTTCTTCACATATCAAGATTAAGGCTGAGTTGAAGCTGGCAGACATCATTAATATCGGTGTCGAGTGGCTGGAAGATATTACTTCACCATCAAAGGTTAAGACGGATGGAGTATTGAACGACAACGGAGACAGAAAGAAGCGGATTGGTTCATCGGGCTACTCTGCTCAGATTGGTTCATCGGGCGACTCTGCTCAGATTGGTTCATCGGGCGACTATGCTCAGATTGGTTCATCGGGCTACTCTGCTCAGATTGGTTCATCGGGCGACTATGCTCAGATTGACAGCACTGGAGAGGATTCCGTTATCATGTGTACTGGAAGTAATTCTAAAGCCAAAGCTAAGGTAGGCTCATGGATAACGCTGGCAGAATGGAAATGGAGCGATGAGAAAAATCGTAATGTTCCAGTATGTGTTAAGACTCAGTACGTTGACGGAGAATACATCAAGGCTGATACTTGGTATCAACTTAAAAACGGAAAGTTTGTTGAAATTAATGAGTAATCAACCACCCTCTCCTGCAATAGGGAGAGGGTAAAAAGAAGAGAATATGGACTTAGTAATTACAATATTAGGTTGGATTGCATTAGGCGTTATATCTGCTTATCTGTTAGCAATAGTAGGTAAAATAATCTTTGATGCTGCAACCGCTGATTATAAGTTATACAAGCATGTAAGATTGTGTCGCAAGAGATTGCTAAGACAGCGATATGAAGATTACGCTTGGCTGTTATTCCAGTTAGAGAAAGATACGGAAGTTTTCAATCTTACTCATAATACAAGAGATTGGACTTTTGAAGATTGGAGAGAATTTTATCTTAAAAAGGTAAAGGAGGATAAGCAATGAGTAAAGAATCCGTAATACAAAGCATGAAGGAAGATTTAGATTATCGTAATGCTTTCGGAAAATATATAACGTCTTGCGAAGGCTATCTTTTGGCTATGCATGCACTGAGTGCGCCTAGTGTAGCAGAAGAATATGCTAAATGGAAATTAATGGATTTGGGGCTATTATGACAAGAGAAGAATTACAAAATAAATTCGGCGATGCTATCTGTGAGTATTGCAACAAGAACATTATTTCAGAATATAACATCGGCATAGGTTGGCTTTGCGAAGGTTTGTTTTGCGAGGAAGCACAAGATGGCTACGCAGCAGAAAATAACATAGAGTTGGAGGATTGATATGAAAATCTTGAAGCGATTAGTATATGTGTTACTTATGATTCCTATATGTACTATAGTATTCGTAATTGAAGGTTCTTTGTTGCCTTTAATCATACCAGCAATATGGGTAATAACAGGAAGTACTATATTACGAGTGAAAGAAACTAAAGAATGTGAATCATTCTATGTATACACTATTACTCAGATAGTGTATTATAGTATGGATAAGTATTTAACTAAATTATTAAAGCTATGAATAGAATTGAAGCTAAAGAATTTTATCCTTTCTTGCAAGCTTTTGCAGAAGGCAAGATAATAGAAACAAGAAGAAAACCGAGTGCCATAAAAGGTACAAGTGTTCCGAATAATTGGACGGAAATGAAAGAGATTGAGTATTGGGGCAATATTGAGTATCGCATCAAGCCAGAACCAAAGTACCGCCCATTCAAAGGCGCAGAAGAGTGCTGGGCTGAAATGCTCAAACATGAGCCATTTGGGTGGGTGAAGTCAACCTTGTTCAAAGATTTGGCTTTAGTTCAGAGAGTAACCACCTTGTATGTGGAAATTAACAGAGATATCATTGATTACAAAGATACATTAGAGAAGTTCACCTTTGCCGATGGAGTTCCATTTGGCGTAAAAGTGGAGGAATAGTTATGGCGTATTGTTTTTGTGATTTTTGCGATTACAAGGATGAATGTAAGTACTATCGGAAGGTAGTTGTTTGTCCTTATATAAAAACGGAGGAATAGTTATGAACAATAAAGTTAAAGAAGCATTGGGTATTGCAAGCTACCTTACATATCACTGGAGACAATACTCCTTTGAGCAGCTTGAAAAAGAAATGGTTAGAGTGTGTGGATTGTGCCAAAAAGCATTGAGCATTCCACATGATGATAGCATTACTAACTTCGAGCGAGGTCAGTGGTCAGTTATTCAAAATGTGATTGGCTACATCAAAGATTATAGTTTAGCAGCACAACTTTGCCGAGAAGCTGGTATCGGTTACAAGAAGATAAAGGCTCTTCAGAAGGATTGCGGTTATTCATACAAGGAAGAAGTTAATGATTTCCTAAAGGAAAGTCGTAATGGTGGAACAGATTTGAAATTGGAGGAATAGCTTATGATTATCCAAAGAAAGAAACAAATTAGCTATATTCGGAATCTTTGTTACCCTGTTCTTGGTAATGATGTCCAAAAAGATTTGGATGATACCGATAGTGTCACCTTTTCTCGCTTTGCGTCAAGAAAAGCAGTTATAATGTGTGCTAATAGGTTAGAGTATATTCTGGCTAATAACCCAGATAACTTTGACCTTGATGTAGAGTTAAGTAATTTACATGAAACCTTGCGGTTTGCAGAGAATAATTTTAAAGTCGCAGGTGGAATAGAAGAATGGAATGGGAATACGGCATGGGTATGTGTTAATTCTTTCGGCATGGAACTTATGTTTGCATCTAAGCCTCATAAGGTTGATGATAGTTGGCGAGATAATAATGGATGCTGTAACTGCCTAGAACTTCCCAAAGGAACTATCAAAAAACTCATCGGAAGAGAATTGTCTTTTACCGATGAACCTGTCGAACTTAAATAAGAATAGTTATGACAAAACCTTACAGAATTAAGCATAAGGCTAGTGGGTTATACTATCAGCCTTCAAGAAATCATAGTAATCTTTCCAAGAATGGCAAGGTGTACATGACAAATAACTCACTATTGATGATAAATAATAGCTATGATTATATAGCTATTAGTGTTAGAAAAGGCACTAAGGTACATGATATTCTAGAAAAGTTAATGCCCTTAAAAGGTGTAGAAGAATTCTTTGGACAAGCAGTTTGTTATCGTGTTCCAAAGAGTGAATTTGAAAAAGAAATATTATAGCTTATGAAAATAGAAAATATCAAGTTCAAGGCAAAGCGTCTTGACAATGGAGAATGGGTTTGCGGTTATTTCTACGAGGAGAATGGTAATACATACATCATCGAGAACCGACAGAAAGAAAGTATGCTGAACCGAAATGTTACTTATGAGGTTGACCCTTCTACCGTCTGCCAGTTTACAGGGCTGAAAGATTGTGAAGGCAATGAGGTTTGGGAAGGAGATGTTCTTCTTAATACAAATTCTGGCAGCCAATATACGGTAATGTATTCTGATTACGGTAGCGCATTCTTTATTCGTAAGAATAAAACTGTGAATAACGATATGTATCTGTTTGAACTATCCGATATAGACAAATGTATCGCATTCTTTGAAGTTATTGGTAATAAATTCGATAATGATAAATAGTATGGAAAGACAAATAACAATTAGTTTGGATGAGTATAACAAGCTCATTGATATGCACACAAGAAGAGAGGAACTTCCAGAAAAGATAGAAGTAAAGAAGTTTACATCAAAGTGGTGGAAATGGCTCAAAAGAGCATCGTATTCACTTTTTCATTACAACAAGAATGTGGAGCAACAGAAGCTCATCAAGCGTTGTATTAATGAAACAGCAAGTATAATTTGGGATAATCTAATAAATGGTTATTGGAGAGGTGATTTATCCGAATACTTTAAGGATGGTAATTTTGATGTAACATTAAGGTCGTATAAAAATACATCCTATAATTGCGTAATGGAATGGTTAGACAAAAAGAAGTAGCTATGAAGAAGGAGATATTTGACTTCTCGGAGGCTCTGAGAAGAATGAAGGAAGGAAAGAAAGTGAGACGTAAGATTTTTGCTGACGGCACATACGCATACATTGATAAGAACTATATTGGTTCAGAGGCATTAATGTATAATAGCGTAGGAAGAGCTGCACCAGTTTTATGGTTACTTCCAGAGACTATTTTCGCAACAGACTGGGAGGAGGTGTAAGGATGGAAAAGAAAGTATTGACCCTCACCGTCAGCAAGCAATGGTTCGACATGATTGCTGCTGGTAAAAAGACAGAAGAGTATCGGGAGATTAAGGGATATTGGGTAAAACGCCTTTTCCTATTATGGAATGAAGATACTTGTACCAACGAAAAGATACCCCCTCATTGCGTAAAAAACTGGGATAGTATTAGCCCGAAAATGGCACACTATTGCATCAATAGTCCATATTACATGGCTATTCCTTACACACACGTCCTCTTCATAAACGGCTACCGCAAGGATAGTCCACGAATCGAAAAGGAGATTGAGAGTATCACCATCGGCAAACCGAAGAAAGGTCTTTGTCCTGATAAGTGGCTTGATACCGAGTTTTTTATCATTAAATTCAAGTGATATGAATTACATACAATGTGATGAATGTAAATATAGATTAGTCTGTAACGGAGAGCCACTTACTAGTGGAAGTACAGGAAGTTGCGACCATCGTGTTATCAGCAATACTCCTATATTTCCAAAGATTAAAACACCACCAGATGAAAGATACGATGACATTTGGAATTGGTAAATATTCATAAATTAAGTTTAAGGGATATGAAAATAAAGAATATACCAAAGAAGATTTATCTCAATATTAGTAGCAATGAAGATGAGGTAGATTACAATGAATTAGATGGAGTAACGTTCAGCACAGAAAAGGTTGGCGTTACCGATTGTGATACGGAAAACGTTCCTTACGTGAATGCTGCGTCATTATGGCACGACCTAAAGGAAGAGAAGCCACAATTAGAAAAGTGGGTAATGTTCCGATATAGTGGCGGCGGCGTAAATCCTACAGCTCTACACTACGGAGCGATGAGCGATGATGTATGGATTGTCACTAGAGGAGACGGCACACAGCTCATAGAAGCTCTGTATGAATGCTACGATAAGATAGAATGGTTTGATTTTGACGAACTGAAATAAGTTATGAAGAAGGAAGACAGAATCAAGGTTTGGGAAAAGTACGACCATCATTGCGCATACTGCGGAAAAGAAATTAAACTCGAAGATATGCAAATCGACCATTTCGTACCGAAGAATCGTGGCTGTTATTCACGTTGGAGCGATAAGGAAGGTAAGTATATCGTTTCTCATGGTAAGGATAGCATGGAGAATTATATGCCATCTTGCCGAGCTTGTAATTTTCGAAAGAAAGATATGAGTATAGAGCAGTTTCGGGAAGCAATTAAGGAACAGGCAAAAGGTTTGCTTAAAGGTGCTGCAAAGTTTCAGGTAAGTATGAGTATCGCTTATTGTCTGCTCATCCCTGCTTTTGATAAGCCTATAGTATTTTATTTTGAGAAGTTTAAGAAGAATGATTAATATGTAGGGCATATGAAGATAAGGTTGGCTAAAAAGCAAATGAAGAAGGCTCGTCCTTATTGGGAGAGCCAAGGCTACAAGTTTAGGCGCAAGGCTAAGATAATCAGGTATTCGTTGAAGTCTTTGCTTGGTGATTATAGCATTAAAATGATAGACTACTGCTTTGTTAATATGGATGGTAGAATACAAAATCATTATCCTGTCCGAATAGAAACAAAAAGAAAGCGAGGTAAGAAATAGTCACAATATAATAAGAAGGGGTAGGGCGAAAGCTCTACCCCTTCTTGTTATATAGAACATAATCAATAACCCTTCGGTTGGCTTCATCAATCAGTTGTTGGTCTTTGCGCACGTATATAGAGGTTATTCTGTGGCTGCTCTTATGCCCAAGGCAATCAGCGATAATATCCATACTGATTCCAATCTCATAAGCAATGGTGGCAAAAGTATGCCTTGCCCAATAAGTGGTAACTTCGGGTATACCTATACTTTTGCAGATTTTACTAAGGCTTCGATTATTGGATTGGTCAAAGCTTAGATATGATGCCTTTCTATCGAATTGCTTTATCAGATGCTCTTTTCCCCTATATCGTTCAATAATCTCCATAGCCTCTGGTTCAACCTTTATATTATATAGCGTTCCCGTTTTAGAGCGGCGATAGGAGATTCTGCCGTTTTCAATTTTTTCTAATTTCGATAAGTCTTTAACATTGATGCCCATTAGATAGAAGATAAGGAAGAACATATCACGATGTTTAGAGCGGATAGGTGATAACTTCGCTTCGTGCAGCATTCTTAGCTGCTCCACGGTTAAAGAGCGTTTCTTAGTCTCTTCTAATTTAATGCTATACATACTAAAGACATACTCTTTCAAGATTCCTTTCTTTCGTGCCGAATTTATGATAGTTCGGATAATCCTTAATCTAACGGCAATAGTATTTTTACTATTTTCTTTTTTAAGAAAATCAACAAACTCATCTAACCATTCTATATCAATATCTTCAACTCTTAATGTATCATAATCACAGAACTCTTTCATTCGATTTTCGGTTGCGATGTATATGCGCTTAGTACCCTCACTATCTTTCTTGGAAAGATACTCTGCCATTTGTGTTTTGAAAAGGTGGTTCTCGTACTCGGTTTTATCTTCTTCGTTAGACAAATAGAGCGTGAGTTTCTTATTTGAGAAGTAGCGCAGTTTGCCTTCTTCTTGTAATTGCACTATCTTATCATTGAGAAGGGAGAGCCTTTTCATTAGTTTCATGTTGATTACTCTTTGCTCGGGCAATCCCTTCACCTTTTCATTCTTAGCATCCCATTCATCTTCTTTCAGCTCATAGCCTGTAGGGATATAAATGGCACTATCTTTTCTAGCTACTTTGAACTTCAAAGGGAATTTACCGCTATTCAATCGTCGCCTTTTATCCAGCTTTATTGAAACCTTAATCATAACTATGTATCTCCTTTTATTTGCACGAAATTTGCACGTTTTATTGAAAACAATGGCAAAGTATGCAATATTTTAATAATCGTTTATAATGCAAAGATAGCTATTTTTTGCGGATTAATGCCTATTTAATAGTTTTTTTTGCATATTCACCATAAATATTTCAATATTTTTTTGGTATCAGTATGGTGTTATGTAACCTTTTGATAACCAAATCGTTGTGTATTTGGTAAAAATGCGTTTGCACGAAATTTGCACGTTTTACGTATTTTAACGTTACTTTATGGTAATGCAACAACGCACTCTATACCATCCTCTAATGTCTGAGACATCAATTGTAAAGTCTGCAAAATTAGGGTTTACGGAACGGCAGACAATCTTCGTATCATCACCCTTGGCTTGAAATACATTCTTAATGATTGCACCATTGACTGTGTCGAGGACATAGGTGTTGCCCCACTCAATGAAAGCCTTCTCATTAATCTTCTGCACAAGAACCTTGCTTCCGCTTGGGTACTCTGGTGACATACTATCACCCGTGACTGTGATAGCCATTGAAATATTCTCAATAGGAGAAATCATCATTTCACAATCGTGCTGCTTAATCTGATACTCAAAATCGTTTAGTGTTCCACCTTGTGCAGCAACAGGAAGGAGCGGCACTTTATAAAAACGTCCTTCTTCTTGCAACTTATCATTATTAGTCATAAAACCTTCACCCGTTTCAAGCCAATCTGCATTTATATCGGGGAACACCTCTTCTACAGCTCTTTTTGTTTTAAGAGATAATTTGTCTGTATTGTAGAAATGACTGATGCTTACACCAATCCTCTCTTGGAACTGAACCATAGACATTCCTTTGTGCTCAGCTACCTTTTTTGCTCTTTCCAATAGTGTACTCATATTCTTTATATTAATT
>ERZ1034882.566-NODE-566-length-17260-cov-7.273525_pt1 | contig 17260 bp, 19 predicted proteins | sample MGYA00520606_ERZ1034882 | MGnify/ENA primary metagenome ERZ1034882 (study PRJEB33766, sample SAMN09781726) | gut metagenome | biome: gut microbiome | host: Homo sapiens | place: Madagascar | study: EMG produced TPA metagenomics assembly of the PRJNA485056 data set...
CGTATATATAGTAACACATAATCTTATGAAATGTATTACCAAATAAGCAGTTTTTCCTACCGAATACGCAAGTTTTATTTACAAAAAATAATCAGATGTTATTATGCGAGTGTAGCAAATATGTATAGGGGAGGGGACATGTGAATATGAAAAATACACAGGTAAAAAAATGTGTGAAGAGTGTATTAGATGTAGTTCTTAAAGTAGATGCAAATACTGCTTCAAGTTGTTTTGCACATCAGGATAAAATGCCTTCACAGATTAAAAAATTTAAGAAAGTAAGATAATAAGGATATGTAACTAAAGTAAAGTTTTTCACTCATTATAAATGCTACAAGTATGTTGAATTAATTCATACTTATATGAGTGATATATTTAACACGGTAGGGGTGATTTAAACGATATAGAATGAATCAATCTACTAAGGCTAAGGTTAAAGTGCATAGGAAAGGCACAGAAAGAAGAGGCATATATGAAATATTTAAAAGTTTTATTGTCAGCATTAGTACTTTCAGTATTATTTGCTGTTCCAGTTATGGCTGCATCTATGAATTTCTATTTTAATGTAGATATAGCAGATGATGCTGATGCAGTTCAGTATTCAAATAACACATTGAAAACAGATGACGACTCATATGCAAGGGTAACATATAGCAATAGTAATATTACGAGTAATGATGATTTTCAATTTTATGTAGTAGGTCAGAATGGCAATAATACTATTTACTCATATCCAGTACAGGCGAATGCTTCTCAGGCAACATACTACATGGATTATAAAAGAACAGTATATAATGGTAATTATTATAGATTGGCTGGACAGACATATGCATATTATGTATCTGTAAGTGGTGATTGGGCACCATAAAAAATTTGGTCAGTAATATTTAATATTACTGACCAAACTATAGTGATAGGTAGGGGTAAAATGAAATAAATAAAATTATTAGCATAGCATTTCTTCTAATGTTAAGCACAGGATGTTCAATATTTCCAGATGGAACAATTAATAGTTCTGAGGACAGCATAGCAGTAACTAATAGTTCTGATAAAATACAGGGGAATATCAATGACGTAATAAGTATAGATGCAGATATACCAGATGTTAATGCAGAAGATAAAATATATAATATCAAACTCAAATATAGACAGACGGATAAGAATATAGCAGATAAGAATGCTGACAATGTTGCAGAGTTAGTACATAAAAATATAGATTCATGGCAGGATTTGGGTGAGGTGATTCTTTATAAATTTGATGATGGTTCTCAATATAATGATGGAGAGCATATTTCATATATTTCAAAGGATGCCCTGAAAAGAAATTACAATCTTTATTTAGACAAGAATTCTAATGTTGAATCGTATTTTCTCAATAAGGAGTTAGATGACTATTCTCTGGAACAGGCTATAAAGGACTCTACGGAAATATTCAGCATGTTTTCTGATGTAAAGATTAACGAAAAGCCTGTTTACGTATATGCAATTGATTCGGAGTACGCAAAAGAATATCAGGATAATTATTCCAATAAAATGTTGAAATATGATTTGAGCAGTAATGGGAAATCTGAAAAATCGTATAATGAAAGTGATGAATACTATGAGTCCAAAGGTTATGAGAAAATTGAATGGAATAAGGAAGATGAAGTATATTACATGGAATACGAAATAATGCTTGATGATATGGCATTGAATATGTCAAATATAAGCACAGCTTCCCAGTTTGCCAATGAGCATAAAGCCATTATAGTTATAGGAAAAAATGGAGTTAAGCAGATTAGTATTCAAATGTTATACAGTAAAGAGTCAGAAGAAGCGATTGATGATAAATTGTGTAGTACAGAAGAAGCTATGCAGATTATCGCTGATAAATATAAGTATACATCAATGCTTAATTCTCAGGAATTGAATAAAATCAGTTTAGTATATGTTCCAATGGCACCCGTTAATGGAACAAATTATGATGATATTGTATTTACAGCACGTCCGTACTGGGTATTTGAAGGGACAACTGAAAAAGTTTACTATAAAGATGGAGAAGAAAGACATGAGAATAAACATGTTATATATATGGTTGATGCAATAAGTAAAGAGATACATATAGGAAAGTAGAAGTGTATGAACAATATAAGACAGGAAGTTATTCGATTATTTAGCAAATCTACAGTATGGATTTGTATATTATTATATTTGTTAGCTATAAAGCTGTTGTTGCTATCAAATTTTAATTCAGGTCAGATATGGAATGCATATCAGATGGTAGCGGAGATTACATCAAGAAATAATTTTAATAAAGTTTTGGTGCTTATATCATCAATTCCTATGGCTGCAAGTTATTGCAATGATGTGACTGATAATTATCTGGATCTGATTATATTGAGGAGTACGATAAGGCGTTATACAGTAAGTAAAGTTATTATTAGTTTCTGTTCATCATTTTTTATATCATCATTGTCACTGACCATATATTCACTTTATTTTGCAATAAAATGTGGAGTGGGTGAAAGTGCTGTCCAATCAGGCGTTTTTTTAGATTTTGCAAAGTCAAAATGCCCTTATCTGGCGGTGCTAGCTGGAATTTTTCTTTTCTCGATTGTTTCCGCAGTGTATGCAGTGCTTGGTTTATGTCTTTCGGCATATGTCAGTGGAAGATTTGCGGCGATGGCAGCTCCAATGGTTATTAATACATTTGCAGAGGTAATTGTAAAATATGTTCCAGGGGCAATTAATATATTCAGAATACAGGTTGGTAATTCAGCGTATCATATGGGGACAATAGGCACATTGATTATGTCTGCTATGGTGTGCGTTGGATATATGTATGCAGGATATCTTCTTTTTCATAGGCGTGTCAGAAGGAGAGTGACTAATGAAATTATTTAGAGTATGTATGCAGAATATTAGAAAATGGAATTCAAATAACAGGATTAAGATTATCTTTCTGCTTGCAATTATGTGTGTTGCTATATATACAGATGGCATTGGAACTTTGAGTGATAATATGGGAATAAAGGTAAGTCCATGGATATATCCATTTTTATTTTCATATAGATACATGAAGATTGTGTTTATAATTCCAATTTTATTTATATTTTGTGATGCACCATTTATAGATGATAATCAGATATATATAATGCTGAGAGTAAAACGTAAGATGTGGTGTGCAGGTCAGATATTATACATATGTGTAACATCTGTTATTTATTCGTTAGTATTAATGGTATCATCGGTCATAGTTAATATTAATCATATAACATTTAGTTCAAATTGGGGCGAAGTGCTTGGAACAGCAGGAACGACTAATGCGATGTCACAATTTAATCTGCAATATAATACTATTAAAATATCTGGAAGAATTATTACATATTATACACCAGCGCAGGCTATGTTCTTTTCATTCATATTAATGACACTAAGCTTTATATTCATAGGAATGATAATTTATGTAGTGAATGTTATCACAAAATCGTCTATTGTCGGAAGTATATGTGCTGCTGTGTTTATTTTGCTGACGGCAGTGGTTGATGGATTTCCGTATCTGATGTGGTTATCACCGATTAGTTGTAATTCAATTAACAATATAGATGTAGCAGGACAGACGCTGTATCCTACTATCCAGTATGTATTGTCTGTGTATTCTATAGTTATTGCAGCATGTATAATTATCGCCTTGATAACGAGCAGAAGACAGGAAATTGTGGTAAGAAAGGAAAGATAATTTATGGCAGAAAATGTGATAGAGATAACTAATGTCACGAAGAGATTCGGAAGTGCAGAAGTATTAAAGAATGTATCAATTAATTTTGAAAAGGGTAAGATTCATGGGCTTATAGGACGTAATGGCTCGGGTAAGACAATGCTTATGAAGTGCATATGCGGATTTGTACCGGTAAGCGAAGGGAAGATTTTAGTTGAAGGAAAGCAGATAGGAAAGGATATAGATGTGCCGGAGAGTATCGGCGCAATCATAGAGACACCGGGATTCTTATATGGCTACAGTGGCTATAACAATCTTAGATTTCTTGCAAGCATTAATAATAAGATATCAAAAGAACATATTAAAGACACAATGAAGCTGGTGGGTCTTGACCCAGACAGCAAGAAGCATGTTGGCAAGTATTCGTTAGGCATGCGCCAGAGACTAGGGCTTGCTCAGGCAATAATGGAAGACCTTCGGATATTGTTGCTTGACGAGCCTATGAATGGTCTTGATAAACATGGAGTTGAAGAGATGAGAGAGCTTTTCAGGATGTTTGCAGACAGTGGTAAGACTATAATCATGGCAAATCATAGTGCAGAGGATATCGAGGTTTTGTGTGATACAGTGCATGAGATGGATTTAGGGGTTATTACAAGGGTTAAGTAAGAAAGTGATGTATATGAATGGAAAATTAATCGTAATCAGCTTAATTAAAAATGGAATAATATCAGAAAATGACAGAGAATTATATGAATATGCTGTTAATTCAATATTTATGATGGTATCACCTATAGTTATGTCATGCATAATAGGTGCAATAATGGGACATTTATTGACATGTATGGTATTTGTTGCTCTGTTTATATTATTGAGAAAATTTACAGGTGGGTATCATACAAGGCATAGAATTACCTGTATTTTATTATCAACATTTATCATAGTAATAGCTGCCATTATTATAAATATGGATATTAATATATGCCTGCTTATTTTATTTCAGGTTGTATCCATGATGGTAATATGTTATTTCAGTCCACAGGATCACTATAATTATAGATTGAGTGATACAGAAAAAGCATGTTTTAGAAAGATAGTATATGGAATTCTTGCAGCATATTGCGTTACAGAGGTTATATTTGCTATAGCAGGTATGAGAACCTTATTTAATTGTATAGCTATAACAATTATAAGTGTAGCAATGCTGCAGATTGTTAATATCCCCGGAGCCAGTAAGAAGCCCCGGGGAATTATATATAGATGATGAGTTGATTATGTTATTGCATCTTATAATAAATGTGCACGGACAAGAGCTTTTTTAAGTACAGGACCGCCAAACATTGCAAGAATAATCTTGATAAGGTCGCCGATGATGAATGGTATAACACCAGCGAATAAAGCTGCCTTGAAAGTCATGTGGGCTTCGTAAGCAAGCCATCCCGTTCCTAATGCGTAACATACAGCAGTTCCAAGAACCATACCTGCAAAGCACATGTACCACTTGTTGTGGAACTTATCAATAAAAAGTCCTGCGATAATAGCAAGTGGTATGAATCCTATAAGATATCCTCCTGTTGGTCCGAACAATTTGCCAGGACCGCTTGTGAATCCAGAGAAAACAGGAAGACCGACAAGACCAATAAGCAGATAGATTACATAACTGCATGTTCCCTTCCATGTTCCAAGAACATATAAAGAAAAATATATTACAAGGTTAGTGAGTGATATAGGTACTGGACCAATAGGAAGTGACAGTGGTGCAAGTACACATGTGATAGCTGCAAATATGGCAATCAGAGCCATTGCTTTAATAGACATTTTCTTATTCATTATTAAATTCCTCTCTCTGTTAGTTTCGGGATATATCTAATCCCATATCAGTAAGCATTGCTTTATCCTGTTCAGTGTTATTGCCAACAGTAGTAAGCATGTTGCCAGTGATTGTTGCATTGACACCTGACTTGAATAATCTGCGGCCGCCATCCTTGAAATAATTACGTCCGGCTGCCATACGGATGTGTGATGCAGGATTGATGTATCTGAATAATGCTACAGTTCTTATGATGTCATCCTCAGATAATGGTGCAAGGTCGCCAAATGCAGTTCCTGCTACAGGAATAAGTGCATTGATAGGGATAGATTCTATATCAAGCTCAGCTAAAGAAACCGCCATATCAATACGGTCTTCCCATGTCTCCCCCATACCTATGATACCGCCGGAACAGACCGTGAGGCCGGCTTCCTTAGCCATCTTGATTTCTTTGATTTTGTCGTCATATGTATGTGTTGTACATATATTAGGAAAGTTTCGCTTAGAAGTTTCAATATTTTCATGGTACATAGTAACGCCGGCTTCTACAAGTCTGTCAAATGCTTCCTTAGTGAGAAGTCCATGTGAAGCGCAAAGTCTTAAACCACTGCCGCACCTTTCATGAAGCTTGGCATATATATCTACAAGCTGGTCAAGTTCTTTGCCTTCAACAGTCCGTCCAGCCGTGACTATTGAGTAAGCATGTACACCATCAGCCTTTTTTTCCTCGAAGTCTTTGATAACAGTTTCTGCATCAAGCATTGGATAAGTTTCACAATTAGTGTGATGGAAGGATGACTGGGCACAGAATTTACAGTTTTCACTGCATCTTCCAGCTCGTCCGTTGATAATAGTACAAAGGTCTACATGATTGTGACATAAAGCATCTCTTATCATATCAGCTCCTTCGGCTAATTTATCAAGAGGTGCAGTTATAAAAAATGATAAATCATCATTTCTGTTAAGACGTCTGCCATCTATGATTTCTCTGGCAAGTAATTTCATATCCTGTTCCATTGTTAATATGTCTCCCTGTAATTAGGTTTGTGATTGACAATAATCTGTCAAAATTTGTATTAATACGAGGCATATTATAAGCATATAAAAATAAATTGTCAACCTCTAAAATCATAAGGTTAACAATTGGCAAAAGGCAAGTAATAAAGGGATGCATGCATATTTGTAAAAAACATTAAAATAAGTAGAAAAATTTTGACACCAGATGTCTTTGTGTATATAATATGTAAGCTAAATTCAAATAAGAAGGATTACATATCATGAAATCTAAGATAGATAAAAATAATTTGTTATTTTCTAATAAAGCGCTGATAGCACTTTTAATTCCAATCGTAATTGAACAGCTTCTCAATTCATTTATGGGAATGATTGATACAATGATGGTCAGCAATGTGGGAAGTGAAGCGTTATCAGGAGTATCTCTTGTTGATTCTGTTAACAATCTTATAGTGCAGTTGTTCTCGGCAATGGCAACTGGTGCAGCTATAATATGTTCACATTACATTGGAATGAAGGATGAAAAGGGAGCTAACAAAGCAGCAAGACAGGTTGTGTTGTCAGTTACTGTGATTGCTCTTGTTATAACTGTTCTTGGACTTGCATTTAAAAGACCTTTACTTGGAGCGATATTTGGCAAGGTTGATGACGGCGTTATGAACAATGCGCTGAAGTATTTTTTATTTACTGCATTGTCATATCCATTTCTGGCTCTGTTCAGCGCAGGTTCTGCGATATTCCGGTCATGTGGCAATTCGAAATATCCTATGACAGTTTCAGTTATATCAAATGTTATTAATATAATAGGTAATTATATACTTATATTTGTATTTGATATGGGCGTGTCAGGTGCTGCAATATCAACACTTGTGTCACGTATAATATGTATGGTTGCAGTATTTATCGCACTTGCAAAGCCTAAGCAGGAGATTGTTGTCAGTAACTATGCTTCAATAAGACCAGAGTGGGGGCTTATAAAGTCAATTCTTGCAATCGGTATTCCATCAGGTATAGAAAACAGTATGTTCCAGTTCGGAAAGCTTGCAATACAGTCAACAGTATCTACAATGGGTACAGCGGCTATTGCAGCGCAGGCGATGACTAATATATTGGAAAATGTTAATGGTATCTTTGGAATCGGCGTAGGAATGTGCCTTATGACAGTTGTTGGACAGTGCATGGGTGCAGGAAGAAAAGATGAAGCGAAATATTATATTGTTAAATTGTGTGGAATAGCAGAGGTTGGAATAATAGCATCATGTCTGCTTGTGTATGCATTTACAAAGCCAGTTACAATGCTTGCCGGTATGGAGAGCGAGAGTGCGGCACTCTGCATGGAGATGGTTGCAGCCATAACTATTGCAAAGCCACTTGTATGGGTAGGCTCATTCGTTCCTGCGTATGGACTCAGAGCTGCCGGTGATGTCAAGTTTTCTATGACAACATCAATTATAACAATGTGGGGCTGCCGAGTTGCACTGTGTATTTTCCTTGTAAAAGCATTTGGAATGGGTCCAATGGCTGTATGGTATGGAATGTTTGCAGACTGGACACTCAGAAGCATTATATTTATAAGCAGATATTTAAGTGGTGCATGGATGAAAAAGGAAGTTATTAAGGCATAAAACAATCCAGTTAGTGATTGGAATTGTCATGGATATGTGGTATCATATAAAAAGATTTAAGCATCAGTTGGGGCGGAATTGATATTGCCTCAAAATTATTAAATATAAGGGAGAATTTACTTATGAACGAAAAAAATCAAGATGCTGTTCGTGATGCACGAAAGCTGGGAGTTCCTAAGATGCTGATTCTTGGACTTCAGCACATGTTTGCTATGTTTGGAGCAACTATTCTTGTTCCAATTCTTGTGTCTGGATATTTTCAGACAGCATGCAATGAGCCGCTTACAAGAGGCTTAACTGTTTCAGTTACATTATTCTGTGCGGGTATTGGTACACTTATATTCCATGTCTGCTCGAAGTTTAAGGTTCCAGCATTTCTTGGCTCGTCATTCGCATTTCTGGGAGGCTTCTATACAGTTGCCAATCTTAAATCTGGAATGTATGAGACAATGAGTGCCAATGATAAGGCTGCATATGCATGTGGTGGTATTGTAGTTGCAGGTCTTTTATACTTAATCGTTGCACTTATCTTCAAACTTGTAGGTGTCAACAGAGTTATGAGATTCCTTCCACCGGTTGTTACAGGCCCAATCATTATATGTATTGGTTTGTCACTTGCGTCATCAGCAATTTCTAATGCGTCAACTAACTGGCTTTTAGCAATAGCTGCTCTTGTCGTGATAATTGTATTCAACATATGGGGCAAGGGAATGTTTAAGATTATACCTATACTTATGGGTGTAGTTATATCTTATGTATTCGCACTTGTTCTCAATGCATTTGGAGTTACTAATCCAGATGGTTCAGCGATAATTAACTTTGCATCTGTAGCATCTGCTAACTGGATAGGATTCCCTAAGTTCCAGTTCTGTAAGTTTGATATAACATCAATTCTTGTTATGGCTCCAATTGCTATCGCAACTATGATGGAGCATGTTGGTGATATGTCAGCTATATCAGCTACAGTTGATGAGAACTTTATAGCAGACCCAGGTCTTCACAGAACACTTCTTGGTGATGGTCTTGCAACATCATTTGCTGGATGCATTGGTGGCCCGGCTAACACTACATATGGTGAGAACACAGGAGTTCTTGAGTTATCAAGAGTATACGACCCAAGAGTTATAAGAATTGCAGCAGTATTTGCAATCGTGCTCTCATTTATTCCTAAGTTCTCAGAGATTATATCAACTATGCCAGCCGCTATAATCGGTGGTGTATCATTCATGTTATATGGTATGATTTCTGCAATCGGTGTAAGAAATGTTGTTGAGAATAAGGTAGACCTTACAAAATCACGTAACCTTATTATTGCAGGTGTTATATTCGTATGTGGTTTAGGATTTTCTAATGGACTTACATTTACAATAGGTGGTACATCTATAACACTTACAGCACTTGCAATCGCTGCTATAGCAGGTATTCTTCTTAATGCAATACTTCCTGGCAATGATTACAACTTTGGCGTCAATCCAAGTGGTGACCAGAGCAGAGGTGTCTATGTAAGCAACACAGACAACAAATAATTAACAGAATGGAGATTGACTATGGATTTTAAGAATGAAAAGAATATAACAATATTTGAGCATCCACTTATCCAGCATAAGATTTCAATGCTCAGAGACAAGAGAACAGGAACTAATGAGTTCAGAAAGTTAGTAGAAGAGATTGCTATGCTTGAGGGATTTGAGGCTCTTGGAGATCTTGAACTTGAAGATGTAGAAGTTGAGACACCTATCGAGACATGCATGACACCTATGATAGCAGGAAGAAAGTTAGCGATTGTTCCTATTCTTAGAGCTGGTCTTGGTATGGTATCAGGTATTCTGGCATTAGTACCAACAGCGAAGGTTGGACACATTGGAATGTATCGTGATGAAGAGACTCATGAGCCACATGAGTATTACTGCAAGCTTCCAAGTCCTATCGAGGAGAGACTTATTGTAGTTACAGACCCAATGCTTGCTACAGGTGGTTCAGCAGTAGATGCTATCAACCAGATTAAGAAGCATGGTGGCAGGAAGATTAAGTTTATGTGTATCATAGCTGCACCAGAAGGTGTGAAGAAGCTTCATGAGGCTCATCCAGATGTTCAGATATATGTTGGACATCTTGACAGAGAGCTTAATGAAAATGCATATATCTGTCCAGGGCTTGGTGATGCCGGGGATAGAATTTTTGGAACTAAATAATGTGACTTAGATTATGAAAACCCTATAATACTATATTAGTATTATAGGGTTTTTATAATCAATTTACGCTATTGGCGATTAGAAAGGTGGTATATATATGGCGAAAAAGACGGATGTTATTATTATTGGTGCTGGACCAGGTGGAATATTTGCGGCTTATGAACTTTTAAAGAATAAGCCGGATATAAAGATTACTGTATATGAGGAAGGACATAGCCTTGATAAGAGAAAATGTCCTATTGATGGTAAGAATGTCAAGAGCTGTGTTCACTGTAAGAGCTGTTCTATTATGAGTGGTTTTGGTGGTGCGGGAGCATTTTCAGATGGTAAATATAATATAACTAATGATTTTGGTGGAACATTGTATGAGTATATAGGTAAGAATGAGGCGATAGACCTGATGAAATATGTTGATGAGATTAACATGGCTCATGGTGGAGAGGGTACTAAGCTTTATTCAACTGCTGGAACAAGTATTAAAAAGGTCTGTATGCAGAATAAGTTAAAGCTTCTTGATGCATCTGTAAGACATCTTGGAACTGATATTAATTATGTGGTTCTTCAAAATATATATGATGAGTTAAAAGATAAAGTCGATTTTCATTTTGATGAGCCTGTGCTTACAATTGAGAAGCTTGATAATGGCTTTAAGGTATTTACAGATAAAGAAGAGATGGAGTGCGATAAATGCATAGTATCTGTAGGACGAGTTGGAAGTAAATGGATGGAGCAGGTCTGTAAAGAGCTTGACATAAACACTAAGTCTAACAGAGTTGATATTGGTGTCAGAGTAGAGCTTCCAGCAGTTATATTCTCGCATCTTACTGATGAGTTATACGAGAGCAAGATTGTATATAGAACACATCAGTTTGAGGATAATGTAAGAACATTCTGTATGAATCCGCATGGAATCGTTGTAACAGAGAATACTAACGGAATTCTTACAGTTAATGGACACAGCTATGAATCAGGCGATAAACAGACAGAAAATACTAACTTTGCGCTTCTTGTTGCAAAGCATTTTTCAGAGCCTTTCAAAGACAGTAATGGTTATGGCGAGAGTATTGCAAGGCTTTCTAACATGCTTGGCGGCGGTGTTATTGTACAGAGATTCGGAGACCTTGTAAGAGGAAGAAGAAGTAATGAAAGCAGAATTGCAGAGGGAATGGTTACACCTACATTATCTGCAACACCGGGTGATTTAAGCCTTGTGCTCCCTAAGAGAATTCTCGATGGAATTATTGAGATGATATATGCGCTTGATAAGATTGCTCCGGGAACAGCTAATGATGATACACTTCTTTATGGTGTTGAGGTTAAGTTCTATAACATGGAAGTTGAACTTGATAACAATCTTGAGACTAAGCATAAAGGTTTATACATAATTGGTGATGGAAGCGGTGTGACACATTCACTTTCACATGCATCAGCAAGTGGTGTGTACGTTGCAAGACAGATATGTAAATAACTGGCAATGATAACAGCATAAATATATATGAATGGAGGCAGTGCATATGAATGGTGAAAAATATATCGAGCTTCACGCTCATCTTGATGGTTCAATAACACTTGATATAGCTAAGAAACTTGCAGCTATGCAGGGTATCAGCCTTGCAGGGGATGATGAACTGATTGATATTATATCAGTATCTCCAACATGTGACAGCCTTACAGAATTTTTAAAATGTTTTGATTTCCCATTAAGCCTTATGCAGACCAAGGAAAGCATATCTGAGGCAGTAAAGCTTGTACTGGACGACATGGCAGCAGTTGGAGTTATGTATGCGGAGATACGTTTTGCACCACAGCTTCACACAGCTAAAGGACTGACACAGGAAGAAGTAATTATAGCAGCCATTGATGGATTAAATGATTATTTATTGAATAAATCGGACATGAAGGCGAACCTTATATTATGCTGTATGCGTGGCGGTGATAATGAGAACGCTAATATTGAGACAGTAAAGCTTGCTGGCAGATATTTGTATAAAGGAGTTGTGGGACTTGACCTTGCAGGAGCAGAAGCATTGTATCCTACAAGCGATTATACCAGATTGTTTGAACAGGCAGCAGAGCTTGGAATTCCGTATACAATACACGCTGGAGAGGCAGCCGGAGCAGACAGTGTATACACTGCAATTGACATGGGAGCTGTAAGAATCGGACATGGAATAAGAGCTGTTACAGATGATAAGCTTGTTAAGCTTATCAGAGATAAAGGAATATGTCTTGAAATGTGTCCGACAAGCAATCGTATAACAAAAGCAGTTGATGATATGTCACAGTATCCATTGCGTGAATATATCGACAGAGGAATCAAAGTAACTATCAATACAGATGACCTTGCTATTGTAAGGACAGATATCAGCAAAGAATTTGAATATGCAAAACAGCTTGCAAATCTTACAGAACAGGAAGTATACCAGTTGAAATGTAATGCGGCTGAGGCTTCATTTGCAGATGACGTAACCAAAGAATGGATTAAAGCAAGGATTGGGAGAGACAATGACTAACAAAGAATTAATGCTGTCAGGACATTTATACATAGCAAAAGACGAAGAGCTTATAAAGGACAACATGAGAGCGAGAAGACTTACAAGGCTTATCAATCAGACGACAGAGGATGAGCTTGACAGACGTCAGCAGTTGTGCAGGGAATTGTTTGGAAGCGCGGGTAAGAATATATGGGTAGAAGCTCCTATACATGCGGATTATGGATGTAATACATATATAGGTGACAATTTCTTTGCCAATTATGACTGTATAATAATTGACGTTGCAAAGGTAACAATCGGCGATAATGTATTTTTAGCTCCAAGGGTTGGGATATATACAGCCGGACATCCGATTGATGCAGATGTCCGCAACACCCAGTTGGAATATGGCAAGCCTATAACTATAGGCAGCAATGTCTGGATAGGCGGCAATACTGTAATTAATCCCGGCGTGACGATAGGAAGCAATGTTGTTATTGGTTCTGGTTCAGTGGTTACGAAGGATATTCCGGACAATGTTGTTGCTGTAGGCAATCCATGCCATGTATTAAGACCAATAGATGATAATGATAAGAAGTACTGGGAGAATGAGGCAGCCAGATACAGGGAAAGTATTGGTATTTAGCCAGAAATGATACATGTTCTTCCATTTAACTGGATGATATTTTCATCCTGCATTCTTCCGAGTTCTCTTGAAAGTGCGCTTCTGTTGACATTTAAGAATTCAGCAAGTGATGTCTGGGAGAATGGAATGGTCCGCATGTTGTTTTCATCTGGCTGTATGCTGTAGAGGTAGACCATGATTTTATCGCGGAGTGATTTCTGGCTTAAAATCTGTAATTTAAGGTTAGCAAAAAGATTCTGCGTGGCGATACGGTTTGTCAGATTAAGCAGCAGTTGATGATTGAAGGCACATGTGGAAGAACAGCTTTTTTCAGAGGACATAAGATATTCAAGGTTAATAAAAAGAATAATACAGTCAGCTATGGCATCAACTTGAATTGGACTATAGCTGACTTTTTTTATTGCCAGAGCTTCTCCAAAAATATTTGAAGCTGTGAAATGATTAACATTTAATTTGTCAAACTGGTAATTGGTATAGGAAATTTCGACTTTTCCTTCAAGTATGATTCCAGCATATTTAAATGGTTCTCCGTGTCTTACAATTGTTTCGCCTCTCTGAAATGATTTCGCAAAACCATGAAGAAATGAAATTGCTTCTTCTATATTGCCAATTACAATTTCGTAAAACAAAGGACATTTTGCAATTGTATCTATATATTCAATGAAAGAGACATTTTTACTCATAATAAATCTCCAATAAAAATTAATAATAGCTGAACAAATAGTTCCCAAATCTGAGATGTAAGAATTATACATTAAAAGTGTTGCCAGAGTAACAGAAATAATAATCACTAAACAGTAAAATGCAATTGTAAATTAAAAAATCAATAAGAGGAGATAAATAAATGGATAATAATATGTTTTGTTTTCAGTGTGAACAGACTGCCAATTGCACAGGCTGTACTAAGAGCGGAGTCTGTGGAAAGACACCGGAGATTGCAAATCTTCAGGATAAACTCACAGGAGCGGTTATAAAACTTGCAGAGAAAAATGAGATGAATAAACGAAATGACGGACTTATCATTAAATCTCTTTTTACAACTATTACTAATGTGAATTTCAACGAGGATACAATAACAAAATTAATTGACGAGGTACATGCCGCTTCAGGAATTACGAAAGATTATGATATGAATAATGTATGGAATGCCGATGAAGATATCAGGTCTTTAAAATCACTTATTTTGTTTGGCGTCAGGGGTATTGCTGCGTATGCGTATCACGCACAGGTTTTAGGATATGAAGATAAGAAAGTAAATGCGTTTTTCTATGAAGCGTTAAGAGTGGTTGGGGCAGACATGGGAATGGAAGAGCTTCTTCCTGTTGTCTTAAAGGTTGGCGAGATAAATCTTGCATGTATGGCACTTCTTGATGAGGCTAATACAAAAACTTACGGCAATCCAGTGCCAACAGAGGTTCCACTTACAGTTGAAAAGGGGCCGTTTATCGTAATTACAGGACATGACCTTTATGATTTAAAGCAGCTTTTAGAACAGACAAAGGATAAGGGAATCAATATATATACACATGGTGAAATGCTTCCTGCGCATGGTTATCCGGAACTTAAAAAATATTCTCACTTGAAGGGAAATTTTGGAACAGCATGGCAGAACCAGCAGAAGGAATTTGCTGATATTCCTGCGCCTGTAGTATATACAACTAACTGTCTGATGCCGCCTAAGGCAAGTTATGCGGACCGTGTATTCACAACAGAGGTTGTATCGTACCCAGAGATTGTTCATATTGGAGAAAACAAGGACTTCACTCCTGTTATTGAAAAAGCCCTCGAACTTGGCGGATATAGCGAGGATACATCATTTACTGGAATTAATGGTGGCAGGACTGTAATGACTGGATTCGGGCGTAATACAGTTCTTGAAAATGCAGGAACAATTGTTGAGGCTGTTAAAAATGGAGCAATTAAGCATTTCTTCCTTGTTGCAGGCTGTGATGGTGCAAAGACGGGAAGAAATTATTACACAGAATTTGTGAAACAGACTCCTGATGACAGTATTATACTTACACTTGCATGTGGAAAATATAGATTTAATGACCTTAATCTTGGAAATATAGGAGCATTTCCTAGAATCCTTGATATGGGGCAGTGCAATGATGCATATGGCGCAATTCAGGTTGCAGTAGCACTCGCAGGTGCATTTGAGTGCAGTGTCAATGACATTCCGCTTTCAATGGTTCTTTCATGGTATGAACAGAAGGCGGTATGTATTCTGCTCTCACTGCTTCATCTTGGAATCAGGAACATTTTACTTGGCCCATCTCTTCCAGCATTCATTTCGCCAAATGTTTTGAATGTGCTTGTAGAAAATTATAATATAGGGGCTGTTTCGACTCCTGAGGAGGATTTAAAAAAGATATTAGGCAGTAAATAATGCTTTACAAGGAGACGAAAAAGTATTAATATAAACAAAGATTGAGACTTTTGAAAAGGTCGCATGAAGGGGAACACCACCTCGGGTGTTGGTTCTCTTCGTGCGGCCTTTTTTGCGTGTTATTTAGCTTATAAAGTGCGATGCACGAAAGAGAAACTTAGAAAATATACAAAAAGGCTGTGATTGGCAGGAAAGGAGATTTTTATGTTTACTGTATGTGGCAAAGAGGTAGACCTTGACGAAATAAGGCTTACTGATTATCTCGACAACAATGGTTACAACCGGAGGACAATAGCGGTGGAATGTAATGAGGAGATGGTGCCAAAAGAAAAGTTTGATGATTTTATTATTCATAGTGGCGATGTTGTTGAGATAGTAAGTTTTATGGGAGGCGGAAGCTTTTAGGTTTTTAATTAAAGATTATCTGAAAGAATTATACATAAAAAATCTGTAATGATGGAATTGAGAATTTAAATCACAAAAATATAAAGAAAAGAGGAAAAAAGATGAGCAACACAAATAATCAGGACAAACTTATATTAGGAGGAAAGGAGTTTTCACAGAGATTCATATTAGGCTCAGGAAAATATTCACTGGAACTTATCAAGGCAGCAGTTGAAAATGCAGGTGCAGAGATTATTACACTTGCTGTCAGAAGAACTAATACAAAGGATAGCGAGAATATTCTGGATTATATTCCAGACAATGTTACATTGCTTCCTAATACATCAGGTGCAAGAGATGCAAAAGAGGCTGTGAGAATAGCAAGAATGGCAAGAGAGCTTGGATGTGGTAATTTTGTCAAGGTAGAGATAATGAAGGATTCCAAATATCTTCTTCCAGATAACGTAGAGACAGTTAAGGCAACAGAGATGCTTGCTAATGAAGGATTTGTGGTTCTTCCTTACATGTATCCTGACCTCTATACAGCAAGAGATCTTGTTAATGCAGGAGCAGCCGCAGTTATGCCTCTTGCATCTCCAATTGGTTCTAATAAAGGTCTTTCAACAAAGGATTTTATCCAGATTCTTATTGATGAGATAGACCTTCCAGTTATAGTTGATGCGGGAATCGGACGTCCATCCCAGGCATGTGAGGCGATGGAGATGGGAGCAGCCGCAGTTATGGCAAATACAGCAATTGCGACTGCGGGAGATGTACCGGCGATGGCAGAAGCATTTAAGAAAGCAATCGAAGCGGGCAGAAGTGCATACCTTTCCGGACTCGGAAGAACGATCGAGCGCGGTGCCAGTGCATCTTCACCGCTGACCGGATTTCTGCAGGATTAGGAGGAATGACTGATGGAAACAAAGCATGAAGATACACATATCAATGAAAGCATTCTAAGTGAGGCGATTTTGGAAGACCAGAAGAAGAACCGGATCGATCACATGACTTATCTTCCAGGCATGG
>ERZ1034882.574-NODE-574-length-17043-cov-9.810337_pt1 | contig 17043 bp, 15 predicted proteins | sample MGYA00520606_ERZ1034882 | MGnify/ENA primary metagenome ERZ1034882 (study PRJEB33766, sample SAMN09781726) | gut metagenome | biome: gut microbiome | host: Homo sapiens | place: Madagascar | study: EMG produced TPA metagenomics assembly of the PRJNA485056 data set...
AAATTTGGAATAATCAAATAAATAGCGTAACTTTGCATCTAGAAATAGTGTGTCTACCATTTGTGAACTAACGCAAATACAGTTTAGTTGCTAAAAACATAAATAATAAGACATATAAAGAACAAACTTATAGTTATATAAATGATGAAGAAACAGCTTAAGAAAGTCCTCGTTCTGGGTTCCGGTGCTTTGAAGATCGGCCAGGCAGGTGAGTTTGACTATTCCGGTTCGCAGGCTCTCAAGGCTTTGCGCGAGGAGGGTATTAGTTCCGTCCTCATTAATCCAAACGTTGCTACAATTCAAACAAGTGAAGGTATTGCTGACAAGGTTTATTTCTTGCCGGTGACACCTTTTTTTGTAACTGAAATTATCAAGAAGGAGCGCCCAGACGGCATCATGCTGGCTTGGGGTGGACAGACGGGTTTGAACGTTGGTACAGAACTTTACCTCAACGGTGTGCTCAAGGAGTACGGTGTGGATGTGTTGGGTACTTCGGTAGAGGCTATCATGAACACGGAAGACCGCGACCTCTTCGTTAAGGAGCTCAACAAGGTTGACCTCAAGGTTCCTGTAAGCCACGCTTGCGAGAACATGGAGGAGGCTGTGGCTGCGGCACGCAACATCGGCTACCCTATCATGATCCGTTCTGCCTACGCGCTGGGTGGTCTCGGTTCTGGTGTCTGCAAGACCGAAGAGGAGTTCAAGGAGATTGCAGAATCTGCCTTCACTTTTGCACCTCAGGTGCTTGTTGAGGAGAGCCTGAAGGGATGGAAGGAGATTGAGTTCGAGTGCATCCGTGATGCCAACGACCGTTGCTTCACCGTTGCCTCTATGGAAAACTTCGACCCACTGGGTATTCACACAGGTGAATCTATCGTTGTGGCTCCAACCTGTTCTCTTACCGACGAGCAGGTGAAGATGTTGCAGGACATCGCCGTGAAGTGTGTCCGTCACCTCAACATCGTGGGTGAGTGCAACATCCAGTATGCTTTCAACGCTGAGACCAACGACTACCGTATCATCGAGATCAATGCCCGCTTGAGCCGTTCTTCTGCCCTCGCTTCTAAGGCTACAGGTTATCCTCTGGCTTTCGTTGCTGCCAAGATTGCCCTCGGTTATACGCTCGACCAGATTGGCGAGATGGGTACTCCTAACTCAGCTTATGTAGCTCCATCACTCGACTATATGATCTGCAAGATTCCTCGTTGGGACCTTACCAAGTTTGCCGGTGTAAGCCGCAAGATTGGTTCTTCCATGAAGTCTGTAGGCGAAATCATGTCTATCGGCCGCTCATTCGAGGAGATGCTCCAGAAGGGTCTCCGTATGATTGGTCAGGGAATGCACGGTTTCGTTGGCAACGACCACACCAAGTTCGATAACCTGGATGAGGAGCTTTCCAACCCTACCGACCTCCGTATCTTCGCCATCGCCCAGGCTTTGGAGGAAGGTTACACCATCGAGCGCATCGAGGAGTTGACCAAGATTGACCCTTGGTTCATCGAGCGCATGAAGAATATCGTAGATTACAAGCACAAGCTTTCTGAATATAATACTCTGGAGGAGATTCCTGCCGAGGTATTGCGCGAGGCTAAGGTATTGGGCTTCTCTGACTTCCAGATTGGCCGCTTCGTATTGAAGACTCAGAACACCAATATGGAGAAGGAGGTACTCGCAGTTCGTGCTCTGCGTAAGAAGCTGAACATTCTGCCAGCCGTAAAGCGCATCCCTACCGTGGCTAGCGAGCATCCTGACCTCACCAACTATCTCTACATGACATACGCTGTAGAGGGATACGACATCAACTACTACAAGAACGAGAAGTCTGTCATCGTTCTCGGTTCGGGTGCTTACCGCATCGGTTCTTCTGTAGAGTTCGACTGGTGTTCAGTAAATGCCATCAATACAGCCCGCAAGTTGGGTTACAAGTCAATCATGATCAACTACAACCCGGAGACCGTATCTACCGACTACGATATGTGCGACCGTCTCTACTTCGATGAGCTTTCATTCGAACGTGTTCTCGATGTCATCGACCTGGAGTCACCACGTGGCGTGATTGTTTCTGTAGGTGGTCAGATTCCAAACAACCTGGCTATGAAGCTCCATCGCCAGTCTGTGCCAATTCTGGGTACATCTCCAGTGAACATCGACCGTGCCGAGAACCGCGGTAAGTTCTCTGCCATGCTCGATAAGCTGGGCATCGACCAGCCTAAGTGGAGCGCCCTCACTTCTATGGAGGATGTTCAGAAGTTCATCGACGAGGTAGGTTATCCTGTTCTCGTTCGTCCATCCTACGTTCTTTCCGGTGCAGCCATGAACGTTTGCCACGATGATGATGAGTTGCGTCGCTTCCTGGAGGCAGCTTCTGAGGTTTCTAAGGAATACCCAGTGGTTATCTCCCAGTTCATGACAGAGACCAACGAGATTGAGTTCGATGGTGTGGCTCAGAACGGTGAGATTGTAGAGTATGGTATTTCAGAGCACGTAGAGTATGCAGGTGTTCACTCTGGTGACGCTACCATGACCTTCCCTGCTCAGCAGATTTCCTTCGCTACAGCCCGTCAGATCAAGAAGATTTCACGTGCCATTGCCAAGGAGCTCAACATCTCTGGTCCTTTCAATATCCAGTATCTGGCTAAGGGTCGCGATGTAAAGGTTATCGAGTGTAACCTCCGTGCATCCCGTTCATTCCCATTCGTGAGCAAGGTATTGAAGCGCAACTTCATCGAGACTGCTACACGCATCATGCTCGATGCTCCATATCAGAAACCGGATAAGTCTGCTTTCGATATCGACCGTATGGGTGTGAAGGCATCACAGTTCTCATTCGCCCGCTTGCAGAACGCCGACCCAGTTTTGGGTGTAGATATGAGCTCTACCGGTGAGGTAGGTTGTATGGGTGATACTTTCGAGGAGGCATTGCTCAACTCATTGATTGCCACCGGCTACAAGATTCCTTCTAAGGACAAGGGCATCATGCTTTCAAGCGGTGGTGCCAAGGAGAAGGCTTCTCTGCTCGACGCAGCCCAGGCGCTGGTGAAGAACGGGTACACCATCTATGCTACAGCCGGTACAGCGAAGTTCCTGAACGAGAACAACGTGAAGGCTACAGCCGTAGGATGGCCTGATGAGGACCACAAGGATCTTCCTAACGTGATGCAGATGATTGCCGACCACAAGTTCGACCTCATCGTCAACATCCCTAAGAATCATACCAAGCGTGAGTTGACCAATGGTTACAGAATCCGTCGTGGCGCCATCGACCACAACATTCCTCTGATCACCAATGCCCGTCTGGCTTCCGCCTTCATCGAGGCATTCTGCACAATGAGCCAGGATCAGCTTCAGATTAAGAGCTGGCAGGAGTACGAGTAATCGCACGCAGATTTATATGAAATACGCCCTGTAAGGCCCAAGCCTTACAGGGCTTTTTTATTCCCCACCATGAGAAAAAGAAGATGAAATGATGGCTATCTCATTATTTTATTGTACCTTTGCAAACAGAAATAAGAATAAAACATGATAGTTTGTATAGCAGAGAAACCGAGTGTGGCTAAGGATATCGCCCGAATCATCGGGGCTACCACGGCACGCGACGGTTATATGGAAGGTAATGGTTACCAAGTAACATGGACTTTCGGCCACCTTTGTGAGCTGAAGGAACCGGATGATTATACTCCGATGTGGAAACATTGGAGCCTTGCGGCGTTGCCGATGATTCCACAGCGATTCGGTATCAAGCTCATCAACGATGAAGGCATCAAGAAGCAGTTTGCTACCATCGAGAAACTGATGCAGGCTGCCGACAGCATCATCAACTGCGGTGACGCCGGACAGGAAGGAGAGCTTATCCAGAGATGGGTGATGCAGAAGGCGCAGGCGAAATGCCCCGTCAAGAGACTGTGGATTTCATCCATGACCGATGAAGCCATCAAGCAGGGATTCCAGGAATTGAAAGACCAGGGGGAATATCAGTCACTCTATCTTGCCGGACTTTCCCGTGCCATCGGCGACTGGATTCTCGGCATGAACGCCACCCGACTTTACACATTGAAATACGGTCAGAACCGACAGGTGCTCAGCATCGGCCGGGTACAGACCCCTACCCTTGCCCTCATCGTAAACCGCCAGAAGGAAATCGACAACTTCGTTTCCGAACCTTACTGGGTACTCGCCACCATCTACCGCGACACCCAGTTTACCGCCACCAGCGGCAAGTTTACCAGTAAAGAGGAAGGCGAGAAGGCTTTCAGCACCATCGCCGGCAAACCCTTCACCGTTACCGATGTAAGCAAGAAGAAGGGAAACGAGGCGCCGCCTCATCTCTACGACCTCACCTCGCTGCAGGTGGATTGCAACAAGAAGTTTGCCTACTCTGCCGATATTACGCTGAAGCTCATCCAGAGTCTCTACGAGAAGAAGTACACCACTTATCCTCGTGTAGATACCCAGTTCCTGACCGACGATATCTATCCGAAATGTCCGCAGATTCTGAACGGAGTGAGTCAGGCAAAGATCATGAGTCAGCAGAAATACCTCCCGCTCATTCAGCAGCTCGCAACAATCAGCAAGAAATTGCCGAAGAGCAAGAAGGTTTTCGACAACAGCAAGGTAACCGACCACCATGCCATCATCCCAACCGGTGTTCCGCCAACCGGACTCACCGATATGGAGGCAAACGTGTATGATCTCATCGCCAAGCGCTTCATCAGCGTGTTCTATCCGGACTGTAAATTCTCCACCACCACCGTATTGGGCGAAGTCATCAACGAAGACGGACCGAAACCGGAAAAGATAGAGTTCAAGGTAAGCGGTAAGGAGATTCTCGAACCGGGCTGGCGAGTGGTCTATGCCAAGGATGCGAAGAATGCCGATGACGATGATGCTTCAGATAACGCCAACGGAAATGCAGACTCAGGTAATGGCGCCAAAAAGGAAGTGGTAGAAGAAAGAACCCTCCCATCCTTCACAAAAGGCGAATCGGGAGATCATCAGCCTACCCTGACGGAGAAATGGACCACGCCACCTAAGTATTATACCGAGGCAACCCTGCTGCGTGCGATGGAGACAGCCGGTAAATTCGTAGAAGACGAAGAACTTCGTGCAGCTTTGAAGGAGAACGGAATCGGCCGTCCTTCATCCCGTGCCGGCATCATCGAGACCCTCTTCAAGCGCCACTACATCCGTCGCCAGCGCAAGAATCTGATGGCAACCCCGACAGGCATCGAACTCATTGACACCATCCATGAGGAACTGCTGAAGAGTTGCGAACTGACCGGTATCTGGGAGAAGAAGCTCCGCGACATCGAGCACAAGACCTACGATCCTGCCGACTTCATCAACGGACTGAAAGAACAGATCAACAAGATTGTCATCGATGTATTATCAGACAACAGCAACCGGAGAGTGACCATCATGACAGAGGAAGACCTCAAGAAGAAACCGGCTGCCAAGAAACCAGCTGCCAAGAAAGCTCCTGCCAAGAAAGCCGATAAGGCTGCAGCACAGAATACAGATTCTCAGAATGCTCCTGCTCAGCCAGCTCCAGCTGCCGACCCAATGGTTGGCAAACCATGTCCGCTCTGCGGCAAGGGCGTCATCATCAAGGGCAAGACCGCCTATGGATGCAGCAACTGGAAGGCAGGCTGCCAATATCGCCAGCCATTCTCGCAGATGTAAATCAATATGAAACAAATAAGACTTTATCAAATCATAACAGCAATCAGCTGCCTCTTTCTGATAAGTTGCGGCATTGAACAGAACCTGAAGAAAGCAGACAAGCATCTTTCTTTAGGCGAATACTACGATGCGGCAACCCAATATAAAAAGGTGTACACCAAAACGCCTACCAAAGAGCGGGCTGCCCGGGGCAAGGTGGCTCTGAAGATGGCACGCTGCTATGATAAAATCAACAGTACGCCGAAGGCACTGGCTGCCTACAGCAATGCCATCCGATACAAGCAGGCAGACCTCAACGACCGCCTGGCTTACGCCCGTCTGCTCCTGAAGAACGGAAGTTACAGACAGGCTGCCAAGGAATTCGAATTCCTGCTCGATTCCATGCCCGACAACGTGCTGGTAAAGAACGGACTCGAATCGGCACGAAAAGCCCCAGTCTGGAAGAAGGAAGGAAGTCGGTACAAGGTAAAGCGGATGGATGTTTTCAATTCCCGAAGAGACGACTATTCGCCTATGTTCCTCAGCGATGACAACAGTCAGCTCTATTTCACATCAACCCGCAACGAAGCCCAGGGCAGCGATATGAATGGAGTGACGGGAACGAAATCTGCCGACATCTTCTTCTCTGAAAAGGACGATAAAGGCAAATGGAGCAAGCCGGAAGCCATCGGAACCGGTCTCAACACCGACTACGAAGAGGGCGCATGCTGCTTTACCCCAGACGGCAAGCAGATGTACCTCACCCAGTGTACCACCGATCCCACTTCGCCCCGCTTAGCCCAGATAGTAACCTCCAACCGCTCAGATGCAGCCTGGAGCAAGCCTTCGAATCTGGAAATCAGCAAAGATACGCTCAGCTGTTTTGCCCATCCTGCCATCTCTCCTGATGGCGAATGGCTCTATTTCGTATCAGACATGCCGGGCGGAAAGGGCGGTCTCGACATCTGGCGAGTACGCATCACTCCTGCCGGACTGGGTGGTGTAGAGAACCTGGGCGAACCTATCAACACCCCAGGCGACGAGATGTTCCCTACCTTCCGACCTAACGGCGACTTCTACTTCAGCAGCAACGGTCATGTGGGAATGGGCGGACTCGACATCTATATCGCCAAAGTAAATTCCATCACCCGGAAATATGAACTCACCCACCCCGGCTATCCGCTGAATACAGAAGCCGATGACTTCGGAATGACTTTCGAGGGTCTCCACAACCAGGGTTTCTTCTGCTCTAACAGAAAAGACGGAAGAGGCTATGACCATATCTACTCCTTCGAGAATCCGGAGATTGTTACCACAATGAAGGGATGGGTTTACGAGAAAGACGGTTATGAACTGCCTGCCGCCGAGGTGAGAATTGTAGGCAACGACGGAACGAACAGGAAACTATCCGTCAAGGGCGACGGTTCGTTTGTCCTCCCTATCAATCCGCATGTCGACTACCTGGTGATGGCATCCTGCAAAGGCTACCTCAACCACAAGGAAGAACTTCGGGTTGATTCGGCTAAAGAGAGTAAGGAATACGTGCTCCAGTTCCCGCTGGCTTCCATCACAGCCCCTGTACTCATCGACAACATCTTCTACGATTTCGACAAGGCAACCCTTACCGAAGCCAGTACAACAGCCCTCGACCAGCTGGTAACGCTGCTGAAAGAGAACCCGCACGTTACCATCGAACTCAGCGCCCATTGCGACTACAAGGGAAACAGCGAATATAACAAGCATCTGTCTCAGCGCCGCGCCCAATCGGTAGTAGACTATCTGATAAAACACGGCATAGAGAAAGAGCGCCTCACCCCTGTGGGCTACGGCAAGGAGAAGCCGAAGAATGTGCGCAAGAAACTCACCGAGAAGTATCCTTGGCTCAAGGAAGGCGATGCGCTCAGCGAAGAATTTATCCTGAAGCAGAGCAAGGAGCATCAGGAGATATGCAATCAGCTGAACCGCCGAACCGAGTTCAAAGTACTCCGCACTACCTATAAATTGTTTTAGAAACCGATATCATAAGCATAGGTGCTCTACTGAAAAAGTAGCAGCACCTATTTGTTTTTCTATATTCAGCAATATTAAATCTTCGTTCAAAGACATTGAATGTCCGTTCAAAGTCATTGAATGTCCGTTCAAAGACACTGAACGGACATTCAAAAGCTTTGAACGGAGATTTCAAGAGCATAAAGATGATATTTATAGTAATAAAAAACTCTTTCTATTAGCACTAAAAACTATTCTGCTAATAGAAAGAGTTGATCATTCATACAATTGATATCAGGGAAGAAGCCTACTGACGTGCATCAGCCAGTTCATTATATCCCCAAACCATGATGAGGACGATGATGCCAGCCAGCACCATCAGGAGATTCTGAGAGTGGGCGATGGAATCTGCCACATGCGTAAGAGCACGCGAGCCGGAGAGGAGGAAATCTATCTTCATAGAGAAAAGCCACCCCTGAATCTGTTCCCATCCCTGACAGACTACCGCTATGATGATGCCTGCTGCCACACAGGCTGCCGTCCATAAATGTTCCAGACGCTGGCGCTTAACCAGCGACATCGCAGTATCAGTTTCGGGTAAAGCCGGCAAGGCATGCATCACCCTGTCGGAGAATCCGTCATCAGGAATCTCTGACATCTGGCAATCGGAAAAGAACATCTGCAAGAGTTCTTCATCCTGAGGGTTCAACGGTTCCCCTTTCATGCTCTCCAACTTCTTATCATTTATCTTATCGGTCATAACCATTCTGTTTTAAGTAACTTGCAAGTTTCTGTTTTCCACGAGAGAGATGCGACTTAATGGTGCCTTGCGCCATTCCCGTCACCTCTGCAATCTTATCTATAGAGAGTCCATCCATCAGCTGCAGCGTGATGCATGTACGTTCATTTTCATTCAATATCTGTAATGCCTTGAGCAAATCCATCTTTAATCCGGCATGGGCGCCCTGTGCATTCTTACTGGAAACGGCAGGCGTATCGATGTCCTGCGTCTCCTTATGGCTGCGGGTATAATCATACCATACATTATAGGCGATGCGGTAGAGCCAGGTGGAGAAAGAGGCTGTACCCCTGAAACCGGACAGATGGGTATATGCCTTGACAAAGGTATCCTGCGCCAAGTCGTCACTCAGCTGCGCATCCCCCAGCGTCTGCCGCAGGAAGAACCCACGAATGGGTGACTGATACTTCCTGACCAGCAGGTCGAACGACTTGCGGTCATGAAGCATCACCACCTTCGTGACGAGAGAGATATCGGATAACTTTTCCACCTTATATATATTAACTAATAATTGTTGTTCTTTTCCTTGTGACTTCCCCTCCTATTGAGAAGCCATGATATATTGAATGTCGGCTGCTAGACCGGAGTACCATTATATCCCGTGCCCTGATCGCCGTGACGGTTCTTCCACCAGTCCTTGATGGCAGGAAGCGAGCCGATAACGGTCTGACCGATGCCATAGAAGAAGACCAGGGCTCCGATGCCAGCCAGGAAATCAGCATCCCACCAGGCAAACATGGCGCACAAGCCGGCTCCCAGGAAGGCATTTCTCAATCCACGCTTTACCAGATACTCATCGCTCTGCTTGTCTATCGGCCGGTCGCTTTCCGGAACATTGATGCCCTTCTCCATCGCCATCTCCGCCAGTTTCATCCGGTCGTTGTGTCTACGCATCAGATAACGGACGATGAGAAAGACGATAATCAAAGGGGCAAAGACAAACAGCAGACCGAAGATGATACAGAAAATGATCATAACAGCCAGCGCTCCGCCACCAAATACCGAACCGATGAAATCGAACGGATCATCATAGTTGTCTAAACTGTATCTAGAATGAACAGATCTATTATCATTCTCATCATAATCATCATAGTTAGCCGAATCTGTACTGGTTGTATCAGAATAAGCCTCCAACGCCTCGTCGTCTTTATCCTTCGAAGCAGATGGCTGTGCGGCTGATGCAGGAGCAGCCTTTGAATCTACCTGTTGGGTAGTTGGATGATAACGATGTTTTGGAGCAGAAGACGCCAAAGACACTTGGGTGGCTCCGATGCTCATAACGAGCGCTAATGCCAATATTGCTTTCTTCATATCATTATTTTTTATTGTTTTACCTTGTTATTTTGAAAAATTTCTGCTTCTTAGACGCATCTCTTCGCGATTTAGTTGCAAAGAAACGAAAAATTTCTTATTTTTGCAAACAAATTAAAGAAAAAGAGACAGAATGAAGACATTACCAGAAGATTTCAGAACATATACGCAGGCACTGATGGGCGAAAAGCTGTATCAGCGTCTGGAGCATGCTATCCTTGAAGAGGAGGCACCAACCAGTATCCGCATCAATCCTTTTAAATGCAAGGATGCTGATGGCGAACCGGTTCCCTGGTGTCCGGAAACCGGACGTTATCTCTCTACCCGTCCCGGATTCACCTTCGATCCGCTGCTGCATGCCGGCTTATATTATGTACAGGAAGCCTCATCCATGTTTGTTGATATGGCTATCCGACAGTACGTAAAAGAACCGGTAATGATGCTGGATCTCTGTGCTGCCCCTGGCGGAAAGTCGACTGCCGTAAGGGCTGCCTTGCCGGAAGGGAGTCTGCTCTTCAGCAACGAACCGATGCGCACCCGCTCGCAGATTCTTGCCGAGAACGTACAGAAGTTCGGTCATCCGGATATGATTGTTACCAACAACTATCCCCGCGATTACAAGAAATCGAAGTTGCAGTTTGATGTGATTCTTACCGATGTTCCCTGCTCCGGCGAAGGAATGTTCCGCAAAGATGAAGGGGCTATCGGCGAATGGAGTACCCAAAATGTGAACAACTGCTGGCAGCTGCAGCGCGAAATCGTATCGGATATCTGGAACTGTCTGAAGCCAGGCGGTATCCTGATTTACTCTACCTGCACCTTCAATGCGCACGAAGATGAGGAGAACGTGGACTGGATATGCGAAGAACTTGGCGCTGAAGTGATGGCACTGGAGGGTGTAGAAGATGCATGGAACATCACCCGCAACCTCACGGGCACCGACTTTCCGGTTTACCGATTTATTCCTGGCGTTTCGCGAGGTGAAGGTCTGTTTATGGCGATTCTGAAGAAAGAGGGCGAATGGGAAGCTGGTTCTTCAGCCAAGGAGAACAGGAAGGATAAGAAAAAGAAAGACAAGAAGGTGGCTAAAGGAAAGGGACCGGAGATTCCGGATGGCTGGCTGAAGGCTGATACGGAATGGATGCCTGCAGAGAGCAACGAGACGGTTTACGCCATTCCGGGCAGATGGAAAGACATCTACGACCAGGCTGAAAAGAACCTGAAGGTGCTGCATGCCGGTGTGAAACTGGGAACAGACAAGGGAAAGGGTCTCATTCCCGACCAGGCTCTCGCTCTCTCTACGATGCTCAACAAAGATCACTTCCCACAGGTGGAGTTATCCTACGATGATGCCATCCGCTACCTTCGCAAGGAGGCTGTGAATCTGCCTGCCGATACGCCTAAGGGTTATGTTCTGATAACCTACAGACAGGTTCCGATAGGCTGGGAAAAGAACATTGGCAACCGTGCCAACAACCTCTATCCGCAGGAGTGGAAGATCAAAAGCAGCCATGTTCCGGAAGAACAGTTTACAGTTAACAGTTTATAGTTAACAGTTTACAGCAAGAATGAATAATTCAACATTCAACACTCAACATTCAACATTAAAATAAAAAATGCTTAGCATCATCGCCTGTATATCAAAAGTGCATAGAGCTATCGGGTACAAGAACCGGTTGCTCTACGCCATCCCATCGGACATGACCCGATTTCGTATGCTCACAACTGGACATACGATCATCATGGGCAGGAAGACATTTGAGTCGCTACCTAACGGAGCCTTGCCCAACCGCCGTAATATTGTTATCTCGAAGACAAAAGAGCAGATAACAGGGTGCGAAGTATACACCTCTCTGGAAGAAGCGCTGGCAGCAAGGAAAGAATCTGTTGGAAGCAAAGAAGCGGCAGCAAGCAAAGAAACGGTTGGAAGCAAAGAAGCATCAGATGAATGTTTCATCATCGGAGGAGCCAGCATATATGAACAGGCTTTGCCTTTTGCAGACAAGCTTTATCTCACAATCGTAGAAAAGGAGCCTGAACATGCCGATACCTTCTTTCCGGAAATCAATCCGGCAGAATGGGAAGTGACAGAAAAAGAAATGAGGAATGAAAACGGCTTACCGTTCACATTCCTCACCCTTTATAGAAAGCAGTAATCCCGCAGGGAGCTACTGCTTTTTTCTTTTTATATCTTATTTCTCTGCTGCAGCCTCCTCATCAGTTTCCTCTTCATCATCGTTGAAACTCTTGAGGTCCTGCATAGAAAGCTGACGGTTGATAGATGCATTAAAAGAGATGATGGTCTCGCTGCGAGACAATCCCAGTGGCTGCAACTTATCATGGATGATTTCCAGGAGATGATGGTTGTTCAGCGCGTAAATCTTGATAAACATATCAAAACCACCGGTAGTATAGTGACACTCCACAACCTCAGGAATCTTCTTCAACTCCTCTACAACCTGGTCAAACTTCTCAGGCTCCTTCAGATAGAGTCCCATATAAGCACAAGTTTCGTAACCTATCTTTTCTGGGTCAATGATGAATTGTGAACCCTTGATGATACCAAGATTTGTAAGTTTAGCAACACGCTGATGTATGGCAGCACCACTCACATTGCAAGCGCGTGCTACTTCCAAAAATGGAATACGGGCATCCTGAGAAATCAGCTTCAGAATCTGCCTATCTAATGAATCTAAAATTTGTTTTGACATAATACTAATAATTTGCTTGCAAAGATAATACAAAAAATTAATAAAAGCAATTTTTTAAGAGAAAAACATGATAAATTAATATTATTTTCCTTTTTCTGTGGCAGAATAACTGATTTTTAGTGCTTTTGCCTGGCGCAAAGCCTGCTTTACGTCTGTTATCACACCCATCTTGGTTTCCTGGTCTGCTTTGATTGATACGGTCATCTGCTTCTGGTCTTCCGGCGACATACGCTTCTTTTCTGCCGAAATGTAATCCATCACTTCGGGAGCCGAAGCAAACTTATCATTCAACTGAATCTGGGTACCGGTACCATACTTTGCCTGCATCTCTTTGGTTGGCTTACCTATATAAATATGGCTCACCGCCGATTTTTTGGTCAGGCGGGTGAGTTCCTTGCCTTGTGGCAAACGGCAGTCTACCTTCAAGGTAACCTGGCGCATGTGGGTAACAATCATAAAGAAGAACAGTACGGAGAAAATGAGGTCTGGCAGAGAAGATGTATTCAACCCTGGCACTTCATGCGATTTCTTATGAAAATTCATCATTGTTTACCTCCTTTCTGCTGTTCTGCAGCTGTTTCTGTAGAATTTTCTTCCCCTTGCTTTTCTTCAGCATTGGCATCAACACGCTGGTCGGCATGAGTCATCGCATTGGCATACGACTCTGTGATGCGCTGCGGACAGATGTTGCGCACCTGTTCTTTCTGGTCATTGTTCAAGAGGGCATAATCCCTGTGATATTTCTTCTGGGCTGTTTCGTCGCGAAGCTGGCTGTATGCCTCCATCAGCTGGTTTTGCATCTGGAAATAGAGATTGTAGTCGGCATCGCGGTCACTCTCGATAGAGATGAGATGTTTCTTGCCCAGGCGGTGTACAAAGCGGATGGTTTCTTCCTTGAGCAGGCTCACCTTCATCGGCTTACCGTTGACCAAAAGCGTATCGCCAGCCGTCAGGCGCAGCGCCATGAGGTTAGCCTTGTCTACCACCGTCTGCTGCTGCTCCTTCTTCTGCGGTTCAGGTGAAGGGAGTTGGCGCAACAGTCCCTTATCCACATCCATTGATGTGGTGACAAGGAAGAATATCAACAGCATGAACGAGATGTCGGCTGTAGATGTGGTATTCAGTCCCGGGGTTTCGTGTTGCTTCCTTCTAATCAGCATATTTAATCCTTATTTATAGAATAGAGAGCCCAAAGCACTCTCTTTAGTTTTTCTTTCGAATATAACGTGTGGCACCGAAACAGACGGCACCGATTCCTGCCACCAGCATCAGGAGCGATGTGATGACAAACATATCTGAAAGCTTGAGCCAGAGCCAGTCGGCATAATTCTCGCCATTGATGAGCATCGGAGCAGAACCACCCAAAAAGAAGGTAAGCAGCAAAACTGCCAAAGTTCCGATCCATGTGATGCGGAAGATGCGACGCACGGGAATGCCATTCACTACAGCCTCCGACTTGCTGCTGCGATAATCTCTGATCATCGAAAAGACTGCCAGTCCCACACCTCCTATCAGGAAGAGCCACATCAGCAGGATGAGCACATCGGTAAAGAGAGGCGCATTAAAGTCGGGGTTCTCTTCGAAAGGCAAATCGTAGCCTACCAAAAAGAACAGACCGAAAACCAGCACCGCCAGTCCTATCATGATATAGAACACCTGCTGCGATATCTTTTCGGCCGACTTCGTCTTCTGCTTTGAAAATTGAAATTTAACCATTTCTCTCTTCGTTTATTTATTCTTGGCAATAATATCCATTAAAGTAACCGCCGACTCCTCCATCTGGCTTGTCAGGTGCTCCACCTTAGAAAGGATGTAGTTATAGAAAACCTGAAGAATGAGGGCTACGATGATACCGAAGATGGTAGTGATGAGCGCCACTTTCATACCCGAAGCAACGATAGTAGGACTGATATCGCCCGCCTGCTGAATCTGGTCGAACGACATGACCATACCAATCACGGTTCCGAGGAATCCGAGCGATGGCGCCATAGCGATAAAGAGTTTGATCCAAGAGCATCCCTTCTCCAGATTAGCCGCCTGAACGGTACCATATCCGCTCACCGAGCGCTCGATGTCATCAAGACTCTCGCTGATATGCATCAAACCCTGGTAGCAGATAGAAGCCACCGGTCCGCGTGTATTCCGGCAGAGCGTCTTAGCCCCTTCCACATCTCCCGCCGACACCTTCTGGTCGATATCCTGCATCAACTTCTTGGCGTTGATTTCAGAGAGACTCAGATAGATGATGCGCTCGATACAGAAAGCCATACCCACGATGAGGGCGATGGCAACGAGAGACATAAATCCCGCATTACCCTCTATAAACTTTGTCTTAAGAGCTTGATGAAATCCCATGTTCTCTTCTTGAGCCATCATAGGCAGAGAACACATCCATGTGAAAACCAATATTGCAAAACGTGCAATAGCTGTATTTTTCTTCATATACCTTATTATATATATAAAAGCGGAAAGAGGGGGATTCGAACCCCCGAACCGGTTTTGCCGGTTACACGCTTTCCAGGCGTGCCTCTTCAGCCACTCGAGCACCTTTCCATATTCCGAAGAACTCTTCTTAATCGCCGCAACATGCTGCTGCAACAATTTCGAAGTGCAAAATTATTGCTTTTCCTCCGAAATACCATAACTTTCATTGTTTTTTTATGTTTATTTAAGGAGTTTTGAACGCTTGCGTCCTATACTTGCGATACGGATAGCGGAAAAACCCGCTCTGCATTGAGGTTGGTCTGTCGGGCAAACTCCTCTTCGCTTATGCCATAAGCCTTGGCGAGCGTCTTCATCACTTCTACCACGAAAGCACTCTCGTTACGCTTGCCGCGATAAGGAACGGGAGCCATATACGGACTGTCGGTCTCCAGAACGATGCGATCCAGAGGAACTACAGCAGGGAGGTCTTCTCTGAGATGGCTGCTCTTGAAAGTAGATACGCCACCGACGCCCAATACAAACTTATCGAAGGAGAGCAGTTCTTCTGCCTCCTTCTGATTGCCCGTAAAGCAATGGAAGACGCCACCCGGCAGTTCTTTCTCATACTTTCTGAGCAGATGCACCATCTCGTTCTGCGCCTTACGGCAATGAATCATCAGCGGGAGCTGGGTTTCTACCGACCATTTTACCTGTTCCTCGAAAGCCTCGAGCTGCTCGTTTTCGAACTCACGGCTCCAGTAATAATCAAGTCCTACCTCTCCGATGGCGATCAAGTCAGAAAACTGAGGAGAACCCGCCTGACTGGCATTACCGGTCATGCGATGCTCCTCCAGTATCTTCCGGAGTTCAGTCAGCTGTTCCTTCCAGTCAGCCTTCACCTCTTCAGGATGCAGACCAATCATCGGATAAGCATAGCCCGGATATTCCTTAGCCAATGCCAGTACCGCGTATGTGGTCTTCACATCGATGGCAGGCAAGAACACCTTGCCTACCCCCGCTTCCTTGGCACGGGCGAAAGCCTCCGCCCTATCCTCATCAAACTCCTCCGCATCAAAATGCGTATGTGTATCTATTACTTTGAACATTGCCCTATCAACTGTCAACTATAAACTATTAACTAGTACTGTCGCTTCATCATTTTCTGAGCATACTTAGCCAGTTCTTCCTTGCGTTCAGCAGGCACATTCACGGCATCGAGATACTTCTTGCTCTGCTCGAAATAATAAGCAATCTTATCCTGCGCCATTTTGTCGATACCTATCTCGTTGTAAAGACGGGTAACGGCAGCCACCTTCTCCTTGCGGTCGAACTCCTTGGCATCCACCCACTTCTGGAGTTCTGCACGCTGAGCGTCGTTGGCATGGTTGAAGGCATTGATGAGCATATACGTCTTCTTGTTAGATGTGATATCGCCACCAATCTCCTTACCGAACACCTTGGTATCGCCGTAAACATCGAGGTAATCATCCTGCAACTGGAACGCCAATCCTATCTGCTCGCCAAACTTATACAGGTTCTCTGCATCCTCATCAGAAGCATCGGCAAGGATAGCACCCATCTTCAAGGCACAAGCCAGGAGAACGCTGGTCTTGAGGCGGATCATCTCGATATATTCCTCCTCCTTCACATCGTTACGGTTTTCAAACTCCATATCAAACTGCTGACCTTCACCAATTTCCAGGGCAGTGGTCGTAAAGAGTTTCAACACCTTGGCAAGATGCTTTTCATCACATTGAGCCATACGTTCATAAGCCAGAACGAGCATGCTGTCGCCCGAAAGGATTGCCGTATTGGCATCCCATTTCTTATGAACCGTTTCATGACCGCGACGCAAATCAGCATTGTCCATCAGGTCATCATGCAGCAAAGTATAGTTATGATAAGTTTCCAGGGCAACGGCATTCATCAGAATCTTCTCAGGATTGTCCTTGAAAAGATTGTAGCCCAGAAGCATGAGCGTAGGACGAATACGCTTGCCACCCATAGAAAGTACGTATCTGATAGGCTCATAAAGAGACTTTGGCTTTCTTTCGTAAGGCAAATTAGCCAGGAACTCATTTACCATGCTTAAAATTTCATCTGCTGTCTTCATAATAATGTATAATTTATAATGAATAATTTACAATGAAT
>ERZ1034882.576-NODE-576-length-17034-cov-6.489664_pt1 | contig 17034 bp, 19 predicted proteins | sample MGYA00520606_ERZ1034882 | MGnify/ENA primary metagenome ERZ1034882 (study PRJEB33766, sample SAMN09781726) | gut metagenome | biome: gut microbiome | host: Homo sapiens | place: Madagascar | study: EMG produced TPA metagenomics assembly of the PRJNA485056 data set...
GCTTTCGTGGATGGCTGGGCTACCGAGGCTGCTCTGAACGCTGCTGCGTAATTCCCACTAAAATCTTCTACTTTCTTTAGGAATCTTCTCCCCCATTCTGGCGGGGCGGGCATTTTGCCCGCCCCGCTCTTTTTGTTTTGTGCGTTTTTTGCCGGGCGGGCTTGTGATTTTTTGCAAAGGCTATTGACAGATTGCTCTGACAAGAGTATACTGCAATATGACAACATTAGTTGTCATTCAGACAAAGATGCTTGTCAACCGGAGGTGCAATATGATACTGCGAAATCGCCTGAAGGAACGCAGAGCCGCCTTAAATGTCAATCAGCAAGAAATGGGACGGTTATGCGGCGTATCGCGGCAGACCATCAGCCTGATCGAGCGCGGTGATTATTCGCCGTCCGTCACCTTGGCTTTAACCATTGCAAAAGTTTGCGGCGTTACGGTAGAGGAAGTTTTCTATTTGCAGGAGGAAACAGAACATGAAAAATGATGAAATCAAGCAGGCAAACCGAAAAGCTCTGCCCAAATTCCTGTTGTTTGCCGTTGTATGTACGCTGGTCGGCGGCGTGATCGGCTATTTTTCCGCAGACGTTGAACCGGATTCCCTGGTTCCTATGATGAAGAATGCCGGGGCGTTTTTCGGCATCCGCATTGCCCCGTGGCTGATGCTGGCGCTGGCGATCCTTGTGCCGGTCGTCTGCCTTCCGCTGTACCGCAGCGCCAAAAAGCTGGCTGCCGTCTGGGACGGCGAGGACGAGGATCTCTACAACACGATCGACCAAAAGCTGTCTGTGGTAGTTTGGCTTGCAGGTGCCGCCCTTATCCTTGCCGTTTTTCTGATTACAGCGACCTATTCCGTGGGTATGGAAGGCATTGACAGCGCCAACGGCTTCGTTTTCTTCTTTATCAACATTGCAGCCTTTTTCGCCATTATGGTGGAGGCAACGGTTTTTCAGCAAAAATGCGTGGACACCACCAAGCAGTTGAACCCCGAAAAAAAGGCATCCGTGTACGATATGCAGTTTCAAAAGAAATGGATGGCGGACTGCGACGAAGCCGAGAAAATCATCATCGGCAAGTGTGCATACAAGGCATACTCTGCCACCAATATCGTCTGTGCGTTTTGCGCCATTGTGCTTGCGGTCTGCGCGCTTACCTTTAACATCGGGTTCCTGCCTTCACTGATCGTGTGCCTGATCTGGATGGTCAACCTGTCGGTGTACTGTTGCGAGGCGCTGCGCTGCTCCAAGTCCGGAAACAAAATCTCCTGAGCGAGAATCAGCAGGGGTGCTTATATGAACAGCTTTTACCTTATTATTCTGCTCCTTCTCATCATTTTTCCGGCAATCAGGCGGCGAAGGATCACAATCGTCAGAAATATTTTAAGCAAAAAAATGCAGAACAAGGAGAATCGCGTTATGAAAGAGTTAGCAAAACGTTTTATCGGGGAAGATTGCATTATCTATCCGGTCACATCCTTTGACGGCAGCCTGCATGGCGTCATTAAGGAAGTAAATGACAGCGCTATGATCATTGAAAATACATCCGGCGAACTGGAAGTCGTCAATCTGGATTTTGTCACCCGCATCCGGCAGTATCCGCGAAAGAAAAACGGCAAGAAAAAGAGCCTTGTACTGGACTAAGCTTACGAGTTCTCCGGTTGATGCTGCTATCTTTCAGACCGCCTGATTCGTAAAGCAGTTTTCTGTGTGACGCCGCCCCATCTTAGGATAGAGCCCCGGGGTCACTAAAATGAAATAGGCAGGGTGATGTCTATGCAAACCAAATTAAAATACGGGAATACGAATACCTTCTTTATTCGCGGAATGCGTGGGAATTTACTGGTTGATACAGACTATGCAGGAACATTACCTGCGTTTTATAAGGCTATCAAGGAGCAGGAAATCAAAATCAGCGATATCACCTACGTTTTGGCAACGCATTATCATCCTGACCATATCGGTCTGGTAAGCGAATTGATTCGCCACGGCGTCAAGCTTCTTGTAATAGATGCACAATGTCCCTATATCCATTTTGCAGATACTATTTTTGGCAGGGATAAGAGCCTGGCTTATGAACCCATCCCTACGGATCATGCAACCATCATCGGCACAGAAGAAAGCCGGGCATTTCTTAAACGCTTGGGTATTGACGGAGAAATCGTACGCACGACAAGCCATAGTGCGGACAGCATCTCACTGATTCTGGATGGCGGCGAATGTTTTGTGGGGGATTTAGAACCTATCGAATATCTTGCCGCTTATGAACAAAATGATAAGCTGAAGCATGACTGGGAACTTATTATGCGTTTTACTCCTAAAACAATTTACTATGCTCATGCAAATGAAAAACACTGCAATTGACAACTTCCCGTCCTTTGGCATTTTCACTCTCTAGCGATATTACGCCAAAAACAAAATTCTCAACCCATGTCATTCCGGACAAGGGTTGAGAATTTTTTATTATCCTCTGTTACTTGCTGCGATAATGGAAGATGCGGTCCTTCCGGCGGAACATCGCAAAGCTCACCGCCAAGGATGCCAGCTCGGCTGCCGTGACAGCCAGCCAGACGCCGTCGATGTCCAAAAGCTCCGGCAGCACCAGAACCGCTGCCACCTGAAACAGCAGCGTGCGCAAAAAAGAAATCAAAGCGCTGGTGATGCCGTCCCCCAGTGCGGTAAAAAACGACGATGCATAGATGTTATATCCCATAATGAGAAAGCTCAAACCGTAGAGCCGGAATGCACGGGTCGTCAGAACCAGCAGCTCCGGGTCGTAGCCCACAAAGAACCTTGCCACCTGCGGGATGAGGAACATGGCCCCGATGGTCAGTACCACCGCCATCTCTCCAATCAGACGCAGGCTCATACCATACAGGTTGTGAACCTCGCTGCGGTTTCGCGCGCCGTAATGGTAGCCGACGATGGGGGCGCTGCCCACGGAATACCCCACAAACACCGCCACAAAGAGGAACGCCGCATACATAATCACGCCATAGGCTGCCACACCGTCCTCCCCCGCAAAACGGAGAAGCTGGTAGTTATAAAGAATGTTGACCAAGGACATCGAAAGATTTGTCATCAATTCCGAGGAACCGTTGACGCACGCCTTCCACAAGACCCTGCCGTTGTAGAGGGGACGCTTCAGGTGCAGGCGGCTGGTGTTGTTTCGGTTCAGAAAATAGAACACCGGCAGCACACCACCGACGATCTGGCTGATAAAGGTGGCAATGGCTGCGCCCTCCACGCTCCAGCCCAGAAGCCCCACCAGCACCACATCCAGCACCATATTGGTAACGCCCGCGCCCACGGTGACTGCAAAGCCTAAGTTGGGCTTTTCTGCCGTTACAAAAAAACTCTGAAACATATTCTGCAAAATGAAGGTAGGCACGCTTACCAGCAGAATCCGCCCGTATCGCAGGGCATATTCCAGCATTTCGCCCTTTGCCCCCAGCAGCACCGCCACAGGGCGCAGGATCACCAGCCCCAAGACCGCCAATGCCACGCCGACTGCTAAGGCAACGGTCAGAAACAGGCTGAAATAGCTGTCTGCCCTTTTTTTGTCCCCCTCGCCCAAGGTGATGGCCACAATGGCAGAGCCGCCGGTTCCCAGCATAAAGCCAACCGTGCCGATGAGCATCGGCAGCGGCATAATAAGGTTTACCGCCGCAAAGGCAGTTTTGCCCACAAAATTGGATACGCACAAGCCATCCACAATGCCGTAGATGGAGGTAAACAGCATCGTGCCGATGCACGGCACCACAAACCGAAGTAACCGCGATACGGTAAAATGGTCGGACAGCTGTATCGCTTGCTTTGACATAGATTCTCCTTTTTGACGTAGATTCGGCAGGAACGGTTCTCCCCTGCTGCGGGGACAACCTTCCCCTCCTGCGGGAACTTTCCCAATGCAGAGCATGGCAACAGTATTGTACCATCAAGTCGGCATAAAAGCAAACGACAAGACGGAAAAGCCGTAAAGCCCCCTTTCTATTTTCTGCGTGCCGCATTTGCCCTGCGCCGACAGCCGCTCATGCAGGGCGTCGGGATGCCGTACCCTCACCCTTTGCCACACAAAAAATCTCGCGTTTTGCATCGTTTTTTCGTTTTACATAAAAAAGTTCGCCAATTTTTATCCATCCTCAAAAAATTTTGTCCCGCCTTGTTGCGCCCGCCTTGGTATAATGTAAGAAAAGCAATGGCACTGCCTTGGGGCTGTGCGCCAAATGGGAGGCTATACGACTATGAAAACCTACTGCAATCCCTTAGATTTAAGCTACCGCTACCAGCATATGAAGGAGGGCGCGCGCTGCGCCGGCTTCCGCGAGGGCGCCGACCCGACGCTGGTGTACTTCAAGGGCAAATACTACCTGTTTGTTTCGATGTCGGCAGGGTTCTGGTACTCGGACGATCTGCTGCATTGGAATTTCCACGCCGATCCCGGTTTGCTCATTTACGACTACGCCCCGGATGTGCGCCAAGTCGGCGAGTATCTCTATTTTTCTGCCAGCCGCAAGGGGCGCAACTGCCCGATTCTGCGCACGTCGGACCCGCTGACCGCGCCGTTTACCGAGGTCAGCGCCCCGTTCGCCTTTTGGGACCCCGATATGTTCTGCGATGATGACGGGCGCGTGTATTTTTACTGGGGCTGCTCCAACACCTCGCCCATCTGGGGCGTGGAACTTGACTCCGAAACCATGACGCCCATCGGGGAAAAGAAAGAACTGATTTTCGGGCGCGAACAAGAACTGGGCTATGAGCGCCCCGGCAACAACGGCATTGTGGATAAAGAAAGCAGCGTGCTTTACAAATCCATGAAGCAGTTCTATAACGAGGCAACCGGCCATCTGGAGCTGCCGCCCCAGATGGCGCAGATGCCGGGGCTGAACGCCGAGGCGCTGACCGCCATGTTTCACGCCGTCGGCAAGCCCTACATTGAGGGCGCGTTTATGACAAAGCACGACGGAACGTACTATTTGCAGTACGCCTGCCCCGGTACACAGTACAACACCTACGCCGACGGCGTGTACACCGCCAAGTCCCCGCTGGGACCGTTCACGCTGCAAAACTCTAACCCGTTTTCCGCCAAGCCGGGCGGGTTTATGACGGGTGCCGGACACGGCAGCACCATTGCCGACAAGTACGGCAACTACTGGCACGCCTCTACGATGCGCATTTCGGTCAACCACGACTTTGAGCGCCGCGTGGGGCTGTTCCCCGCGGGGTTTGACGCGGACGGCGTGCTGTACTGCAACCAGAATTTTGCCGACTACCCGCACGAAATCCCCGCCGATCCGTTTGACGCCGCTGCGCAAGCCCCCAAGTGGATGCTGTTAAGCTACCGCAAGCCCGTGACCGCATCCTCCACCGCAGCAGGCAGCGCCCCGGTGAATGCCGTAGACGAGGATTGCCGCCGCTGGTGGAGCGCGGGAAGTGACCAGCCCGGCGAATGGCTCTGCGTGGATTTGGGCAAGGAAAGCGATGTGCGGGCGGTTCAGGTCAATCTGACAGACGAAGCGCTGACGGTGGACTTTCCTGCCGACAGCTACGGCGATGACCGAAAAACTCGCCATATCGAAACCCGTCCGCAAATTTCACATTATACCGTCGAAACCAGCTTAGACGGCAAGGCGTGGACGTTGCGCGAGAACGTTGCCCGCGAATGCTCCAACGGCTATTACGAATACGCGGACGGCATCCGTGCGCGGTATGTCCGCGTGACGGGCGGCGCGCTGCCCTACGGGCAGACCCTGCGCATCAGCGGGCTGCGTGTGTTCGGCAACGGCGAGGGTTCTTGCCCTGCCCAAGCCAATGCCAAAGCCGTGCGCGTAGACGCGCTGGACGGCAAAATCAGCTGGCAGCATATCGAAAACGCCCAAGGCTGCAACGTGCGCTACGGCATTGCACCGGATAAGCTCTACCAAAGCTGGCTCGTCTATGATGCCGATGAGGTCACACTTTCCACGCTGATGGCTGGGCAGACCTATTATGTCTGCGTGGACAGCTTTAACGAAAACGGCATCACAACGGGCAAGGTTCTCCCCATGAAAGGCTGATTCCTGCCAACCACAGCAAAAAGCGTCGTCCGATGGACGGCGCTTTTGCTGTTCCCTGATACAAAGGATAGCCCCCACTTAAGGGGCAAGCCGCACGGTAGCCCTCACATGGGCGATGCCGAGAAGATTCTGCGCGGCAACGCGCTGGGCACGGTCAACATCAACGACGCCTTTTATGAGGTCATGGCACCGGGCGGCTGCGTGATTGGCACCTCCAGCATGAGCGCTTACCTTGCCCCGCAGTTTATCATGCCCCAAGGCGCATACAAGTTCGCGCGCACCGACCGCCCTCAAGCGCAACGGACGTCCCGAGGAAATTGCCGCCCTGTTCACCCTGTTGCTGGATGAGCGCCTTGGCTTTTTGACCGGCGCAGACATCATCATGGACGGCGGTGTCGTTGCCAGTGGGGCAACTGCGGAATTAAAAAATGCCATATATTTTCCTCACTTTCTGCCGCTGTGCGGCTCTAAAAAATTTTGATTGTTGAATTTTGGGTGTGAAAAAGCCGCCTTGTCCGTTCTTCCTCCCGGCGTTCCCATTCCTGCGCCAAGTCCACAAGCCCCTGCATTGCCTTAATCAGTTGCCTTTTTGCCACTTTCTTTTTGATACGTCTGTTCATGGTCTGTCCTCCTGCAAATAGATGATTGTCTGGGCTTCCCGGTTTTTCTCATAGAGGGCTTCGCAAGCCTTGATAAACTGCTGCAATTCAGCCCGCCGTTTCTGTTCCTCCCGGTGGGCGGCTGCCGCCTGTCTTCCGGGTATCAGCCGCAAGCGGGGTCTATCCGCTGCCCGGTCATTTGTGATTTGTGCCAATCTGAAATCCCTCCTTTGCGATTTTTGCGTCTAAACTTTCCGTAGAGTACAGAAATATTCCTGCCCTAAACTATGCGTCGGTTGTCATGTGTCCCCATGTGCGTTATACTATGAACAGACAAACGCAAAGGGGGTGCCTGATATATGGACGCTAAAAAATTTGGTACATTCATTGCAACATTGCGGAAAGAAAATAACATGACGCAAGTTGAATTAGCACAAAAGCTGCAAGTGACCGATAAGGCAGTCAGTAAATGGGAACGTGGTTTAGGTTTTCCCGATATAAACACGATAGAGCCATTAGCCGACGCTTTGGGCGTTAGCGTGTTGGAAATCATGCGTTCGGAAAGAATAGCAGAAACCGAAATTACCCAAGATACAGCTTCCGCTGCTTTGACAGATACATTTGAGTTTGTAAAGCTCCAGCGCAAGGCTGAACGAAAATCCATTTTCAAAATCGCCGGGGGCGTTGCAGCCTGTCTATTTCTGATATTCTTAATTGATGGTATGGGTTGGCTCGGCTTTGCAATGGTGTATTTTCCTGTTATCTGCCTTTTAAGCGGTATCGCGCTTTTGATTTACGGCGTATGGAGAAAGAAAAACAAGCTGCCCTGCTTGCAAACTTTCGTTTTAGCTGCTGTTATGCTGCTAATCCCGGTTGGAGTTGTTGTGTTCCTGTTCCTTGCGGGGGCTTTAGGGCTTGCTCCTGTTCCAAACTAAATACAGTAGTGAAGAATTTTTAAGGCGGTCAGACGTTTTTGTTTGACCGCCTTATTCTTTTCGTTACTGCAAGTCCGCTGCGTTGATTTCGTAATAGTCAAAACACCAAGCGGGTTGAGCCGGTAACCATCTGCACGGGCATTTTTCCGTCACACCAAGAGCAGTACCTTGCAAGAGGTGCTGCTCTTTTTTGCGCGGCTTTAGTCGGATTGCTGCATCCTCCTGCCCTGCGACGCAACCGTGTTCCGCGCAGTTTTTAATGTTTATCATTAAATATTAGTTGACAAACGTAGTTCCCTTGTTTATAATGAGGTCACTTCAACAAACAGGGGGAAACAACCCATGGACAAAATCATCAAGACTTCCCAAACCATCTGCCGCGTCCTTAACGTTCTTTTCTGGGTGGTGGTAGCTTTAAGCGTGGCGGCGCTGCTTTTTGCCGGAAATTTGCCGACAATTCCCGGCGTCGCGGTTTTTGTGGGCGGTCTTGCCTTGCAGCCGAATCAGGAGGTTTCCCTGCCGCAGCTGTCCGATGAAACCTTATAAGCGCAGGAGGAATCGCTATGCCGATTATTTTACGACTGGACCGGGTGATGGCAGACAGAAAAATGTCCCTGAACACCTTATCCGAGAAGGTGGGCATTGCCAACGTGAACCTGTCTAAAATCAAGACCGGCAAGGTAAGCGCCATCCGCTTTTCGACGCTAGAAGCTATCTGCAAGGCGCTGGACTGCCAGCCGGGCGATATTCTGGAATACCAGCCGCCCGCAGAATCCCCTTGCGCAGAGTCACATCAGGAGGACAGTTTGTGAAAACCTACGAAAGCAAAGGCGAACTCAAAGCCGAGATCCAAAAAAGTCTGGATAGGTATCTTGCCGAATTTGATGCGATCCCCGAGTCCTGCAAGGACACGCGCGTACCCGATACGGACCGCACACCGGCGGAAAATCTGGCGTACCAAGTGGGCTGGACGACCCTGCTTTTGCAGTGGGAGGCGGACGAGCAGCACGGGCGGGCGGCAAAAACGCCCCACGAGATGTTCAAGTGGAACCAGCTGGGCGATTTGTATGCGTGGTTTACCGCCACCTACGCGCCCCTGTCCTTAGCGGAATTAAAGACGCTGCTGCGCAAAAACACCGAGGAAATCTATGTCATAATTGACTCGATGTCTGACGCCGAGCTGTTTGAGCCGCACGGTCGCCGCTGGGCGGACGACGCTACAAAAACGGCAGTCTGGCCGGTGTACAAGTTTATCCACGTCAACACCGTTGCGCCCTTTGGGACGTTCAGAACCAAGATCCGCAAATGGAAAAAGGCGGCACTGTAAATTTTTAGGATATCAACGCACGGTTGCGCGTTAGTTGGTAGCGCAACCGCAAAAATTATGGTATATTGACGGCAAGAAAGGCAGGTGCTTTGTATGGATACAGCATCCGGAATGGTAATTTTTGTCGTAATTTTGAATTTGGCTTCTCTTTGCGCAGCGGTGTATCTGTTTGTACTTCTTGTCAAAGCGTTAAAAAAGTACATCCGGTCCGAGCCGGTACGAAAGGAAAAAGCCGCAAACGCCAAAAGCTTGGGCGAGGTTTTGAAGCAGCACCGCACAAGCTGCAAGATGACGCAGGAGTTTGTCGCCGAAGCCTTGGGGGTAAGCCGACAGGCGGTCTCCAAGTGGGAAAGCGGCGCTTCCGACCCCAGCACAACAAACCTGATGGCACTGGCAAAGCTGTACGGCGTTGCCGCCGAGGATCTGCTGCGGGAGAGCCGATAACCCTGCAGGATATCTGCGCCAACACAGCAAAAGCGGCACTGCCGAATGGCAGTGCCGCTTTGCTTATAGAAGGAGAAATACCGGGAAAACCCATCAGCCTTTGTCTGCGCCGGAGGTAATGCCTTCAACGTAGAACTTCTGCATGATGACAAATAAAACCGAGATGGGGATGGATACCAACACACCGCCCGCGCAGAACAGCGCAAAGTAGTTGTTGATCAGCGTCTTCTGCAGCATATTGTACAAGCCGATCGCCACCGTCCAGTCGGTGGAAAGACCCGAGTTCAGGATCATCTTCGCCATAACGAAGTCCGTCCAAGGGATCATAAAGGAACTGATGATGGTGTACACCAAAATTGGCTTGGACATCGGCAGCACCACCTGGAAGAATATACGCGCGTCGGAAGCACCGTCCAGCTTGGCGGCTTCCCGCAGGGAAACCGGCGTTGTATCGAAGAAACCCTTGCAGATCAGATAGCCAAGACCCGACGAGCCGGCATATACCATAATAAGACCCGCGTAGGAGTTGGTCAGGTTGAGGTACTTTAAAACGAAGTAGACCGCAATCATCGCCAGCACACCGGGGAACAGGTTGACAATGACCGACAGGTTCTGGATCAGTCTGCGCCCCTTAAAGCGGCAGCAGCTCAGCGCGTAGGCGACCATCAGCACAAAGCAGGTGGAGATCACGCAGGTAAAGCACGCCACCACAAAGGTGTTGGTAAACCAGCGCGGAAACTGCGCAACGGAATCGGGGTGGAACATAATGTTGGCGTAGTTGTCCAGCGTATAGCCGGCAGGGAAAAACCGCCGCACATTGATGCCCCGGTCGGTGGAGAAGGAGGTTGCCAGCAGCCAGACAATGGGTACCAGCCAGATGCCCGCCAGCAAAGCCAAGACCAGATGGCGGATCACACTGCGCACACCGCGGACGATGCGCCCTTGGCGCAGCTGCGCCTGCGCGTTGCCAGGCATAGAAACCGTTTGCTGTGTCAAGAGAACGTCGCCTCCTTTTTATTGATGAAGCGGAAGCAAACCAGCGTAAACACGGCGCAGATGATAAACACCATAATGCCGATGACCGCCGCCATCTTATAGTTGTACTGCTCCTGCGTTAGGCGGAACAGCCACGTTACCAGCAAATCCACTTCCTTGGCGCTGGACGACGCCATCGCCTGATCCTTGGTGATGTAGACATCCTGCGTCAGCAGGTAGATAACGTTAAAGTTATTGACGTTGCGCACAAAATCCGTGACCAGCGCGGGTCCCTGCACGCTGAGCAGGTACGGCAGCTTGATGTGGATAAAGCACTGCAGCGGGCTGGCACCGTCAATGGTCGCGGCTTCCAGAATATCGCTGGGGATGTTCATCAACACACCGGTGGCAATCAGCATCTGGTACGGCACGCCGACCCAGATATTGATCAGGATGATCATAAACTTGGCCCAGTGGCGATCCGTCAGGAACGGGATATGATCCATCCCCTGCCCCAAAAGCCCGATGGTTTTGAAGAAATCGGTAACGCCCGCGTTGGACATCATCGTGTTGAAGATACCGGCATCCGAGAAGAAGTTGCGCACCAACAGCAGCGTGACGAACTGCGGCACGGCGATGGTGATCATAAACAGCGTGCGCCAAAGACGGGGGCATTTTGTGCTTTTGTTGTTGATGAACATTGCCAGAAAAATACCGCCGAAGAAGTTGGTGAAGGTGGCAAAGAACGCCCACACCAGCGTCCAGCTCAGCACCTTGCCGAACGCATAGCTGAAGGTCAGCGAAAGCGACTGCCCGCCGAACAGCGATGCAAAGTTTGCCAGCCCCACCCAGGTAAACAGCGAAGCGGGCGGCATATGCTGCTGGTCGTAGTTGGTAAACGCCACCGCAATCAGGATAAACAGCGGCACGATGGTAAACACCACCACGCCCAGCACGGGCAGCGTCAGCAGCGTGACGTAGAATTTTTCGTTGAGGTAGCTGGTGATATCCTGCCGGAAGGTGTTGGGTCTTTTGCCGGCAGCCTTCTGCAGCTGCAGCTGATAGTTGGACTGCACGACCATCATGGTCGCCACCACCAGCGAGGCAATGACCACCAGCGCAATGACGCTGAGCAGCAAAATGGCAAACGAGTTATCGTAGTTGTTGACCTCGTTTTTTAAGGTAACGGGGTTAAACTGCATTTCCATCTGCACAGTGCCCAGCGTGCCGAACTTTTTCAGTGCCGGGATGCCCGATGTGCCCAAGAAATACAGCCCCGGTCCCTGCACCAGCGTTACCAGCAGTGCCTTGATCAACTGCCCGTGCCCGATGTAGCCGAACCCCCAGACAACCAGCGACAGCTTGGTGAATACGTCGCCGTGTATAAAGGCGCGGCCGAACTTCTGAATGAAATTTGCTTCCTTGCCTTCGCTTTGCGAGGGCGTAAGAACCATTTCTGCCACAGAAGTCAACTCCTTTCTTTCTTTGCGCGGGATTTAAAAAAAGCGGGCACACCGCATACCGCAGCGTGCCCGCTAAAATATTTTTACTCTGCCACAGGTGCGGTGATGCCTGCCACGGCGTCATCCATCAGCTGCTGGGTGGTCTTGCCCTGCGTGTCGCCGGAGGCCAGGATCTCGCCCAAGCTCTGGGCGGAGCTCCAGTAGTTGGCACCTACGCGCTGCAGGGTGGCGTACTCGCTCTGGGCAGCCAGTGCAGCGATAGCGGGGGCGTTCTGCACGGCTTCGGACTCGTTTACTTTGATGTTGGAGGGTCCGAGCTTACGATCATTGAAGCGCTTTGCCTGATTGTCCTCGTTGGTGATGTAGTCGGCCAGCATCATAGCAACGCCGACGTTGGAGCTGTGGGGGTTGACGCCCACCAGCTTGTAGCCGGAGAAGGAGCCCATCTGCACCTGCTCACCGTTCAGGGTGTAGGTGGGCAGCTTGGTGGCGGCGTAGTTCTCGCCCCAGGTATCCTCAGCGGTGCCGGCGTTCCAAGTGCCAGAGATGGCGGCGCAGCAGCTGCCGTCCTTAATGCCGGCAACGATGTCGGCATCAGCGCCGGACTTAAAAGCGGGCTGCTTGCTGATATCCAGAATGGCCTGCGTTACGTCAGCGCCGGGGGCTTCGTTCCAGTTGCAGACGGTGTTGATGCCGTCATCCGCGAGGGTGGCCTTCAGACCGGCACCGGCGTAGAAGCTGTAAATATACCAAGCGTCGTTCAGGCTCATCATAAACTTTTTGCCGGAGGCATCTGCCTTTGCCAGCAGGGTGTCCATGCTCTGGACGTCCTCCTCGCTGAGGACGCTCTTGTCATAGTACAGGAAGTAGCCGTTGTCGGCGGTCATGGGGTAGGCGTAGAGCTTGTCGTTCATGGTGGCGGCGTTGACGGAACCGGCAAGGTTACGGCTCTTGACGTCGTCGGGGTTCAGCAGGACTTCCTGCAAAGCACCGGCTGCCACCAGTTCGTTGAGCTGGTCATCGGCAAAGGCGAAAACATCGGCAGCGGCTTCGGGGTCAGCCAGAACGGTGTCCTTGGCGCTGGACTCGGACTGAACGCCGATATCGATGGTGATGTTGCCCTTGTCAGCATTCTCTGCGATGAAGGCATCCGCCATTTCACGCAGCATGGTCTGATCTTCTTCGGCACCCCACATGGTCAGCTTGACATCGCCCCAGCTTTCAGCTGCGGAGGAAGCCTCACTGGGGGCGGCGGCTGCGCTCTGCGATGCAGCAGAGGAAGCAGCGCCACCGCCGCAGGCGGTCAGAATACCGGCAGCGGTGACGGCACTGACTGCGGAGAGGACATTACGGCGGGAAATCCAATTTTTCATGATTGTGTTCTCCTTCTTATCCGATTTTGAAACTCTATCGTCCCAATGTTGCGCATTTATGTTGCGCACATTTGAGCAACTTGTTTCTTACAAACATAGAATACACCCTTTTCAGACCCCCGTCAATGGGCGATATTCACGGTATTATTCCCTAAAAACTGGAAATTCTGACGGAAATCACAGGTTTACAGCCTATTTTGTGCGCAACTTTTGCGCAACTTGCGCGTTTTGTCCAAGAAAAATCCCCGGCTTGTGCGCAAGCCGGGGATGTGATTTTTCTGGTTTTGTCCGGTTATATTTTTTCGGGCGTGGGGTTATCGTGCGTCATTGGTGCGACCATTCCATTTGGTGGACTCGCGCAAGATAACCTGATACCCCTCGATCTGGCGCTGCACCGTTTCCTTTCCTGCCAGATGATCCAGCAGCATACGGCAGGCGGTGCGCCCCAGCTGCTCGGCGTCGTACTGCACGGCAGATACCGAGGGTGTAATGCTGGCCAGCATCGAGCTGTCGTACAGGCTGGCAACGCGCAGATCCTGCGGCACCAGAATGTGCCGGTTGCGCAACTCGCGCATAACTTCACAGGCGATCTCATCGTCGCCGCACAGCAGGCAGTCCGCCTTTTGCTCCAGCGCCGCCTCCATCGCGTCGATGGTCTGCCCGGTCGATTCAATGCCCGAATGCACCAGCCGCTGATCCACCGGCACGCAGGATTCCGCAAAGCCACGCAGATACCCGCGCGTGCGGTCGGTGTTGACGGCGTAGATTGTGCTGCCGACCAGCAGTGCAATGCGTTTGGCGCCCATCTGCAGCAGAATGCGGGTCATCTCGCAGGCAGCGGCAACCTGATCATTGTCCACCTGCGGTATCGTCTTATCCTCGCTGCGTCCGATCAGCACAAACGGCACATCGTACTGCCGCAGCAGGTCAACACAGGGGTCGTCCGCCATGGCGTAAGTCAAAATAACACCGTCCACCTTATGGCTCGCCAGCTGGCGCTGCAGCTGGGTGTATTCCGTATAGGAGGAGTAGCACACCAGCATATCGTACCCGCGCTGATCCGCCATGGTGCAGATGCCGCCCATACATTTGCGCAAAAACGGCAGATCCAGCGTGATAAAGCGCTGCGGCATGACCATGGCAATGTTGTTGGTGCGAAGCTTGGGGATAATTTGTACGGGGGCAGGCTCACTGCGGGCATTACCCATCCCTATATAAGCATAGACCCTGGCGCGGGTTTCCTCGCTGATGCGTCCCTTGCCGGAAAGTGCGCGTGACACCGTTGTTTTGGAAACACCCAGCGCCGCCGCCACCTGTTCTATGGTCATTTTTTCGTTTTCTCTTGCAGACATCGGGAAGTCTTCTCCTTTATGTTGCCGACATATACCTATTCAGCATAGCGGGATACGCCCATCTTGTCAAGAGGTCGAAGCCAACAAAAAAGCGTCCTGCTTTTCGGCAGAACGCTCAAAATTCAGTAATTTACAGTACACGGTTCGCGGCGTTCCAAACGGCAGTCCCGTAGCGGGGCAGCTCGCTCTCCCCCACCGTGACGGGCTGCTCGGTGCAGTTTTGCACAAACACAAAATTCCCTCGTTTCACCGCCAGAACACCCGCGGGCAGCGGCTGCGGCCACGCCGGCATCAAGCCGAGTTCCTTCGCTGCATCGCGGTAAAAGGCGCGGTAAAAGTCCTCGTCAAAGCGGCTGGCAAGGTAGTAAGCACACCCCGCGCCGTACTTATGCACGGCTGCCGCCGGACACTGCGCAAAGTAATCCTCAGCGTAGATGCTCAAAGTTTTAGCGGGGTCGGTGTCATTGAGAGCCGCCACCTCGCAGAGGATCGACGCCTGTGCCTCCGGCAGTGCGCAGCCGGAGGCAGGGGTGCAGCGGCGAGTTTCCCCGTCGTACATTCCGTCAATTTCGGTGCGGCGCAGTCCCAGCAGCTCGGTCAGCCCATAGGGCGTGTCACCCAGACGGCAGAGGTCGCTCTCGTCCACAACGCCCGTCCAGTAGGTCACAACGACCGTGCCGCCGTTTTGGGCAAAGCCGCAGAGTTTTTTCGCAAAATCGTCGGTCAAAAGGTACAGCATCGGCACCACGACCAGACGGTAGCCGGTCAGGTCGGCGGTTTCATCGCCAAATTCCACCGCGATGCCCGCCCGCGCCAAGGCATTGTAGTGGCGTTTCAGCTCATCCCAGTAGCCCAGCCCGGCATTGCGCGGTCCGCAGGAGCCTTCCAGCGCCCACTTGTTTTGCCAGTCGTGAACGATCAGTGCTTGTTTTTCGCGCTGTACCGCTGTAATTTCAGACAGTTTTTCCAGTTTTTCCCCTACCTGCACGGTTTCGGTAAAGGCGCGGGCATCCTGCCGCCCGTCATGCCCGATTACCGCACCGTGGAGCTTTTCCTCTGCGCCGCGGCTGGCGCGCCACTGGAAATACAGCACGCTGTCCGCGCCGTGCGCCACCGTCTGCAGGGCTGCCAACTCGGCAATGCCGGGCTTTTTCTGCTTGGAGATCGGCTGCCAGTTGGTAAAGCTGGGGCTGGATTCCATCAGCAGGAAGGGTTTGCCTTTCATGGAGTAAAACAGGTCGTGCATCATGGCGGTGTCCAGCGCCGTTTCCTCCACGGTTTCGGTGGGCTTGTGCCATGTCGGGTAGTTGTCCCAGCTGGCGACATCGATTTCCTTTGCCATTTTAAAGTAGTCGATGCCGTCAAAGCGGTACATCATATTGGCGGTGAATTTGGCATCGGGCGCCAATTCTTTGACGGTATCCCGTTCAAATTTCAAAAAATCAATGTGTCGGTCACTGACAAAGCGCTTCCAATCCAGCGCCAGTGCCTGCACAGCGTTTTCGCCCTGCGGGGCGGGGCTTTCGATCTGCTCCCACGCGGTGTAATCGTGGCTCCAGAAACGGGTGTTCCACGCCTTGTTCAGCGCCTGCAGGCTACCGTAGCGCGCCTGCAGCCAACGGCGGAACTCCGCCTGGCACAGCTCGCAGTGGCAGTCCCCGCCCATCTCATTGGAGATATGCCACAGGATGACTGCCGGGTCGCTGCCGAAGCGCTGCGCCAGCTTTTGGTCGATACGCCGCACTTTATCCCGATACAGCGGCGAGGTATAGCAGTAATTCTGCCGCCGGTTGTACAGCTCGCGCACACGGTCAGCGCGCACACGACGCACCTCGGGGTACTTGTGTGCCAGCCATGCAGGGCGTGCCGCACTGGGAGTTGCCAAAATCGTGCGGATGCCGTTGGCGTACAGGTTGTGGACGATGTCCGCCAGCCAGTCCAGCGTGTACACACCCTCCTGCGGCTCCAGCGCCGACCACGAAAACACGCCCAGCGTCACCGTGTTGACGCGGGCTTTTTTCATCAGCTCGATATCCTGCGCCAATATGTCCGGTCTGTCCAGCCATTGCTCGGGGTTATAGTCCCCGCCGTGAAGTAATTTGAGCCCCTGCATCGCAGTTCCTCCTCCGATTGCGCAACTTGCGCAACTTGGTTCCCGGTTTTGTTGCGCTTTATACTGAGTATAGCAAGAACATTTCCAAGATGCAAGGCGCTTTTATGGAATATCGTTGTATAGGGCTGGATATTTGGCGCACGCCTGTTTCCCCGCCCCGCTGCCGTGGGAAGGTTACACAACTTTGCAGCAGTTTCTTTGGACAAGGTGACGAATCCCCCAGCTCCTGTCAACTGCCAAAAAAGACTCTTTCTGCAAAATTTCGCCTTATACCGGCGTAGGTTCGTTATACTCTATTGATTTTGGGTTTTCAGGCGTGCTATACTTGGGGCAACAAATCGGGATTTGTAAAGGAGATATACAACATGAAGAAAGTCTGCTTAGCGGTTTTGCCAGCT
>ERZ1034882.586-NODE-586-length-16833-cov-15.891823_pt1 | contig 16833 bp, 29 predicted proteins | sample MGYA00520606_ERZ1034882 | MGnify/ENA primary metagenome ERZ1034882 (study PRJEB33766, sample SAMN09781726) | gut metagenome | biome: gut microbiome | host: Homo sapiens | place: Madagascar | study: EMG produced TPA metagenomics assembly of the PRJNA485056 data...
AAATGCTTTTGCCAGTAGCCAACGCACTAGGCGTTACAGTTGAAGAACTGACTGGCGAGCAAAAAGAAAACCCGCCCCAGCAGCCGCAAAGTGAAGTCGATGCAGCAGTGGAGCGGATTAGAAGAAAACTTGAATCTATGCCGAAAGAACAGCGTGAAGCGTTGATGAACCTGATCGAGAAGATGTGAGGGGTTGGTTCTGACCCGGTAAAATAAAAACCCCTTGTGCCGGGCTGGTGTAGCTCTGCGCAAGGGGTTTTCTGTTATTCAAGGTCTAAGGCTTGCTCCGCCGCCGGAATCTTATCAGGGTGTTCCAACAGCCATGCGATAAACCTGTCAATCTTAGCTCTTTCTTGTTCGCTCATTGTGGCATATCCTCCCGATCAGTAAATACGAATGTTCATTTGATACGATTATACACCTTTTAGTTGTATAGTCAATACGATTTGAACAACTTCGGAAAAATCGAATGTTTTCTTCGCATCCGTTACTTTTCATCGGGGAAGCCACGAGCGTTCAAGTCAAAAGGGACAACGCCTATCCATCTTTCCTCCAATCACAACTCTACAAGCTGTCCGTTAATGCGTTCGATGCTATCTGCCGGGTCGCGTCCATCGTCTAAGGCGGCTACGGCGCGTTCCAGAACGCTTTTGGCTTCTTCGTAAGCAAACTTATCAGCATCGTTGTTTGCGAGGTTGTAGACCAGCTTTAAGGCGGTCTGGCGGGCGTATGGAATAAGCATGGTGTCAATCTGGTTCATACACTAGTCCTCCCATGGTTTCGGCGTTGTGGTCTTGGTCGGTTCAGACGCGGGCATTCCGTCAATCATAATCATGTTGTTACCTCCTGTTTGATTGTTTTTTTCGATGGTACAGTTATAACACAGGCTGCTGTTGGTTCTCCATAGCAGCTTTTTCCATTTTTTGGCTTGTCGAATCCAGCAGTTTTGCAAATTTTTGTCGATGGGGTGAGGATTATGGATGAATATTTGTTAAGAACAGCTAAAGCGTTAGAGATGGCACGAACGCGCTCTGGTCTGAGCCAGCAGAAGTTGGCGGCACGGATGGGTGTGAATCGTGGCACGATTGCCAACTGGGAGCAAGGTCTTGCGGCTGTCTCCCTGCCGATGGCTATGCGCTGGTTCACTTGTTGCGGCGTATCAGCGGTTCGGTATATGGACGCTTGCATTCATCCCGGCTTGCTGGAGCACCTAGAGGATGACTTGACCGGCATCGAGAAGCGCCAAATATTGATGGAGGGCATCAAGGAGTGTTCTTCCTATGAGGTGGACGCCTTGCTATACATCCGATACGGCGATCACGGCTCAGACCACATCGGCGTGCTGACAGAGATTCTGGCAAACCTCCACACGCCGCTCAAGGACAGGGTCACTGTCTGCCGGATGGTGTCCGGTAGCTATGAGATAGCACAGGCTACCGGGACAGACCCAGACCCGAACGGTACGCAGCCAAAGATGGAGGTTCTCTATCAGGCGCAGGACGCTGGAACGGAAGCTGCTATGAAGTCCAACGATTCCTATACGGTGAATCCCAATAATAAAAATGGCTGATTGTCGAATTATCGCGTTTTTTGAGGAACATTTTGTCCACGTTCATCCACTTTTTGTACACCTATCTGGCAAATTTACCTTGTCATTCCGTCCCCCATAGGCTGTAAATTGACAACATTTGCGCGGAATAAATAACGAATTATCGTCAATCTATTGCTTGCGATTGGTCGGCTTGTCAATCTGTCCCCCATGGCATTGAATTAAAATCTTTTCATCCACTTTTTGTACACGTTAGGTAGCCCTAACCGGTAGGCGTTTCAATCTTTCGGATGTTGAACATCTGTTTATTTAGCGATATTTGCTTTGCGTTTTCCACTTTTTAATAGAGAAAGAAAAGATTTTTGTGGAAAATTTTCTTCTTCTGCTATTAGTAGAAGTTATTTTATAATCTTGTTAATAGTCTTGTTTTATATAATGTAAAGAGGTGTACAAAAAATGGATATAGGTGTACAGATTGTGGAAATAGGTGTACGAAATGTGGACGGTTAGGTGTACAAGAAGTGGAAATAGGTGTACACTTGCTATTGATTTGTACACCTGTTTGTGATATACTCTTATACGAGAGGAGGCGTGATAAGATTGTCTGATATTAAAGGCGGAAACTTGGTTGAAAAAAGCAGACAGCTTGTTTGGGCAAAGTTCACTGACTATACAGCAGGAGAGCTTCGGTTGCTTGAAGTGTATCTTAGCCGTATCAATCCGAGAGACCCCGAAACTTCAACGGTTCAGTTTACGTTACAAGAATATTGCGAATTTTTGGGGTTAAAAATCAACTCTAGGAATTTGAAAGCACAGGTTAAGCATTTCATCGACAACTCTGTTGAAGTTCCTAGAGGTGACGGTTCAGGCTCGTTTGACCTGTATCCCCTGTTCAGTAGAGCAACTGTAAACTTTGAACCTAGCTTGATGAATATTACTGTGTCATTGTGTTGCAATCCGCTTCTGCAACCTGTTTTCTTTGACATTGCGGAGCGTGGATATGTCAAGTATCGCTTGCGCTACACAGCGAATATGAAATCGCAGTATAGCATTTTGCTGTATTCAATTCTCAGAGAGTTCATCGGACGTGGCGTGAGCCAGCCCGAAATTACGTTGGATAGATTAAGGGAACAGCTTGGTGCAAGAGAACCTAGCTATCAAGAGTTCAAGCATCTTAGGCGGCGTGTCATTGATATTGCGGTAGCTGAAATAAACGAAGTATCAGACCTGTGCGTTGAATATGACAAGGTCATGAGAGGTCGCAATGCGGTTGCTGTGAAGTTTAATGTAGCTTTCAAGTCTAATGAGCCAGTCATAGACGTGGAAGCTAACGAGGTTGAAAGCGTAGAGCTAAAAGATGTTCCAAAGAGCCAACGACCTGCCAGAAAGCCCCGCAGCGGCGCATACGAGGATGTAGATTGGGCATCTATTGCGCCGGAAATGTCTAAAAGCCAGTGTATCTTGACTGCAAAGCTGGTGGCAAAGAGATTGCCGGAAAAGTATCCGAACATCAAGCCTAACAAGAAAAAAGAAGCTGTTGTGAACATCATTGAGAATGCATACAGGATTCTTGTCAGTGAGCGACTTGATAGAATTGAAAAAGACCCCGGCGCTTATATGTACTCAATTTTGAAAGAAGCAGACCTTGACGATTATGCTACGTTTGACGATAGCTTCTTGAAGTAGTCAGATACAACGCATTATGCAGAATGAGCACAGTGAGCAGATAAAGCAGAAAGGAGCGGTATGAAGAAGCAGGAAATTGTGTGGTATTCCGTTAAAGATGATGGGATGCCAACACCAGAAATTATTGAAAGAGCGAAAGGTCGGTTCTTGTGTTCGGTAAAAACGGCCTATCTAAAAGATGAATCTATAACGGCAACAAACACAGTCGCAGCGTTTATTGAAAAGGGTGAGTTTGTAAACACATCGTTTCAGAGGTTGAACATTTCTTCGGACGCTTGCTTTATTGCAAGAGTGGAAGCGTGGGCAGAAATGCCGATATACAAATAAAGAAAGAGTGATAAAATGGCAAAAATCATAGCTGTCGCTAACCAGAAGGGCGGCACAGGAAAGACCACCACAAGCACCTGTCTGGCTGGTGCGTTACAGCTGCTTGGTAAGAAAGTCCTGCTGGTGGACTGCGATGCCCAGTGCAACGCAACGGACACTTACGGCGCACAAACAGAGGACGTATGCACCCTGTTTGACGTGATGACCCGGCAAGGCACGGTCGAAGAAGGAATCCAACACTGTGAAGCTGGTGACATTCTGCCGTCTGACAATGCAATGAAGGACATTGACGAACAGCTTGTCCGGGACATTGGTAAGAACTTCCGGCTGCGAGAAGCCCTTGAAAGCGTATCTGGGCAGTATGATTACATTGTGCTGGACACTCCCCCGCAGCTTGGCCTTGCGCTTGTGAACGCTCTGATCGCCGCTAACAGCATCATCGTGCCCATCACAGCAGACCGTTACGCACTGGCTGGTTTAAGCCAGCTTTCGCAAACCATCGGCGATGTTCGCAGATACTTCAACCCGACCTTGAAGATTGAAGGTCTGCTTCTGAACCAGTACAAGAGCCGGGAAAACCTGTCCAAAGAGGTTGTAGAGCAGCTTCCTGTAATTGCACAGAGCATGGGAACAACCTTACTGGACGTGAAGATTAGACCGTCTATGGGCGTTCGTAAGGCTCAGGCAGAGCGGCACAGCCTGTTTAGCGGTGACACGGCAAAAAGCACTAGCGCAGAGGATTTCAAGGCGTTGGCAAAGATGATTGTGGAGGAAAAATAAAATGAGTAAAATTATAAAATCATGTCCGTTGTGCGGGAAAAACATTGTGGTGAGTGTTTTGTGCCAGTATTCTTTAGATTACAAAATAAGGAAAAACGGTAAGATTTCAACAAAATTTAAGAAAACAGATTGCGGAGGAATCGACTGTTCTGTCGCATCTTGCGAAGATTATAAAAATTGTGATGCAAGATGGGATTCAAACGAATTTTTTATAGATGAAAAAGGTCAGTTTGTTGATGAAAAGTATTGTAAGGACGGTACAGAAGAATGAAATCAACCAGCAAAAAATCATCCGGCTTGCTTGGCGGGTTTGATTTTCAGCCTATTTTTTCGGAGCAGCCATTAAGCCGAAGTGAGCCAAAGGAAGAAGAAGTAAGCCAAACAAAGCCGAACAAAGCCGAACAAGCCACGATTAAGTCCAGTGAAGCCACAGACAGCCATACACAGCCAAATGAAGCACAATTAAGCAGTATTAAGCCGAAGCAAGCCAAAGACGGCGAAATGCAGCCAAACAATGCCGTAGTAAGTGAAAGCAAGCCGAAGAAGCTGAAACAGGCAAAGGAAGTGCAACGCCTTATCGAACAGGGAGATGTTCCCGGCGCACTAGCTGAAGCTGGTTTGACAAAGAAAAAAATCCCGATGCCGGAATCGCATCAGGGCGTTGCAAGCGGTGACGGTAAGCGTTCAAAGCGCATTACCATTCTTATGAGTGAGGAGGAACGCAAGTATATTAACCGTGAAGCAAGACGGCACGGGATGACGATTGGACAGTTCGTGTACGCTCTGGCAGTTGCAGCGGCAGAGGGAAAGATTGAATTGGAGGATTTCTTAGATGAATGACGTGTGGACTGATATTGGGCAGAAATTTGAAGCAATGGCAAATATGGGATGCAAGCCTTATGGCTTTAAGCGAGTTCCATCAAATTTTGTGTTTGACGAAGATAAGTCGGTAAAATGGAACAAAGAGCAAGCGCAAAAGAGCAACGATGATTACGACAATGAAGTTAAGCGACTGAATCAAGAAAAGATGAAGCGCAGGGATGAAATCTACGCAGAGATTTATAAGACGATTCAAGAAGAAGTCGGTTTTGGGATTTCAGAAAAGAAAGCGGAAAAAATTTGGGAGTACGCTTATGATAGAGGGCATTCAGCAGGATGGTATGAAATAATCGCCAATTTGGAAGAAATTGAAGAACTCGTAAAATTCGTATTGGATAAAAAGAACTGAGTTGGAGGATTTTTTTGGAGGATTGACGATGAAAGTTAAGTTCTAAAAAGGAGAATCGTAATGAAAATCATAAATCATCGAGAATTTGATAAAGAATATTTTGCAGCGAAGGAACAACTTTATGGAACTGACATTGAGCTTCTTCAAGACGGAGACGGGATTGATACTCCAATGAAAGCGAAAATTGCAATTCCGGGAGTAACGATGGAGGCCGAGGATGCTTTTACGTTTGCAGAAAATCTTGTTAAGGCAGCAAATATTGCAAAAGAGTTCAAATACAACGGGTATCTTCTGAATTGGGATGACTGACATTAAATAAAACCTGAGATTTAGGAGGGTTCGTAATGAAATTAAACTATAAATGCTTAGAAGCATCCGACGAATATGACAGTCCAGTGAACTTTAGCATCCACAAAGAAAAAGAGACGAATCGTGTCGTGTTTTTTGTTGATGTTGAATGCCAAGAGGTTCATCTTACAGTAAAACAAGCGAAAGAACTTGCCAAGATGCTTCTGGATACTGCAAAAGAATAATCTGATAGAAGCTGAGTTCTATGGAGGACTGACGTATGATGAGGTCGAAAGAATTTTACGAAAGAAGTATTAGCCGGTTGCAGAAAATGGTCAAGCATGGCATTTACGTTCTTTTGTTTGATGTTTTTGCCGTAGCGGTTCAGATTCCTTTTATCTTTGCTGGTAAATGGGTTGCAACGCACTTGATTTTATCTATCGCCGTATCTTTTTCGGCAGGATTTAGTTTTAACACGCTTGTAGATAGCAAAAGACAACTTGACGCGTACAAGGCAGATATGGAGTTGTACTATACAGATATAACGAGGAATTAATATGACAAAGCAAGAACAGGTCGCAAGGATTGCTAAATATTACACCACATTTCACCTGTTTGGCGATTGGTATCTTATTCGGTATTGGCCTAGACACTGCCACAGCTGGAAGCGATTCATCCCGTTTTATACGCTAACGCACATCAAAGAAGAATAATTTATGGGAGGGGAGAAAATGCGCACATACAAGCCGCACAAGCGCAGAAGCAAAGAGGAACAAGCCAAAATAAACGCAGAGGTAGCAAAACGTAAAGCAAAACTGGCTGAAAAGTACAATACTGACACTCAATATTACAAGGGTATTCCTGTTGAGCTGATTGTAAGGGAGGATTACGGTTGCTACAAAGCAAAGCGTTTCAAAATAAACGGTAGTAATCAAAACGTGTGGATTCCAAACTGCTATCTTGAAGATGACGGGACAATCAAGGCAAATATAAACATTGATTTTGTATTCCGTAAGTCTGTAAACCAGTTAAACAAAGCAGGAATCACGCAAGCGATTATTGGCATCAAACGTAAAATGCCGGAAGCAGATGTGCCGAATCTCAAAAACACCATGCAAAAAATAGGAGATACAAGAACTTGATAAAGCACAACCCCCTGTGTAGTCACAATGACCGAACAGGGGAGAAAGGAAGAATATGATGGAAGTGGAACACTCTAGCGAAACAGATTCATTGGCGTATGAAGAATGGGCTAAAGAACGGCGGAATGTCACAAATGTCAATTATGTTCAAACGGGATGTATAATTTGGCACTCTATCGAGAAAGAAGGATTCCCACCAGAACAAACTTGCGAAAAATATCTTATTTCCGTTGAGAATGGATATACGGGAAAAAGTTATGTTAATGCCGCATACTTTATCAGTAATGGATGGTTCGACAGCGTGTATACGGAAGAAGGGAAAATAATACCAGAACACGATATTGTAACACACTGGGCGAATTTGCCGAAACCGGCACAACTTCCCAAAAGGCCAAGATTCCCATTGGACAATCAAACGCCAGAAGAAAGAGAAGCTGAAGCAAAAGAAAAAGCAAAACAACTGCAAGAAAAAATAATGAAAGCGTTTGGCTATAACGTATAGAAAAATCCCCCTGGGTAGTTTTTAACAGCTACACAGGGGTTCTGCTTTACTTATCAGCAATGCAATCCCAGTAGAGATATGCCTTGCCATCTGCGGCATCCGCGTCCTCAAGGAACGCCTTTGCCATGTCAGCGTAGAAGCCTGGAGTGTCAACGGACTGACGCTTTGCGACCTGACAATAATCCGAGTACATCATGTTCATGACCGCCCATAAATCGTTCGGGTCACAGGTGATGTTGCGCTGTTTGGCAACGTCCTGCGTCTGTTCAAGCGTCCAGTGACAGCCTTTTGTTCCGTCAGCATTCACCATGCTGTCGCACCATTCCTCCGCTTCATCGTGGGTGAGGTGCTGGCGCGGCATCTTGATAGAGCGGCTGTCTGCACCACCACGTTCGTACTGACCAGACCGTTTATCCAAGTCACCGTTCTGCGAGAAGCCGATTTGCGGCATTCTGCGGCCATACTCTACGTCAGGGTAGCGGGGGATAGGGTAGGGGTCGATGTAACGGTTCTCATCCTGTGGATAGTAGGGATAGCGGTCGTTGCCACCTTCCAGCTTACGCAGACGGCGTTCCATTTCACGCTCCCTGCGGTCACGCTCTTCCTCAAGGCGGTCACGTTCCGGCTCACGGTTTTTGTCGTGGTCGCGGAGCATCATCATGCGGCGAAAATTAGTCTTGCCCATAATCTATACCTCCTCAGGAAATGGACGCAGGCGCACCGGCGTGGGAGCGGCAGAAGCAGCCAAGATACTTGAACGCGCCGGTGCCGGTGGCAGACGTTGCTACGCGGGTGGCGTAGCGGGTGCGGGTGTGGATGCTCTCAGCGGTTGCCTGAGCGCAGTTGCAGTCGGTCAGGGGATATGCGGTAGTGCCTGTGCCGATGGTGATGACCACAGGGGCGTTAATGGTGGTCGTGTCCGGGATGCTTTGAGCGATGACCAGACAATACTTCTCTCCGTTTTGGTATGCACCAGCAGGAATGTTGATAGTCAGTGTATCATTGGCGAACGTAACGGACTGGCTCAGCACGAGGTGCGGGCACAGACGGCAGCTTGTTTTGCAAGCCATAATAGTTTCCTCCTATAAAATCAGGGGCAGAGGTGAATCCCCCTGCCCCGATGGTTCACCCGGTGTTATCGGGGAGTGTGTGGGTTAGTAGCAGCCGCAGCAGTTCACGCCAGCGTTAGGATTTGCCACCTGATAAGCGGGAATCGGACGAGGATTGACCCGGTTCAGGATGGTATCAGTCTGCTGGGACATTACGGTGGTCAGAAGCGCATTCTGCCGATCCTGAGAAGCCGCGAACTTCAGGCTCTGGTTCTCAGCGGTCAGAGTTGCGATCTTATCCTGCGTAAAGTAGTCCATCATGCTGCGGAAGTTGGCGTTGCAGTTGTCCACGATGGCGCGGGCGTTGTCTACGATAGCCTGACGGGTAGCGCAGTCCTCCGTTGCGATGGTGTACTTCAGGTCGCCGATCAGCTGCTTGTTCTCGCAGCAGCAAGATGCCAGCTGCGTGGCAAGTGCGGTCTGACCAGCCTGACGTGCGTTGCCCTCCTGCATGATAGCAAGGTTGATGGCGTTGTCACCGTTGGACACGCTGCGTTCCAGACCGTTCACGAGCTGTGCGTTCTGGTAGCCAAGCTGACAGATGGCGCTGTTAACGCCCGCAAAGCCGTTCGCGATGTTGGCGTTGATGCCGTTGATCTGTGCCAGCTGGTCATAGCCCAGAGAGCAAATGCCGCTCTGGATGCCCGCCAGAGAACGGGAGGTATCCTGCTGGTAGAAGCCCTCAGACAGAGCCGCACGGGTGTCCGCACCGCCCTGACCGCTTGCTCCGGTGCCTACAAGATAGGGGATGTAGCTGCTCATGCCGCTGTCGCTGCCGTTGCGCCCGTTGCCGTAGTTGCCCCAGCCGAAGATGATGGCGAGGATAATAACAGCCCACAGACCTTCGTTGCCGAAAAATCCACCGTTGTTATTGCCGCCGTCCTGCCCAGCCAGATAGCCAGTTGCAAAATCGTCCATAACAAAACTCCTTTCAGTTTTGCGTTATGCCATCCCACCGCCGTATGCGGTAGGCGAAGCCAAACAAAAGCGGTTTTTGTCAAGTCCGCAAAACTGAGAAGCGTTTCGCTTAGAGGGATGCGTTATCGGGGCAGCGTCAAATTCAGGACGCTTGCCAGCTGGTTCAGGTCGATGCCGCGCTCTTTGGCCAGGTTCTGCGCCATCGTTCGGAGCTGTGCTTCGTTCTTACCCTGAATCAAGTTCAAGCCCTGCATGATGGGTGCGCTCTGTCCGCCCAACTGCTGAATAAGACCCATCGGGTTCTGTCCGGCGCGAGCCAGATTTGCAAGCTGCATGATGGGACTGTGCGTAATCATATCAAACGGAGAGGACATTATTTATTCTCCTTTCTTCGCTGTGGCAGCGGGCTTAGAAAAGCTCTTTTGCCATTTTTCCAGTTCATCCAGCCGATGCATAAGGGCGTTGTACTGCTCAATAGGAACATACTGCTGTGTCGGCGCAGCGGTCTGCTGTGCCTGTTGCGCCTGCATCTGCCGCCATGCTTCCGGGCTGTAGAACTCCTGCACATAGGATTCACAGGTGTCCGGGTTGAGCCGCTTACAGTAGATCACGCCGCTGCGCAAGTCCGGGCAGTAGGTCGGTCTGCCGTATAGGTCAGACGGTATCGCCAAAAACTCCTCCCTGCTGGAAACAGGTCTGCCGAGCAACCAACCGCCGTCCTGTGCCGACTGCTGAACAGGCTGCTGCCCATTCATCGGCTGCGGACGCTGGGGTTGCGACTGCTGCATCTGCGTGTTCGGCAGGGGAGTGGCAAGCCCAACTGTACCCATGCCGCCGTAAGGATTGACAGGCTGTTGCGGAACGTAAGGCGTTCCGGGTGTCGGATAATAGCTCATAAAACATCCCTCCTTGTGCATCCAGTGTACTGCATCGGCAGAAAACGAGAGACAACGAACGTACAACGAAGGACAAAAAAGAAAAGCGCCCACGCAGCACAGGGCTGTATGGGCGCTTAAGCATTTGCACGCAACGCGTATAAAATTCTCAAAAAAAGTCTTGACAAATACACGCAGTGCGTGTATAATAAAGACAGTGAAAGACACCACACAAACACATGGAGGTAACTAAAATGAAGCTCACTAAGAACATGATTGAGAAAATCTGGAACGCCCGTGATACCGTGTGCGGGATGGACGGCTGGGTTGCTGGTAAGCAGTATGCTTATAAAGCAGCAAAGTGGGACGAATCCAATAAAAAAAATGCTGGTAGCAAAGTACCAGTATGGCGAGTTGGTTGAAACCGCTTGGGTTAACGCATAAAAAATAAAATCCCCTATGCTACCACACGAAAGAAAGGAAGGAAGTCAACCATGTATACCACTGCTGAACTTTTTAATGTTGCCGCCGATCCAGCAACCTCCCGCGAGGTCTTCCTCAACAGCGTCACCCTCAGCATCCCGGACGATGCAGACGGGTGCATAGATTTGGATGCCGAGAAGGCAAGATTATCCAAAATCTGGGACATGGCGCATTTGTCTATGCGAGAGCTGGTGGCCCGCACTGGCCTGTCGCAGACTGCTTTTGCAAAGCAGGCGGGAGTCCCGCTGCGCACCGTGCAGGACTGGTGCGGTGAAAAACGCGCGTGCCCCACATACGTCCGATTCCTGTTGGCCGAGCACTTTGAGCTGCTGTGACGAGGCGGTTCAGATGAAGGACGATCTGACCGGTCGCGTCTTCGGCTTTTGGGAAGTCATCAGCCCTTCCGAAAAGCCTTACTACTACACTTGCCGATGCCTGAAGTGCGGCACCGTGAAAAGTATCTACAAGAGCTCTTTGCTGCTCGGCAAAAGCTCTATGTGCCAATCGTGTGCTAAATCTGGGCCACGCCCGGGCAAGACGGCCGCTTTTATTAAAGCAGCTCAGGAGCGCTATCTGGGCCAAGTAGTCAACGGGTGGAAGATCATCGAAATCCTGCCCCCTCGAAAGCCAGACGCATCCATGCGGTGCAAAGCAGTCTGCCCGCAGTGCGGAAAAATCGTTGAAGTCAGACTTTCAAGCATAACACGTACTAACCCGATACTTCGGTGCTCCAACTGCGCCCGTGACATGAAAGACAAGGTTGATGTCATCCACAGCACCGCATGGGCTGACGGCTCCAGTCTTGTTTCCGTCAAAAGCCGCATGAGTGGAGCAACCAACCGGAACTCCACCACGGGTGCAAACGGCGTTTCCCGTCTGGCAGATGGCCGGTATAGGGCATACATCAACTTCAAGCGAAAGCAGGCCTTTCTCGGCAAATTTTCCGCTCTGGAGGACGCCGTGGCAGCTCGTAAAGCCGCAGAGCAGCTCATATATGGCGAGTACCTTGACCAGAATGCCGGATGGGAAGAAAAGCTAAAAGAAAAGCTGAAAGAGCTGAAAGGCAAAAAAAGCAAAACCCCCGATGCTCAAAATCATAATCCGCTATAGCCTTAACCAGATGAAATCCGTGGGCTATATATAACCGAAAGGAAGGTTTACATTATGGATAAAATTAAAAAACCCTATCTCATCACGGAAGATGGCATGAGCCACTATGACGAGTTCTGCACCACGTTAAGCGGAGAACTCACCTCCATCCCGTCTCCGATGATGCCAAACAGGAAGCCGATGGTCAACAGCAGCTTTCCCGAAGGCAGAGTATATTCTGTGACCCTGCGGGAAAAGGGTGAGCTTGGCGCAGAAGCCGTTGTTCGCTTTGCTACTTATGAAGAAGCAAGAGCCTTTTTTAAGCACGCTTCTCTCCAGTGCAAGACAATCAGGGAAGCGCTTGCATAAAGAAACCCCCGATGCTCCAAACGGAACACCGGGGGTTTTGTGCCGCCAAAACGGCGAAGTCTAAAATCAAGAGCGGAACTGCCCACAGGCAATGCCGCTCTCTACAAAGGTCGAAGCCTTTCAAGTCTAAAGGCGTCTCCCGCATGGTACGCACTGCAAGTAGGCGGGCGGGAGACTGTATCATGTCAAAGTCGGCTTGCGCACCATCCGGTTGGAATCATCACCGATAATCAGGGCTGCCACATGTAGCCGCCCCTGAAAGGCTTGTCCTTTGTTCAGCGCAATTCAAGACTTACTTGACATGGATATTGTACCACAAATCGTAAAAAAGAAAAGTGGCAGACCCGAAAGCCTGCCGCTTTAATGCGTTTTCGTGAAAAAACGCACCCAATTAAGATTATTGTATCACACGCCTAGCATTTTATCAATAATTTTCAGCCTATTGCCGATTGATGTCCGACAATACGGCACACGCGCTGCAATATCAACTTGGCATAGCTGGTCAACGTACCGCAACCGGGCGATTTTCCGGTCATACCTCCCAAGCGGCGCACGTTTTATCACAGCTTTTATCTGTTCTGCATTAAGCCCTTGCAACGCTGGCGGAAAGACTATGCGAGCCGCCGCCACGGGCAGCACCGAGCCAGAAAGGCTGCGGCAGCTGTCCGGCGTTGCGCACCATATTGCCAAGAACGGCAAACTGGTGACGTTTTGTCACCATTTTTGTGATGTCACGAAATTGCTCTTGTGCGGCGAACATTTTGTTGGTGTCAACAAAATGGTGGTATGTAGTGCTTGCCATGATATCCTCCTTACTCCGTGATTTCCTCAGCGTTCGCCTTGTCCTTCGCATCCAGTGCGTCGTAGTACGCCTGCGCCAGAGCCTCAACCTCTGCGATGTCGTCGGCGTCCAACAATCCGCTGTCCAGATGGGTGTACGCCTTGTCCAGCCAGTATGCCACATCACGCCCTGCGGAAACCTCCCGCTTGATGGAGCGCAGGGTCAGGTCATGCCGGGATTTGGATTTAATTGCCATAAGTACCTCCTTATGTCATGGACGCGATTGCGTCCTCAATGCGTTTAATGGCGATGTTCACATCCCTCTGATACTCCAGCTTGACCCCGGCACCGTCACCCGCTTGCACTACCGTGTCAGGGCCGTAAGCGGTGAGGGCTTTGTAGGCGGCGAGTTCGGCAGGGGTGAGCGGGGTTTCGATGGGTGTGGCGAGGGCGTAGATGAAAGAAATTGGATTGGTTTCGAGCCAGTTTCTAAGAGCCTTTATTGCTTCTGCTGCCGTTGTTGCAGCAGTCGTTCCAAGTCTCTCATTTGAAATGCTAAAGTCCACAAAGACCGAGGTAAGGCCAATGCACTCATAAGGGGCGTTTGTCACCGAAGTACTCACGATGAAAGGTAAAACTTCACACAGAATTTTAGACTTTTCAGGCACTTTTAGGGCACCGACCCGAAACGGCTGTACTTTATCAACGACAGAAGCGGCATACGCACTCAACGATACAATCGGCGTTTTGGAGTTTATTGTCGCTTCACCCACCCTCTGCGTCTTTATACCCCTTTCTAAGTCCACCTCGTCGCAAATCCACTGCTGGCCTGTGCTGTCAGTGTAGTTGCCGCCAGAGGTGACAGGGATGCCGGGTAGGCCGTTGGGTGTAGGGAGCGTGAGGAGCTGTTCACGGTAGGGTTCATAATCGGGGGATGATGCGTTCCATGTCAGGCACACGTTTTCACTGGCCATATCGACCAGCAGATACTTGAACTTTGTTACGTCCACTGAATACTTTATATGGTGTTCAGCCTTACCTTTGTCAATACCAAACCTGCATTGGTTGTTGTTCTCGTCAAAGAATAAGATGTTTCCTCCTTGCGAAACTAAATCGCCTTTGAATACTAAAGTTATCGGCGTGTTTTTCTTGACAAAGCACTCGACAACGTCTTGATATTTCAGGTTGGGCGGCATCCGATTCTTCCCCGTCACCTTCACCGCCACGCTCCCGCCATCACCTGCGCTCACGATAGGCACAGGTGCATCCGGCGTGGGTGTGCCGTCCTGCGTGCTCTTACCGTACACGGTCAGGCCGCACAGGGGCGCAGGGAAAGCGTCGTCAACGGAGATGGGGTTGCCTATCTCACTGCCGATAAGGACGTTCTGCCGCACCTTTACTGCGCTGATCGCGTCACCTGTGGCTTTTGCGTCAGCGGCTTCGCCCTCGTGGGTGAGGGTGGTGTCCAGTGCTACGGCAGGGCCGGTCTCGCCTTTAGGGCCTTGCGGGCCCTGCTTGCCTTGCGGCCCAGTCTCGCCCTGTGGGCCAGTGGCACCCGTAGCGCCTTTGGGGCCTTGAGGGCCTTGCTCACCCTGTGGGCCGACCGGGCCGATGGGGCCTTGAGGGCCTTGCTCACCTTTGAAGTCACCAGCGGCAATGCTGTCCTTCAGCTCCTTCAAGCTGCCAGCGGCTTCCTGAGCGCTCTGGTCTGCATCGGCTGCACTGGTGGCTGCTTCACCGGCGGCGGTCTGTGCGGCTTCAGTGGCGGCTTTCACCTGCTGGAGGGCCTTGTCCCGGGCCGTGTCCACAGCCTGCGTGGCGGTGGTCTGCTTGTCACCAATGGCTTTCAGCGCGTCCTCTTTGGCGGTGATGGTGTCAGAGAGGGCTTTCCCGGCCTTTTTGGCAGATGCCTCAGATTGCTGTGCTGCCGTCTGTGCATCGGTCTTGGCCTGCTCTGCGGCGGTGGCATCGGTGTGCACGGCATCCACCAGCTGCTGCCATGCAGGGGTGCCCGGCTCCGGCGTTGTGCCGTCCTCTGTGCCGCTGTTGGCACTGACACGGTAGTGCAGGTCTGCGCTGGTGACGGTCTTGGTGCCGTCGCTGCCCTCAAAGGTGATGCACCCGCTTCCGGGCTGTGCGGTCACGCTGGCGGGCACGTCCACATAGCCGTCCACCACCAGCGAGGATGCCGGGTCTTTGCCGTCCGGGACGTGCCAGAACGCCCGGATGGTCAGCCCTTCCCACTCGCCGGTTGCATCGACGCGCAGGCGGTACACGCCCCGGTTCTTGGTGTAGCCAAAGCGCACCAGCTGCTCATAGCCCGGCACTTTGACGACGCCATTGGATGCGAGAGATACGCTTTGCTCAATCATAAATTACTCCTTGTTGATGGTAGGCTTCTTGTCCGCCAGTGCCTTTTTCATCATGCTGACGGCCTTTTCAATCACGCTGTCCAGCACTTCATCGGTAATGAAAGGCTTCAGCCAGTCCGGCAGTGCGCCGCGCAGCGCGGCAAAGACCTGTGCCTTTTTCTTTGCGCCCTGACCGCTGCCCATGATGGACAGCTCGGCCTTTTTGACCAGTTCCAGAGCCAGATCCTTGACGGTGGCCTTGTAGCCAAGCCGGATAGCGCCCACTGCCAGCGCGGCAAAGCCAATGAACATCAGCACAAATGCGATAGGTGCGGGGATAAAGTTAAACATTGCTTCCATGATTCGTTACTCCTTTCAGAAGGTAGTTGTTGATATCGGACTTGCTTTTTTGCATGCCGTCTCGGTTATTACCGGACAGCTGTGAATCCAGAAGGTTTTGCACGCCAACAAGGACGAGGCGTATTTCTTCATCGATTCCGTCAAAGCGCCGGAGGTCTCTGGCGAGCGCTTGCGTATGCTGGAGCTGCCCCTGTTCCAGCACGCCGATTCTTTTGTCAAGCGCATCCATCCTCTTGTTCTGCGCATCGTCCGGGGCCTGCGCCTTTTTGACGTACTTGTGGATGATGTCCAGCACCTTGTCCAGCGCGGAGACAAACCCAAAAACGGCCACCAGTGCCGCGGCGAGGGCTTTCAGTGCTTCGTAAAGCTCCATCAAGCGCCCTCCCGGAGACGGGTCAGGCCCTTCTTTCTGATGATGCCCGCATAGTCCTTGTATGCGTGGCTCATGTCAACATTAGTGCTCACCCCCGGCACGCGGGCAGTGCTGGTGTACTGCCACATGCCAAAGGCAAACGCCGTTTTGGGCTTATCCTCAGGCTTGGTCTTGCGCTGGTCTTTGGGGTATCTCGCCAGCCACACATCATAGGGTTTCAGGGCCGCGCCGCCCATGTAGAGGAAGGTGTTGCCGAACCACAGGCCGGTGTACAGCAGGGCGTACACGCCCCAGCTTTCCACCGTGCTCAGCATGTAAACTGTCAGGTCTGTCAGCGCCGCCTTACCAACGGCCTGCTGCACCTTGTCCTCGATGTCCACAGCCACCGGCAGCTCAAAGCTCCGGCCGGTGAGCAGCTTCTTGAAGTAGGCCAGCTCCTTGTCGGCCTGCTCCCGATTGACCGCCTTGAAATATCCATACACGCCGCAGGGGATGCCCAGCCGCTTGCACTCGCTGTAATTGCGGGCAAACTGCGGGTCAGTGTAGGGGGCACTGGGCCTGCCATCTGAGCTGTTGCCCATGGCGCGAATCATCACGCCGTCCACCTTGCCGCTTGCCTTGACC
>ERZ1034882.591-NODE-591-length-16681-cov-13.809936_pt1 | contig 16681 bp, 14 predicted proteins | sample MGYA00520606_ERZ1034882 | MGnify/ENA primary metagenome ERZ1034882 (study PRJEB33766, sample SAMN09781726) | gut metagenome | biome: gut microbiome | host: Homo sapiens | place: Madagascar | study: EMG produced TPA metagenomics assembly of the PRJNA485056 data...
ATCAACCTATGGCTATTGTACATTATGCTAATTTAAAAATCCAGCATTTTCTAAATAAAAAGGTAAAAAAGGTGATTTATTCATTAATTATCGAATATCCCACACCGCGTGTTGCCTTTATCTGTGCTGTAGAGCCCACTGATGCCAGCTTTTTTCGCAGATAGGATATGTAAACCCACACGACATTCTGTTCTGCTTCCGAATCATAGCCCCATATCCTGTCCATAAACTGGTCTACTGATATAATCTGCCCCGGATTTTTCATAAGCATCTCCAGCATCTGATATTCCTTGTTTGCAAGTCTGATTCCGACGTTTTGAGTTCCAATACTTGGATTTCCTGCATTTTGATTTCCTGATACTTGTCCGTCCGAAGTATTATCTCCTTTGATTTTACCGGTCATATTACCATTATCCTCATTATTAGCGTCTGTATGTAGTACATTGTTTTCAATGCTGCCTGCATTCTTAATGCTTGCAGGTCCAGTCAACATATAGGTTAATCTGTCCAGCGTGATGTCGCCAAATGTCAGCACTGAGTCTGTTGTATCAGCCTTGCGCCTTGTCATGGCGCGGATTCGAGCTAAAAGCTCCTTCATGGAAAATGGCTTCGTCAGATAGTCATCGGCGCCACTATCAAGTCCTTCCACGCGGTCATCTATCTCAGCCTTTGCGGTGAGCATCAACACCGGAACAGAATTGCCGTGACTTCTGATAGTTTTGAGCACCGTGATTCCATCCATTTTAGGCATCATGATGTCCAGTATTACTCCGTCATAGTTCTCTGAGTTTTCTATATAGTCGAGAGCCTCTGCTCCGTCATAGACGGCATCAACTGAATAGTTGTTGTGTTTTAACACCGCTACAAGTGCGCGGCTTAAGTCCTCTTCGTCCTCTGCCAGTAATAATCTCATGATGACCTCCTTCTTACTTTTGCTCATTATATCATATTATGTACCTATTCAGAACCCCCCTACACATATTGTTCGCAAAATCGCATGACATTCTGTTACTGGTCACACTGTTAGGTGTGAACATTAACGATACTCATTCTTTATCTTCACTCCGTTTTGACGCCAGCCTGACATCACGCTGTCAGGCTATGCACCATGGTATATAATATTGCCGGATTAAAGAGATACCTCCGATTCACTTCCTGATGCTGAAAGTGTATAGGTCTGACCTGCCTTCAAATCTGCTGTACTGATTATCACACAGTCATATTTCTTCTGGGCTGTGTATGAAATAATCTCATTTCCGTCAGCATCTTTTAAGATCACATCACCGGCATCAGCCTGTGAATCAAGCTTTACAAAGGCTACCTGCTGCTTTGAATCGCTGCTTACATCCTCTGCCATACCGCTGCTTCCCACTGCAACAACAGTTCCGCCATTAATATAAAAGGATGATTTCTCTCCATAATCTATGGCACTGTTTCCGTTGTCTGATGGGCCGTCCACATAAACTTCACCACCATTTATTGTCAGGGCTCCGTTGGAGTCAAGGCCATCGCCACCTGCCAGCACATGTACATAGCCACCGTTGATGACCATCCACATCTCATCCTCTGATTCAGCATCTGTATCCTGTGATGTGTCTGATGAGCTGTCTGATTTCTGTGCTGCAACTGTTATGTTGCCGGTATCCTGAACTGTGTCTGATGCATCATCCGACTTCTGTGCTGCAACTGCTATGTTGCCGGTTGTCTGAGCTGTGTCTGATGTGTAGTCCGACTTCTGTGTATTATCTGATGTGCTATCTGATGCGCTGTCCGACTTCTGTGCATCCGGCGCCTGCATACCCTTGAAGCCATCTCCTCCCATGCCTCCAAAACCACTCTGATCATTTCCGCCTGCTGCATTTATGCCGTCGTCACTTGCAGTGATATCAATCTTGCCATCATTTATTGTTACATTGAGTCCCTCTAAGCCCTCATAGCTCTCTGTGACTGTAATGGTTCCACCATTGACCAGCAGTGCACTGTCTGCGTGCATTCCGTCATCTCCTGAGCTGATTGTATAGGTTCCGTCATTTATTGTGACATCAGAATTGCTGTGGAATGAATCATCCGCAGAGTTGATGGTAAAGGTACCTCCGTTTACATAGAGTGCGCCATCTGACTTGATACCCTTGGTGCTTGTTGAGTCTGTGTCGGATGATGTAGATGAAGCTGCTTCTGAGCCTGTATCTGATGATGTGTCTGAAGCAGTTTCTGAGTCTGTATCGGACGATGCGCCTGATGCAGTTGTGCTGTCTGCAGCATCCTTACTTTGTGAATTCTTATCAGACTGCTGCCCATCTGATGTATCTTTACCTGACTTATCCGGTGGTGTCTGTGAAGTCTGGCTGTCTGCATTGTCCGAAGCTTTTTGATCCGGACGGCTTCCATCGAAGCTGTCGCCGGACGGCTTATCCGGTGGCGTCTGCCCGGTCTGTTTACCTGAATCGCTGCCAGCAGAATCTCCATTAGAACCACTTCCACTTGGTGCTTCCCCACTTGGTGCTTCTCCGCTCGGTTTATCTCCGCTTGGTGCTTCTCCGCTCGGTGCTTCTCCGCTCGGTGCGCCACCTCCCATATCGCTACCCGGATCACCGCCCGGCATGTCATTGTGTGTCTTTGTGGCATTTTCAGCGCCACCGCCTGCAGTTATATCAAAGTCTCCATCATCAATTTGTACCACATATGATGCATCTATGCCGTCACCTGTACTCTCAATTGTAAAATCACCGAATGCTATGTATACAAAGCCTTTTTCGTCATCATCCGCATTTTCTGAGTGAATTCCATCCTTGCCGGAGGTCAGATTGTACGTACCTGCTGCAATTCGCACGCTGTCTTTTCCTGAAAGCGCATGTTTTTTTGCCGTAATATTGCAGGTTCCGCTTACAAGCTTTAAATCATCCTTTGATACAATTCCGTGTCCATACTCTGAATTTATGGTGAGCGTTCCCTTTCCATTCAGCGTCAGGTCATCCTTTGAAAAAATCACAGCATCTATATTGTTGTCATCAATTGCCTCATACTCAGCCGTGTTCATGAGAATGTTCTCTGAGTCCTCTGCCAGCGTAATGAACGTCTTATCTGCATTCTTTACATATATTGCTGCGCTTGATGCGCAGGTGATGTCGACATTGTCAAGCACAAGCTGTACCTTGGCGGAGTCTGCATCTACGACAATCTGACCCTCTGATAAGGCTCCGGAAAGCACATATGTACCTTCCTTGGATATGGTGATGATATTACCGGAAATACTCACACCGCTCGACGCTACCTTAGTCTCATCCGTTTCTGACTCGTCTGCTTTAGTTCCATTCGTTTCTGACTTATCTGCTTTAGTTCCATCCGTTTCTGACTCGTCTGCTTGGGTTTCGTCTGCCTTGGTCTCATCCGTTTCTGACGCATCTGCCTCTGTGTCATCCCCTACGGTTACTGTGGTCGAATCATCTGCCAGATTGATTTTTACAGCACTGCTCTCATCATAGCCCACGTCAAGATCTCTCTCCGTAAACATATCATCATATGAATAAATTCCATTGACCGTGGCTCCTGCAGAGGTCTGGTCTGCGGTTATCTCTGTGCCTGAATTTTTGACTGTCGAGCAGGCTGTTACGGACATTGCCATGATTACAGCTGCACCGATTATCCCGTATAGCTTGATATTTTGAAAATATTTTTTAACTTTTCTATAGCTCATTCGTATTTACCTCCTGTTGCATAATTGCGATTTCAAGGTTGCCGTTTCGGCAGCGAAGCTCATCTATAAAGCTCTTTTCCATCGCCAAATCCTTAAGTGTTATGTGATAGGTAAGCTTGTAAAGGCTTCCCATATTCGTTGTCTTTACAGAAACAATCTCACAGGCTGTGAGATATTTCTCAAATAAATCATCAAAGGCCGAGCCGTAATTTAAATCCTCAGGAATTGTAATCCTAAGTGTTCTGTCGCTTGTAGCTCTTGTGTGTGTACCAAAGCCTGATATGTTGAGCACGAGCATCACCATGCCCATGATTAATGCAAAAAGCACTGCAAATGCCAGATAGCCCATTCCTGCGATAAGTCCTGCTGCCATAGCAAGGAAAATCGTGCCTATCTCCTTTGCCGTTCCCGGTACCGAACGGAAACGCACCAGTGAAAAAGCTCCCGCCACTGCTACTCCTGCACCGACATTGCCGTTTACCATCATGATGACTATGCACACCACTGCCGGAAGCATCGCAAGTGTTATCGCAAAGCTTGCTGTATAGCGGCTTTTGTATGTGTAAACCCACGTAATAAAAGCTCCGATTATCAGTGAAACCACTATGCAAATTATGAAATCCGGCACCGAAATGACCGTTGTGGCTGTTGTATCAAATAATCCTGTAAAAATGTTGCTAAGCATATGTAATCCTCCGTTATATCTATTTTCTAATATTTCTTTTATAATATTACTTTTATATTTTTACTATTTTTGCTCTTATATTTTTCTCTTATAATTTTTCTTTTATAATTTCTAATCTCTGGTTTTTTATCTCTATTTTGAAATTTCTGCTTTAATTCCCAGCCACAGCTATACGCCCATCACTGTATACATCACTTCCTGCCACAGCTACAGGCTCATCACCATATAGCTCATCGCAGCCATAAGCCGGCTTAGTGCTTTTTTGATTTGCACGGTCATATATCGCACGGTATGCTGTACCGTATTTTGAAAACGATGTCTTGTAAAGCTTATTTGCCGTGAGGAAATCAACCATCCATCCCGGTATAGCCCCATCGGTCTTTACCTCCATCAGCACCTTTTGGTCCTCAAGTATCGGTGTGCCGTAGATACCCTTGTCAAGTGACAGGTCATAGTCCCTCCAAAGGATATTTCTGTCAAAGGTCACTCTGAATTCGTGATTGTTTCTTGCATAAAAGGCTTCTCTTTCATATGATAAAAGCACCGCCGGTGCGAGGTTTTCATATATTTTTAGTGCATAATTTATCTCGCTTGCAATCTGTGAGTCAGTTATTTGTGAATCATCTATTTGCGAATCATCTATTTGAGACTCAGCTATCTGACCATTTCCTGCCAGATATGAAAGTGCCTTATCATGAATCATTGCAATTCTTCGCTTGTATACAACAGAGCAGAATTTCTTTTTCAGCTCCACAAAAACCGTGTCAGACGGCTTTGCCACTCCGTAGCTTCTAAGCCTTAGCTTTTCCTTATATACCGGATGCTCCAATGATCTGCGGATAAGAAGATGCTTTGGTGTGTCATAGTATAAGCTGCAGACTGTGCTTCGTCCATGCTCATCTGCTATCATATATCCATCCATCACTTCCATCAGCTTTTCAAAAACCGCTTCATCTATCATGTATTTAATTTCAAATCTCTTGAAAATCATTTGGTCTGCCATGTTTTATGTCTCCCTTCGTTTTGATGGTGTCATACTAACATGGCTACCTTAAATGAACTTAAAAAATCCGACGCAGTTTAAAAGCGTCGGATTTTGATCCATATTGTAACTAATTAAATATTTGATTTTGCATATGTATATTCATAAATAAATCGGCGTGACAAGATTCGAACTTGCGACCTCTACGTCCCGAACGTAGCGCTCTACCAAACTGAGCCACACGCCGTCTGCAATTCGTTTTGCAACTATTAAATAATATCACAATGTATAAATTTTGTCTACCCCATAATATATATTTATGGTATGATTTATGCTGTATAATATGATAAAAATTTACACTGTTGTGCCCAGCCTCACAGCGAGGTATCATACCCATGACTGAACTGTAATTTAATCACGTATTATTTTCTTTATACTATGAAGCCGGCCCGGCAGCGCAGCGACCGGCTTAGCACCACGGTATATAAATTATAAGGAGAATATCATGACAAATCAGACAAATCACATAAATAAAACAGCTATAATAACCGGAGCTTCACGCGGTATCGGTGCCGCAATTGCCAAAAGGCTGGCTTCCTGTGGCTATAACCTATCACTTTGCTGCCGCAATTCATCCGACAGGCTTAAGGCGTTTGCTGAGGAGCTTCACTGTGCATACGGAATCGAGGTGCTCTGCCACACCGGAAATGTAGGGGACTTTTACTTTGCCAAGGATATGGTTACAAAAACCATTTCGCATTTCGGTCATATAGATGTACTTGTCAACAATGCAGGCATATCACATATCGGGCTGCTGAGTGACATGACACCGGAGGAATGGAACAATATTGTGTCGATAAATCTGACCGGTGTTTTCAACTTTACAAAGCTCGTCATCCCTTATATGGTTGCCGATAAATGCGGCCGTATACTGCAGATTTCCTCTGTCTGGGGCAATGTCGGAGCATCCTGCGAGGTGGCATACTCAGCCTGCAAAGGCGGTATTAATGCATTTACCAAGGCACTCGGCAAGGAGCTTGCGCCATCGCATATTCCGGTAAATGCCATAGCCTGCGGTGTCATAGATACCGATATGAACCGCTGCTTTGATGAGACAGAACGCGCTGAGCTTGCCGATGAAATCCCTGCCGGACGCTTTGCCACAGCCTGTGAGGTCGCAGATATGGCTTACTCCGTCATCACTGCACCTGATTACCTCACAGGACAGATAATCACTTTTGATGGTGGCTGGATTTAAAATTGTAATTTTAATTTTTTTAGATATTTGTTGATTTTTGTAATTATTGTGTTACAATTCACTTATGAATAGTATAAATAACTTTCTATTAGAAAAGCAACTATCAACCATTAGTACAACTGTGCCTGACAGGCTTGATTATCTGATGAGGCTCCACAACTTGACCAACATTGCTCTTTCTGAAATCATGTGCTGTGCAGAATCAACTATTTCAGGCTACAGGACAGGCCGTAGAGTGCCTGACATTTTTGTCATTTGCCATTTAAGTACAATTTTTGGTGTCACACCCAATTATTTTCTTGGATTCACAGACGAAATTTGTCCGACTCACAACTGATTATGTGATATATACAAGGCCTTCCGGCATCACTTCACAACCATCACATAAAATTTATTGAAAATGAAAGGGGGAAATGTTACTGTCTAAGCCAAAACAGTAACGAAAAACAGCCCGGTGCACATATCACAATGTGTGCCGGGCTGTTTTTTAACTATATCTATTCATAATCACTGAGAACAAAATGCCAATTTTATTGCTATTCTGCCACAAGTATTATCGTGGTTCTCGCAGGAACTCTTATGGTGTTGACACCCAAAAGCTCTGTCTTTGCCGTGAAGTCCTCTCCGTCAAAATACTCTGCATTGGTGTTGGTGTCCACATGCCAGTGTTTTCCGTTCGGAAGCACCGGAAGCTGCATCACAAGCGGCTCCCAATATGCATTCATGCAATAGAATACAATATCATCCTCCGTGTCCTCCTCATTTCTTCCGGCATACATGATGCCGATAAGCTTTGTCTTGTAATCCGTTGAGGCATTGAACGGTGTACCGTTGTGCACACTGATTTCCGGGAACTGGCAGGATGAAGGCTTTGTCATCTTTCTGAGTATAGGATGCTCTTTCCTGAACTGAATCATATGACGCACGAAATCATGGATTTCCTTGAATTTCTCAAGCCTGCTCCAGTCGAGCCATGAGATGATATTGTCCTGACAATACGCGTTGTTGTTTCCAAACTGGGTGTTGCAGAACTCATCGCCCGCAAAAAACATCGCCGGGCCACGGCTGCACAAAAGTGCTGCAAATGCATTCTTTATAAGGCGCCTTCTAAGTCCGTTTACATTTGGATCGTCTGTCTCACCCTCTGCGCCACAGTTCCAGCTATGTCCGTTGTTGTCTCCGTCTGTGTTATTCCAACCGTTTTTCTCATTGTGCTTTTCATTGTATGAGTAAAGGTCATACAGTGTAAAGCCATCATGACAGGTCATGAAATTGACTGATGCCTTGTGTCCTCTGCTCTCCGGGCTGTAAAGGTCGCGTGAGCCGGTGATACGTGTGATGGCATTTCCCGCCATACCGTCATCGCCCTTTAAAAAGCTTCTCATGTCATCCCTGTATCTGCCGTTCCACTCAGCCCATCTGTTCCATGATGGGAAGCTTCCCACCTGATACAGTCCGCCTGCATCCCAGGCCTCTGCGATGAGCTTCATCTTGCCAAGTACCGGGTCGAATGCCAGCGACTCAAGAATCGGCGGATTGGCCATAGGTGCACCGTTTTGGTCTCTTCCGAGAATGGAAGCCAGGTCAAATCTGAAGCCATCCACTCTGTACTCAATGGCCCAGTGTCTCAGACAGTCTATGATAAAGCTGCGCACAACAGGATGATTACAGTTCATAACGTTTCCACAGCCACTGAAATTGTAGTAGTGTGCATCCGGTGTAAGCATATAGTACACGTTATTGTCTATTCCCTTGAAGGAGAAGCACGGTCCCATCTCATTTCCCTCAGCGGTATGGTTGAACACCACATCAAGAATGACCTCTATGCCATTTTCCTTTAAAGCCTTTATCAGCGATTTCAGCTCGTCTCCCTCGTGGTTGTGCTCCTCGTTGAAGGCATAGCTGGTATTCGGTGCAAAAAATGATACTGTGTTGTAGCCCCAGTAATTGTAAAGCTGCACACCATCGACCACTCTGGCGCTCTCCATCTCATCAAACTCAAAAATCGGCATGAGCTCCACTGCATTTATTCCAAGATCCTTCAGATACGGTATCTTATCCTTTAATCCGGCAAATGTGCCCGGTGCGCTGACTCCTGAGGACTTATCCTTTGTATACCCCCTCACATGTGTCTCATAAATCACAAGATCCTCAAAGGGCTGCTCAAGCTGCTTTATGTTGCCCCAGTCAAAGTTACTTTTTACAACTCTCGCCCTGTACTCAAAATCCTTGCCGCCCTCCGGCTTTTCTCCCCATTTTCGCTGTCCTGTGACCGCTCTGGAATATGGGTCTAAAAGGACATTTTCCTCGTTAAACAAAAGTCCCTTTGCCGGCTCATATGGTCCGTCAAACGAAAATGCATACTCAAATTCATCCGGCTTTATATCAAAAACAAGCATGGAGTAGATATCTCCTATCCTATATGAATCAGGAAACGGAATCCTCGCATACGGCTTTGATGCCTGTGGCTTGAACAATAAAAGAGTGCACCTTGTTGCTCCATGGGAATTGATGGTAAAGCTCACTCCGTTTGATGCCACGCACGCTCCGTACATTCTGAAAAAGCCCGGACGGATCTTAAATCCCTCTACCACATCAAGCGGCAGCAGGCCTGTATTTACTACATCCTCATGCTTTTCTTCTTTACTGCGCTCTCTCCACATATACATATTGCTCTTTGCTCCCTTACTATATTTGTATGATAGTACATGCCTTTTGTTGCATGACTGTTTTTTATCTTAATTCGTTAAAAAATGATATTGTAACTATTCAGCCCTTCTTTTTCTCAGTGGTTCTGAATAGTTACCTACTGTTAATTTACATGCAGCTTTCCAAGCTCATCAATTTCTATTTTACTATAATTTTGTGAATATGTGTTCATTAAATTGCATATCTCTTTGGCTTTTTCGCCTGAAGCCACTGTTGGCCTGAAATCATTGTATGAGCTTGCACTGCTTAAGGTGCATGGAATAATCTGCGCATCTATGCCCGGCTGCAATTCACCATTTATCAGAGTAAATGCCTGCTGATAAATCGCCGTATTCTTGTCTGCCGGATTTTTATTGCCTCCGAAGCAGAAATTTCCAAGGCTGTAGCATATCATTTTGCCGTTATAGGCCTCCATCCCCTGCAGCACATGAGGGTGGTTTCCGACTACCAGGTCTGCTCCCCAATCGATGATACGATGTGCTGCCGCCTGCTGATAGTCATTAGGGTAATGGTCACCCTCTATGCCCCAGTGACAGCATGCGATAACTATCGCCGCTCCCTGTTCACGAAGCTGCGCTATACCGTTTTGGATATATGCCTCTCGGTCACCGTTTTGTGACAAAAGGCTGACCGACACTATTCCAATCCTTGTCCCATCAGCAGTCTCATAAATACCGGTATGATCATTGAAGCCATATACTATCCCGGCATTGTCGAGCACATTTCTCGTATCGTCCAGTCCAGCCTGTCCATAGTCGTATGTGTGATTGTTTCCAAGACTGCAGGCCTCGATAGAGCTGCCCGTCATTATTCCAATGTACCCAGGCTTTCCCTTGAGGTTCCAGCGCTTTTCGACGCGCTCCGTCGCATCCGATAGCACACACTCCAAATTGATGAGTGTCATATCGTCAGCCTCAAAAATATCTCTCACGCCGCCGAAAAAGTAGTCCTGTCCCTTTGAGTCATAATAAGAATTAAAGCTACCGTCATAGCTTTGCTCCTGATTGTTGCCGAGTGTACAGTCTCCTGTAGCCGTAATCACTATGGTTGACATCTGTGGCTTTTGTGTATCCGCTTCTGTTTCCTCAGCTTTGGTTGCATCAGACTGTGTACTCTCTGTGCCTTCTGCCGTACTGTCAACTGCGTTATCCTCTGCTTTTCCGGCATCCGATGTGTCTTTAACTACACCCACACCATTCTGATTGGCGGCTTCCTTTATATTATCTCCAATATATTCTTTTCCTATGAGTGCTCCTGCCATAATAATGCATAAAACCAAAAGCACAGATAATAGAATTTTTAATCCATTGTTTTTCATAGTTCTCCTCATATGTAATCTTATACTGTGTTATATTTGAAAAGACTTTATTCAGAATCACCACACACCCTTAAAATATCAACCGTGTGCGCACTTGCTCCCATCAGGTCTGCTCTCTCACATGTTGAAAGATGATACTGTACAAACATATCAAACTCTTCCTCGTCAAGAGCATTCAAAAATGGCCTGATATAATTTGCCGCGCCATCGGCTGCTATTATCTTTTCGCGTGTAAGCGCTGCCTGTGCATTTAATGCCTCTATATCTTCTAATCGGACAAAACTGTACAAATCATTAGCTTTTTCTGTACAATGGAAGCTCTCATCCAGCATTCCGCCCTCTATGCCCTCTTTTATATGCTTCTCCTTTATGGCATAGGTTATCACGCTGTACTCATTCATAATGTATGCCACAAGTATGTAACCGCCCGGTTTTGTCACCCTTTTTGCCTCATTCAATGCGGCAAGCTTTTCCTCCGCCGACTTCAGATGATACATAGGTCCGAATACGAGTGTGAGGTCAAATTCATCGTTTCCAAACTTTTTCAGCTTTGTGGCATTGCCCTGGTATGCCTTTACTTTATCGCTCTTTTGCTTCAGCCTGCCGAGGTTATGCTTAACTAACTCAAGTGCTGTCACATCATAGCCCTCCTCGGCAAGAGGCACTGAGTATCTGCCTGTACCCGCACCGACATCCAGGATTTTAATCTGTGAGCGAAGATCAAGCTGCTTCTCATTCATCAGGCTGCCAAGACAATCGTGTATATACTTCATGGAGGTGATAAACTCTACCCTGCCGTGGCGGCTGTTCAGGCGCTTTTCCTCGTTGAATTTGTTATAGTATTCTTCTAATTCTGTCACGTATATTCCTCCATGTATTATTCCTCGATATGCTCGCGTCCCTGCGCAATGATTGTGCGCACATGTCCATCGGCAAGTGAATAAAACACTGATTTGCCCTCACGTCTGCTGTTTACAAGCTTGTTTGCCTTTAATATCCTAAGCTGGTGTGATATGGCGGACTGTGTCATGTTGAGCACCTTTGCAAGGTCGCAGACGCATACCTCCGCTTCAAACAACACAAAGAGGATTCTGATCCGGGTGGAATCGCCAAATACTTTAAAAAGCTCTGCAAGGTCGTAGAGCTCGGTTTCCTCAGGCATTGTATCATTTACTATTTTCAGAAGGTCTTCGTGGATTTCGTTGCAGTCGCAGCATTCTATCTGTTCATTTATGTTTTCGCTCATGGTGGTGTCCTTTCTGCGTTATTTTTGCGCTATATTGCGTTATTTTTACTTTATTGGCTATGGGGCGGGTGCTCGGCATAAATTGCATGTGACATCGCTCAGTATTTCGATATTAAGACTCTGTAGGAATTATGATTTAGGTTTTGGCTATAGGACGCAACCGGCTTTTAGCGCCGTCCGTGGCGCTAACACCTTGTCCGTGCGTCCATGCACGGACATTGCTGTGTTTTGACATAATTCCAACAGACTCTAAATATCTCCATATTCGCGATGTCACATGCAATTTCTGCAAGCACCCTTAGGTTTTGGCTCATTGAAGGGTATGGACGCATCGTATTGGCTGGAGCGTAACTGCTCAGTGCCTTCGCAGTTACGGGGCTGATCCGGATGCGTGTGGGTGCTTCGTGTGAACAGTAATTGTTTTTTATATACGCGAAAGACAGAGTGCACCTCTTGGATGCATTCTGTCTCGTATTTTTTATTTAATAATTCTGCTCTTTGAGCTCTACGTTTTTAGAGCTTGTGTACGAATAATGCGCGGATTGCATTTAGCACTGCTATCACCATTACTCCTACGTCTGCAAATATTGCGAGCCACATATTGGCTATTCCGACTGCTCCGAGCACGAGGCAGATCAGCTTGATGCCTATTGCGAAGTATGTGTTTTCATATACTATTCGCAGGCATTTACGCGATATTTTTATTGCTTTTGCTATCTTTAGCGGGTCATCATCCATGAGGACGATATCTGCGGCTTCGATTGCTGCATCTGAGCCCATGGCGCCCATTGCAATTCCGATATCTGCTCTTGAGAGCACCGGTGCATCGTTGATTCCGTCTCCGACGAAGGCGAGCTTTTCTTTGCTGCCCTTTCTTGCGAGCAGTTCCTCCACCTTTGCCACCTTATCGCCCGGTAAAAGCTCACTGTATACTTCATCAATTCCCAGCTCTGCCGCTACTGAGTCGGCTACTGTCCTTGAATCGCCTGTAAGCATTATTGTACCTTTTATTCCGGCTTTTTTCAATGCCTTTATTGCTGCCGCTGAGGTTGGTTTTATCTTATCTGAAATAAGGATATAGCCCTCATAGTTGCCGTCTATTGCGATATGGACTATGGTGCCGACCTTGTCAGTCTCACTGTAGCTTAAGCCCAGCTTTTTCATAAGCTTGTAGTTTCCTGCCGCTACCGATACGCCATCTACCTTTGCGGTGATTCCGTGGCCGCTGATTTCCTCAACGTCTGTCACGCGGGTTCTGTCGATTTCCTTTCCATACGCCTTCTGTAAGCTCCTGCTGATTGGATGCGATGAGCTGCTCTCTGCAAGTGCTGCGTACTCGAGCACCTTTTCTCTATCGAGCGTATTGTCGTAGACTCCTGCCACCTCGAAAACGCCCTCTGTCATGGTGCCGGTCTTGTCAAATACAACGTATCTGGTCTGTGATAAGGTCTCAAGATAGTTTGAGCCCTTTACAAGAACACCCTCGCGGCTGGCGCCTCCGATTCCTGCAAAAAAGCTGAGCGGAATACTGATGACCAGCGCGCACGGACAGCTTATTACAAGGAAGGTAAGTGCCCTGTATATCCAACTGCCCCACTGTGGTGCGGCTGACATGAAAAGTATTCTGACAAGCGGTGGCAGTATCGCAAGCGCAAGTGCACTGTAGCAGACAGCCGGAGTATAATACTTGGCAAATTTTGATATGAAGTTTTCTGATTTTGATTTCTTTGAGCTTGAATTTTCAACGAGGTCAAGTATCTTTGAAACCGTTGATTCGCCAAACTCTTTGGTCGTTTTAATCTTTAAAACACCGGACATATTGATGCATCCGCTGATTATCTCATCACCGCATTTTGCATCCCTCGGCACGCTCTCACCTGTAAGCGCGCTGGTGTTTAATGTAGATGAACCCTCAACTATCACACCGTCAATAGGAACCTTTTCACCGGGCTGTACCACGATTACTGAGCCGATAGCAACCTCATCAGGATCAACCTGGGTGAGCTTTCCGTCCACCTCGATATTGGCATAGTCTGGTCTGATGTCCATGAGCTCGCTGATATTCTTACGGCTCTTTCCGACTGCATAGCTCTGAAACAGCTCTCCTATCTGGTAGAAAAGCATAACTGCTATAGCCTCTGTATAGTCACCATTCTCATAGAGTGCAACCGCTATCGCACCTACAGTGGCAACCGCCATCAGGAAGTTTTCATCAAATACCTGCTTGTTTTTGATTCCCTTAAATGCTTTTTTCAGGATATCGTATCCTATAACCAGATAAGGCACCATGTAAAGCAGGAACCTGATAATTCCCTTAACCGGTATGAAATGTAATATAATCATGAGTACCGCCGCGATTATGATACGCGTAAGTACTTTTTTCTGCTTTTTATTCATACGCCAAAGCTCCATTCGTTATAATCTCTTGATAATCACCCTTACCATAGCGCAGCATTGAAATAATATCATTTGTCATTCCTGCGCCCGGCAATTTATAAGAAAATCTCGCAGTCGTCCTCTACCTTTTTACAGTTCTTAAGAACCTCCTGCATAACTGCCTTTGCATCCTGTCCTTCCTCAAACTCAACGCTCATCTTGAGTGTCATGAAATTGACTGTAGCATCCTTTACACCTGCTGTATTCTTTGCGGCATCCTCCATCTTGTTGGCGCAGTTAGCGCAGTCTACATCGATTTTGTAAGTCTTCTTCATAGTGGTGTTCTCCTTATTTTCATTAATTATTTGTTTTACTGTACGTTTTTCATTGAACATATGAATGATTGTTCATATGTTAATTTTATTATAGCACCTTTTATACTGTTGTCAATACACAATGTGCATCTACACAAAATTTATTCACATACTCTAATCACATAATTAATCTCATAGTTTATGATTCAGGCTTCATCTGTGATATTTTCTTTCCAGCTGCTTCCCTCTTCTATCCCATTTGCCGTAAGCCATTCATCCTCAACCTCTACATGACGCTGTCTGCCGTTTTCGTCCTCGAGATAAACCACGCATTTTGCTTTTGCGCCGTCTGCTCTTTCCTCACAGCCAAAATCAGCCTCATATATGTGTGTTACCGTATACATCTTCACTATACCTTCTTTCATATGATTTTGCATGACATAAATATATAGAAACTTCCCACATGTACAGGTGGATGTGTCCACTCTAAAATATCATGTGGGAAGCTTTTTTCAACTATATTTATGATTATAATGCTGCTTTAATCGCTGCAAGCAGCTCATCATATGTCTCATATGCAGGAAGCTCAGGGTAGTCCTTCTTGATGGCATCTGTGCTTCTGAAAAGGAAGCCTGCCTTGCTTGCCTGTATCATGCCTAAATCGTTGTGGCTGTCACCGCTTGCGATGGTATCGTATCCGATAGACTGCAGTGCCTTTACAGTTGTAAGCTTTGACTGCTCACATCTCATTCTAAAGCCTGTAATCTCGCCATCTTCAGCAACCTCAAGCTCGTTACAAAAGATTGTTGGCCAGCCGAGCTTCTTCATGAGCGGGCCTGCAAACTGTGAAAATGTATCACTGATGATGATTACCTGTGTGATTGAACGAAGCTCATCCAAGAATTCCTTTGCGCCAGGCATTGGATCTATCTTTGCGATTGTCTCCTGGATTTCTTTTAATCCGAGTCCGTGCTCCTTTAAAATATTTATTCTATAGTTCATGAGCTTATCATAATCAGGCTCATCTCTTGTTGTCTTTTCAAGCTCAGGAATGCCTGTCTCCTTTGCAAATGCAATCCAGATTTCAGGTACCAATACTCCCTCAAGGTCTAAGCATACAATATTCATTTTGATTCCTCCGTGTGTTTTATTCTGTGGATTTCGATGAAGCTCAATATACTTGTCAGGTAACTATTTAAGCAGCCTTGAATAGTTACCTTATATTTAGTTCACCGATTTAATCCAGTAAAGTATATCATACAAGACGACTGTCTACAATAGAATTATACGTGATTTTCAAAGGATTTTTCAGTATATCATTATTACCGTCCATTACGCTCGTTGGCTTTTGCACACGCGCCGGCTTCCTCAGAGAAGACGCCCTCATCATCTATGATGTTTCCGCTCTCAACATGCTTTTTCAGTATATTGTTAAACGCATAATCCCAGATTTTCTCTGAGCCAAGTGCTGTGCGCTTATTTCTGCCGAGTATCTGCGACAGCTTTACACTGTGCTCACGCCATGAAAGCCCGTCCGATGCATCGTTTAGGAGCATTGGCTGGATATTGTCCATGGTGCGGGCAAATCTGGCTTCCGGTGTCTGCTGTGCCTCAAATTCCTCCCACAGCTTTAAAAGCGGCTCGCCCTGTTCCTTTGGCAAGAGTCCGTATATACGCTCCGCCGCCTTCTGCTCTCGCTCATGCTGTGTGGCCTTGCCTGCCTCATCATAGGCATATGTGTCTCCTGCGTCAATCTCTACTATGTCGTGTATCAAAAGCATTCCTACTGTCTTTAGCACGTCTATCTTCTCATTGGCATACTCGCTCAAGAGCATGGTCATGATAGCCATATGCCAGGCATGCTCCGCATCATTTTCCTTGCGGCTTGCATCAGCTAAATAAGTCTGGCGGAATATCTCCTTTTCCTTGTCGATTTCTCTGATAAAGTCAAGCTGTTTTTCTAATCTTTTGTCTTTCTCATTTTCCTGCATTATTGTATCTCCACGTTAATTCTCACTATATTTGCAAATCTGCATCTTTTTACTATTATGATTAAAGGGTCAAAAGGTATCATCGATGCATGCTTGCATGCAATTCGA